>ERZ773115.1461-NODE-1461-length-21548-cov-26.781836_pt1 | contig 21548 bp, 22 predicted proteins | sample MGYA00511116_ERZ773115 | MGnify/ENA primary metagenome ERZ773115 (study PRJEB29015, sample SAMEA2737869) | human gut metagenome | biome: human gut; feature: human-associated habitat; material: faeces | place: China | collected 2012 ... | reverse complement strand
CGGGCATCTCCTCCTGATTCCAGGGTTCCATGGCCCAGCCTTCTCCCACATCAAAGGGATGCTCCTTCAGCCACTCACGGTACTGCTGCTCCAACGCTTCGTTTACCTGTATTATTCCATCTTCTTTCAGGCTGTCGATGATATTCGTGACATAAGGAGCATTAACCATGCCGCCGGAGCCTGTGCCGCTCTTGTAATGCTCAAACTGTGTTCTTCCGAATACAGATACTCTCTGTCCCCTGCGTAACGGTAAGGTATCCTCTTCATTCCGCAGCAGCACACTTCCTTCTGCCGCCACGCGTCTTGCCAGCTCCGCATACTTCTGATAATCCAGTGTATATTTCATTCGTTCAATGACTCCTTCCTGCAGACAACCTGTTATTGTTGACATCATTATACCGAAAGGAAGAAGTTTTCTCAATAGAAAAAGACACTGGAGAAAGTCTCCAGTGTGCTCAGAAGATAAGCCGGACTACAAATTCCTCGCCTTCCATCCGGAACTGATACTGTCCGTTGAGTTTTTCCACATAGTATACGATACTCTGAACCCCCAGACCATGTCCGGAACGCTCTGTGACCGGAATTCCATCCGTGAATACCGGCATTATCTGCACCGGATTTTTCACCATGAGCAGCAGATGCCCTGCCTTCTCCGACAGAGACAGCTCAATCCTTCGTCTGCTCTCCGGCAGCTCCTGTACCGCATGCATGGCATTTTCCAGTACATTCGACAGGATCGCACAGAACATCATTTCCGAACAGGGGAGCTTCTCTCCGATGGTGACCTGTGCCTCCCAGGGAATCTTCTGCTCCTCAAAGCGGGTATTATAAGTAGATAATACCGAATTCACCATTTCATTCCTACAATATGCCTTAATGACAGTATCATCATAGGTCTGGCTGACCTCATTGAGATATTCCAGCGCTTTTTCACAATCTCCCTGCTGGATCAGAGTCCTCAGGACGGCCATATGATGTCTCGTATCATGCCGCAGGATTGACATCTTTTTCTCGCTTTTCCTTGTATTGTCCATCTCCGCCTGAAAAGAATTCATCTGCATACGGATCAGCTCATTATACTGCTCTGCCTTGCTCTTCATCTCGTATTCCCGGAAATACACCAGCAAAAAAATCAGATACGACAGACAGATGGCAAATCCGAGAAATTCCGGCACCGCCCTGTTGCCGGTATAAAGCAGACTGGAAAACTTCGTCGTGGCATAGTCAAAAATATAATATATCAGCGGCAGACTTCCGATCAGCAGTAATTCCCGATTCGTCTTGGCAAACAGCATCGCCGTCGTCTGGCAGACATAGCGGCACAATACCCAGAATACCACCAGCGTCACCACGATACGGCAGGTGTAATAGCACCACTCTTTTCCTGTTACCGACAGTACGAACAACCCCATCCAGTTACTGCACTGGCAGCACAGATAGGCAGTGAAGATAGAGATCAGGGACGGCAATATTCTGAATTTATAATACAGTACCAGCATCAGCAATAGCGGCACGTGAACGATCAGTGGGTATATCTGATCCACCATCTCCGGACCCAGCACAGATACGCAGACCATATATAAGCCCCCGGAAATCACTGCCAATAGCAACAACTTCCCTACATTCGTTTTGTCCTTCTTCACACCCAGAAAAAAAGCCGACAGGAAGATGCCGAACAGCATAGTCGTAATATTATGTGTATATGTCAGAATCCTAAGTATCATAGGAGCTCCTCACTTTTATTTCGTAAGTTCACAGATGCTTTTTACAGCTTTACTTTTACAAAATCATGTTCCATGGCGGGAAGCACCTTTTCGACCAGATCCGCCGTCCGCATCCGGAGGCTGGAGGTATTGATGCAGGGATGGCATCCGAAATATTCGCTGTCCAGCACCTCCTCATCGATCAGCAGCTTCACCTGATGTTCCTTATCGTTCATCAGTCCCAGCACGCTGACAGAACCGGGGGTGATATCCAGGAATTTCTCCATGTATTCCGGTTTGGCGAAAGATAATCTCGCCGAGCCGATCTGCGCCGACAGATCCTTGGTGTGGAACACCTTGGTATCCGGGATCATCAGCAGATAAAATGCGGTCTCCTGACGGTTGCACAGGAACAGATTTTTGCAGACCATGGATTCCAGGATCTCATCCACTTCCTTACAGTCCTCCATGGTCATTGCGGGTGCGTGATCCACGCGGTCATATCCCACGCCTAAGCCATCCAGCAGGTCATAGGTGCGTATCTCTTTGTCCAGTCTGCCGGTGGTATCGGCAGGTCTTCCTTTTTGTAATTCCATGTTATTCCTCCCACATCACTATTTTTTTGTAATCAGATAAAATGTTACATTTGCGTCTTCATCCATGATAGGAATATTCACCCGACCGGCATAGACGTCACTTTGCTCCTTAAAATAATCCGTCGTAAAGCAAGGCAGGGAAGACGCTTTCACCAGTTCATCAAATACTTCTTCCTCCGTCTGCACCAGGAATTTCGATACCGGCATGTTTTCCCGACATAAGCTGTCCCAGAAGCCCAGCTCCGACTTTAACAGAAAGTTAAATCCGTTGAGGTCATTCCAATAAAGTCCGGTATGTTCCGCCAGTTCATGCTCCCGGGGCACACAGATAAACAGCTTCTCCGTCATGAATTTCTCTGACTTCCACCCGGGCAGGGACACCGGAAACGGTAATATCGCCATATCGCATTTTCCCTGCTCGAGATAATTTTGCACTTCTGCATTCTGACAGATCTCGGAAGATACCGTCATGCCGGGATGACTGCCTCCCAACTTCTTCATCAGCTCCCACAACGGTGCGGGAGCACAGGATTTCACCACGATCGTCTTGCGCCGTTCATCATAGGCACGTACCTGAGACAAAGCCTGATCGGCTTCCTGCAGCAACCTTCTTGCGCAGGTCACCGCTACCTCTCCCGTTTCATTTAATGCGATCCGATTCTTACTTCGCGTAAACAGCGGTACTCCGAAGCTCTCCTCCACGTTCTGCATGGAACGGGTGATGGAAGGCGTGGAAATATGGAATTCTTCCGCCACCTTCGACAATGTCCCACACTCCGCGAAGGCTACAAATTGCTCTAATTCCTCTAAATTCAACATTTGTTCTACCCTCTATCATTATAATACTTTTCAAAAGCTCCTGTCACATTTCATTTTCTGAAAAGTATATTTCAATATCAATTGTGTACTTCCGTGCAAAAACAAAGTAAAGTAAAACCTGTAAAAAGAATTCACATTTCATGAACGGAGGTAACGACAATGGAATATGTAACTTTAAATAACGGAATAAAAATGCCCAAACTCGGATACGGTGTCTATCAGACTCCTCCCCAAGATACCAAAAAATGTGTATTGGATGCAATCGAAGTAGGCTATCGCAGCATCGATACCGCACAAGCTTACGGAAATGAGGAAGGTGTCGGCGCCGCTCTGGCAGAATGCGGACTTCCCAATATGTTTGAACTCCCCATATATAGGCAGGGCGCCGATACTCTTTTTGTATCGACGCCCTATATTATACTCTATTCTTTTATGTCTCGCTACAGCAACAGCATCCAGCCCAACATGGACACCATAGCTGCAATGTGAAGCGTTCCTATGATCCGAAACGGGAACATCACAATGACAATGGGAAGGATCGTAAAAATCAGTGCCCAGATGGGGAACCCGATCACGCCGGTGACGACAACAATGACGTATACCGCGAGGACTACCACTAAACCCAACGCGCACACTCGTAAAACCGGCGCGGTATTTAACAGATCCAGCATCATCTTTTTTCCGTCTGCATTCCGGCCGAGATTTAGGAAGGCATACTCGGCCAACGCTGTCTTCACATGATATGCTGCCGCTGTGATACAGAAAAAAGCCGTCGCCGCAAGCATAACAGAACCATATATTGGGGAATATCCATACGTATAAATACCAAGCGCACTGTATCCGAAAAATTCCAGTACTATTGCAAATGCTCCCCATACCGCAGATCTCATGGGAATCTTCTCCGAGGTACTTTCCATCAGCTTCGCTGCAGCATCTCCTTCCGTAATCTCCTTGATATTACTGAAATTGATCGTTCCGTTCGGGAAAATACATAAGATCCGGTCGCAGTACATATTCAGCGCATGACCTATAATTCCCATACCAAGCATAATTCTTAATAGCAATAAACTCATTGGTAACCCTCCCTATTACAAATATCGGTTGTTAGTCTAAACTAACTGCAATATAGCACACTCTCATTCGAATTGCAACAAAAAGCCCACACTTATTCCATTCCGATAAATGTGTGCTTTTGCCACATCCGATAATTCAAAATCTCTTATGTTGAAAACCCGGCATACTGCGTCATATAAAGCTCGTAATATTTTCCCTTTTGCGCCAATAAAACTTCATGTGTACCGCTTTCTACAAGTTCTCCATGATCCATAACAACAATCCGGTCTGCATCCTGGATGGTAGACAGGCGATTTGCGATTATACTACTTGTCCTTCCCTGCATCACCTTCTGCATAGCGGTCTGAATTGCTTTTTCCGTCCTGGTATCAACATTAGAGGTAGCTTCATCAAGAATCAGTATTTTGGGATCTGCCACAAATGCCCTTGCAATCGCCAGAAGCTGTCTCTGTCCCTGACTAATCCCGACTCCCGCTCCGGTCAACATTGTATCATACCCATCCGGTAAATGTCGGAGCATTTCCGCACAATGGCTCATCTCTGCAGCAGTATCAAGCTGTTTTTTGGTTGCATTTTCATTACCATAGATTAAATTATTGCGAATCGTATCTGAAAACAAAATCGTATCCTGTAAAACAATCGCTACATTTTTTCGCAGATCTGAGCGGGCTATTTCTTTTATGTTCTGGTTATTTATCATGATCTGGCCACTGTCTATATCATAAAAACGCATTAACAGATTCACCTGTATAGAAACCAATAGAAATATTTGACAATACTTTTCGCATATGCTAGGATATTTCCAATATTAGGGAGTAGTTCACATCGGGTAACCGGTGTTGTGTTGGTCGTCATCACGTTAGTGAAGCCTCAGGCAGTCGCTAACCGGGCAGTACACTTCTACAGAAATGGAACGAGACTTTTATTGTATGTTTATCGTGCAATAAAAGTCTTTTTTTGCGTGATAAACAAAGGATCCGGGTACATTATTTAAGAAGGAGGATTTGTAAATGACACAAAAAAACATCTGGAATATTTCTGTAAAAGAGCTCATGGAAAAATATCAGGTGACAGAACAGGGGCTTACCACTGCCCGCGCGGAGGAACTTCGCCTGGAAAAAGGTGAAAATATCCTGCAAGAGAGCAGGCGTAAAAGTATACCGGAAGTATTTATCAGTCAGTTTGCTGATCTGCTGGTAGTAATCCTGATCATTGCGGCAGCGATCTCCATGTTTTCCGGCAATACGGAGAGTACCATTGTAATCCTGCTGGTACTGATGATCAATGCCATCCTGGGCACCCTGCAGCATGTAAAGGCCCAGCGTTCTCTGGACAGTCTCAGGCAGTTATCTTCGCCCGGTGCAAAAGTCATTCGAGACGGTGTGAAACGGGAAATTCCATCGAAGGATATTGTGCCTGGAGACATTGTCGTATTGGAAGCGGGTGACATGATCGTGGCCGATGGCCGTATCCTGCACAGCTATTCGCTGCAGGTCAACGAAAGCTCTCTGACAGGCGAGTCTGCCAATGTAGAGAAAACAGCTGCCATTATAGAAGGTGATGTGGCACTTGCTGACCGGGCAAATATGGTCTATTCCGGAAGTCTGGTCACCTATGGACGCGCCGAGATGCTGGTGACTGCTACCGGTATGGAGACGGAGCTGGGTAAGATTGCAGGACTGATAAATGCAGCCAAAGAGCGCAAGACACCGCTGCAGGAGAGCCTGGACAAGTTCAGCAGCAGACTTGCCATACTGATCATGATCATATGTGCTGTCGTATTCTGCCTGTGTATCTATCGCCGGATGACACTGTTGGACTCCATGATGTTTGCTGTGGCACTGGCTGTTGCTGCGATCCCTGAGGCACTGAGCTCCATTGTGACCATAGTGCAAGCCTTTGGTACACAGAAAATGGCAAAGGAAAATGCAATTATCAAGAATCTTAAGGCTGTGGAAAGTCTGGGCTGTGTCTCTGTTATCTGCTCTGATAAGACCGGAACACTGACACAGAATAAAATGACGGTGCAGCAGATTTATATAGAAGACCGGTTATACGAGCCGGACCAGCTTGACCTTTTGAATCAGACTCATCGTTATCTGCTCTACGACGCTGTCCTCAACAATGATTCGAGCATCGTCGATGACAAGGGCATCGGTGACCCTACAGAATACGCGCTTTTAGAAATGTTCCGAAGGATTGAAGCGGATACATCTTCTATTTTGAAAGAAGCAAATATGCATGAAGATATCCTCAGGCAGAACATGCAACGCCTTGAGGAAGTGCCTTTTGATTCCGACAGAAAGCTGATGAGTACGAAATATATGCTGCATGGTGTACCCACGATCCTCACCAAAGGTGCTGTGGATGTTCTCTTAGACCGCTGTGACTATGTGCGCTGCAGCGACGGTATCCGTCCTATGACGGAAGCTGAAAAAGACAAGATCCGTATGCAGAATCAGCTTTTTTCAGAAAATGGCCTGCGTGTATTGTCTTTTGCTTACAAGGAATCAGATGAAAATCTCGACATCCATGCAGAGTATGGCTATACCTTCCTGGGCCTGATCTCTATGGTAGATCCTCCCAGAGAGGAATCTGCGGCTGCCGTTGCAGCTTCCAAGAGAGCCGGCATCCGTCCGGTCATGATCACCGGTGATCATAAGGTAACAGCAGTGGCAATTGCCCGCCGGATCGGAATATACGAAGAAGGAGACCTTGCACTGACAGGTGCGGAGCTGGATGCCATGAGCGACAGCGAACTGGAGGAACAGATCGCACAAATCTCCGTCTATGCCAGAGTATCTCCCGAGAACAAAATCCGGATTGTCGAGGCATGGCAGCGCAGAGGTAATATTGTTTCTATGACAGGAGACGGTGTGAATGATGCTCCTGCATTGAAAAAGGCAGACATCGGTGTCGCTATGGGAATTACCGGAACCGAGGTATCCAAGGATGCTGCGGACATGATTCTGTCGGATGATAATTTCGCAACGATCATCAAGGCAGTGGCAAACGGGCGTAATGTATACAGAAATATCAAAAATGCCATTTTGTTCCTGCTGTCCGGTAATACCGCCGGTATCTTAGCCGTATTATACACATCCCTGATGGGACTTCCTGTACCTTTTACACCCGTACATCTGCTGTTCATCAACCTGCTGACCGATTCTCTTCCGGCCCTGGCAATCGGCATGGAACCGGCAGATGACGACCTTCTGAAGGAAAAGCCCAGGAATCCACGCGAAGGAATCCTCACCAGAGGCTTTATGATTACGATGATAACACAGGGTCTGCTGATCGCAGCAGCCTCCATGACAGCTTATCACATCGGACTGACCGTCAGTTCGGCTATGGCCTCCACTATGGCTTTTGCCACACTGACACTGGCCAGATTGTTCCATGGTTTTAACTGCCGTGGCAGCGAATCCATCTTCCGGCTGGGACTGACCTCGAACCGATATAGCCTCTATGCTTTCACTGCGGGAGTCTCTTTACTGGCACTGGTAATCTTCATCCCGGGACTGCACAGTGTATTCAGCGTAGCCGATCTGCCTATGACAGCACTCGGTCAGATCGTAGGGCTCGCTTTCATGCCGACAGTGCTGATACAGATAATGAAAATTATCCGGCATAGATAATTGGTTTAATCAATATCTTCCACAGACTGCAATCTTTCCTTTTTTACCATCAGATATTCTTCTGCATAATGTGTCTCTTCGTCGGTCGTCAGAATGACCTCCTGCCCCTGCGGCATATCAATATCTGTTGCCACAAGCAGGAGGGAATCCTCCTTCAGCCAGCTTTCCAGCCCTGTGAAAAACTGCGGGTCGTAGTGATCTGCCCCTTTCAGCTCATTATGATATCTGTCAAAGGAATAGTTCACGGGAGACAATACATTATAATCATAATAACAGGCACCCTGCCCCGACCAAAGGCTTGTCGTTACCAGATAATCGTAGCCGTCTTTTTCTGTAAGGAATATCTGTACGTTCCCCGCATGGGCAATGGCGAATTCCTGCGACCACAGAGGAATGATTCCATATTGTCCGTCTCCCAGATATTCGTAGACCGCTACCGTTCCCCAGTTTCCGGCTTTGTGCAGTGCTTCCGTGAGATCCTCATTTTCTTCCTCCAGATAGACCTTCGTTACAATCTTTTCCTTGTAACCGTTATGGGTCAGATCATAATATCCGGTATAGACTTCTGTCATATCCGGTTCTTCTTTGTCGATATTCTCCTCTTCCAAATAACGAGAATATGTTTTTTGTACCGAAAAATCTCCCAGAGAAAAATTACCATCTTTTTGCATGGATACCGGTGCCGTTATATTAAAGCCAGTCTCATAAACCAGGTCCGCCATCTCGTTCATATTTATGCCAACCCCTACATTTGCAAAGGGCTGTCCTCCACGAAAATCATACCGGATCTGCGCTCCCACACCGATGCTTTTATAAGTGTATCCTTCCAGTTTCTGCAACAGACGGGTCTGATCCAGATCAATACTCTTCTGAGCATCTATCTTTCCGTTTTTATCCAGAAAATCCACATGAAGTGTATGGAACTGTTCATCCAGCGTATCCGCCGCAAGGATCCGTCTGTCAAAATCTTCAACCACATTTGTATATTCGGAGACCTTCGGGGTTCCTTTCTGTACATCTACATAATACAGTCCTTCCACATAAATACCGGTTCCTGTCCCCTGTATGGTAGAAATGTAGTACTCCTTGTCGCCATCCCCATCATAATCTGCGGCTTCTATCGCAGGTGGTGCCGAATACATGTTTCGCCAGGGGATCTCCACCCGATATTCCTCGTCTCCGTCGTGGATCACCAGACAGTCTTCTGCACCGTTGCCCCAAACACTGACTGTCTCATCATAAGAGTATGACAGCACACCATACTCTCCTTCCGGCAGCTCCCGGGCAGCATTGACCGAGACCTGATCTGCCCGGGTTTTCTCCTGATATAGTCCGGTCTGGCAGGTAAATTTCTCCGGCTCAGGTTCCGTTGTCGTCTCCGGGATTGTCTGTGAGGTGGCTGTAGCAGTTTCCTGACCGACTTCCTCTGCCTGAGCAGATTCGGTATCAGAGATTTCCAAAGCGTCCCTACTGCTGCCGCAGCCTGTCAGAGAAAATGCCACGATCAATACCAGTAATCCGCTGCTTATTTTACCTGCTTTTTCAGATATAGAAGAAACAAGCTCCAACATTCTATTTGAAATCGTATATGGCGGTTCATTTTTTCCCATTTATGTCACTCCATCTTGTTTATTATCTTGCTCGTTTGGAATATCATTAGCAATCTTTTTATTTCAGGAATTGCATAAATAAAGCACTTCCGCAAGATCCGCATTGATTCCCACCGCCTTATTTTCGATCTCCTTGGGAACATAGGCATCACCCTTGTTGATGCAGACGTAAAATGCATTCCGCCAGTTGTGCGCATACTGCCAGAAATTATATTTGATGATACCGGGTGTGTTGTAACCGACACCCAGCTCCAGAAATACGACGTTTTGTCCTCTATGATCTTCCATGAACTTCTCATAACGCTTCGCGGCAGCATCCCATCCCGCATCCTGGACGAAGGTATTGTCCGCGCGGAGATTCATGCTCATGGGGCGGCCGCACTTCGGACACCTAGGCACCAGTTCGGTGGGCACAGTACGCCGGATCTGTGTGCCTTCCGGTATTGTCAGTTTTCCTGCTTCGATCCGATACCCCTGGCTTACTACCATCTTTTTCACGGTTTCCTCGTTATCGTAAGTCTCATGATGGCAGGGCTTGCTACACTGGAACAGACCGTAATCTCCCTGGGTGTAAAACATCCTGTTTTTATCAAATCCCGCCTTTTGAAAACAATGATCTACATTTGTGGTGAGGACGAAATAGTCCTTGTTTTCCACCAGCTGAAAGAGTTGTTTGTATAAATCTGTGGGCGGATCCATGTAGCGGTTCACGTAAATGTATCTGCTCCAGTAAGCCCAGTATTCTTCCAACGTGTCATAATTGTAAAAGCCGCCGGAATACATATCGAAAAAACCGTATTTCTCTCCAAAATCAGCAAAGTACTTTTCAAAACGCTCGCCACTGTAAGTAAATCCCGCTGCTGTGGAAAGTCCTGCTCCCGCCCCGATCACAATGGCATCCGCCTGCTGTATTTTCTCTCTGATCAGAGCTGTTTTATCCAAGGAACCGCCTGTAAATTCGTTCATCTTCTTCTTTGAAAACATTAAATATCACCTTTATCTTCGACTTTGTTCTATCTTTATACTGTTTTACGGTCTGTACGGCCAGTTCCGCTGCCCTTTCATTGGGAAACATAAACACCCCTGTGGAAATACAGCAGAATGCGATGCTTTCCACGTTATTTTCCTCTGCAATACGCAGGCAGGCTTCATAACAGGACATCAGCAGGCGTTCATGCTCTGCTGTAAGCTTTCCCCGTACAATGGGGCCCACGGTATGTATCACATAATCACAGGGCAGATTAAATGCCGGGGTGATCTTCGCCTGTCCTGTGGGCTCCGCATATCCCTGACGTTGCATAATATCATTGCAATAATTTCGCAGCTCTATTCCGGCGTAGGTATGAATGCAATTATCGATGCAGTTGTGACAGGGTTGATAACATCCGGTCATACCACTGTTGGCCGCATTTACGATGGCTCCCACCTGTAGTCTCGTGATATCCCCTTTCCACAGATAAATCTCCGGGGACAGTTCCTCCATATCCGCCGGTGTTACCACGCCTTTGGCCGCATTTTCCTCTGCAAGATAGGTATCCTGAATCTGCAGAAATTCCTCCGAAAGTTCACCCGGCATACGGATGTTCATAAGTGATCTCAGAAGCGTCTTCTGTTCCTCACATCTCCCCGGAATCTGCATTCTGGCATACTGTGGCTGCTCTTCCAACAGCTTTTGGATTAAATAGTTTCTTCTTTCACTCTGGTTCATTCTCTTACGATCGCTTTCACCGGACAGTTTTCATAACAGTTGCCGCAATGCAGGCAATGGTTCTGTTGTATCCGGTACGGTTTTCCTTCCTCGATACACCGTTGGGGACATTTTGTGCGACATTTTCCACAGCCAATGCATTTTTCGGTAATGTTATAACCCTTTTTTGTTATTGTACCACCCCCCAGTGTATAAGTGTCCCGGAAAATAGGGTTCACACCGAGATTAAAATATTCCGCCTCCGCCACTGCGTAGGCCCGCCCAGACATCCTGATCATTTCTTTATATTTTGTATAGCAGAGGATCTGCACTCTGCCGTCTTCCTGCAGTTCCCTACAAAAGTTCTTGCCCCTTGCCGTGAAAAAATAAATGGCATCCGGCTCATAATGGATGGCACTGATATTTCGGATCTGCGGTGCACCGTCACTGTCCACTGTGGCAAATGCCAGCACTCCCACCAGTTCCATTTTTTTCATACATGTTGCTAAGTCCATCTTACAGCTCCTCTCCCGTGATCTCATTCCTCGTCTTCCAGCATTGAGGATCCGCACCGTAGAAGTCTCCGGTAGTGCCGTTTGCCACGGCGGGACATCCCCTGCACCATGCCTTCAGTTCACATTTGCTGCATTTCTTGAATTTATCGTAATCTCTGTATTTTTCCATCTGGCAGACCCAGACGTCCGCCAGCCGGTCCTCCCAGATATTCGCCACTCTGCTGTCGGTGACTCTGCGGCACGCCATGATATCCCCGTTGGAGGAAATGGTAATATGGCAGTTGCCGCAGTTACAGCCCCCATAGATCATGCCGTCGCATGCGTTCTCCGGCAGCTTGAACTGGCCGGTCTCATATTCGTACAACATCCACAGATGATCTTTTCTATTAAAATAGGTCTCACATCCCGCTGCTTCGTATGCCTTAAATTTTGCGTCGCAGACCTCCAGAAGTCTGCGATATTCCTGCGGAGTCATGCTGGTATCCACCTCACCACCGGTGGGCACATACCGCGAAAATGCATACACCTTAACTTTCGCTTTCACTACTTCATCAATAATATCCGGTATCTCATTCCTATTTGTCTTTGACACCGTACTCATAATAATACTTTTGATTCCTGCCCGGTTGAGACAGCCGACCTTTTCCAGTGTCAGGTCGAAGCTGCCGGGCTTGCGGAACCAGTCATGGGTTTCACGCATACCGTCCAGCGACATCTGGTATTTCTCACAGCCGCAGGCTTTCAACATCCGGCAGATCTGATCATTCAGATGGAACGGATTGCCCATCAGGGTAAACGGAATGTCCTTGCTTTTCAGCAGAACCATCAGTTTCCAGAAATCCGGATGAAGGATAGGATCGCCGCCGGTGATATAGAAATACGGAACTCTGTTGTATACCTTGCAGAAGCCCTCGCAGTTCGCCACGACCTCCTGCATCTGCTTCCAGGTCATTGTCTTTAACTCCTTACAGCCTTCCCCGGAAAAAATAATGCCATTTTACTTACCTCCTGTAATCTGTGTATTTTCAGGCTCTCGCCACGTTACATTTACAGAATAGCAAGACCAAAACGGCAAAAAAAGTACGCACTTTTTTATTACATAGGCACCTTTTTGTAACCTATGGACGAATGCGCACCGGTATGTTACATTGTAATTGATACTTACATCACATTTTACACTTTTGAGAGGTGATCCTATGTTGACGAAGGACGAATTGCCGGAATGCCCGGTGGCAACCACGGTACAATTGATCGGAAGTAAATGGAAATTATTGATATTGAGAAATTTAATGATGCGCCCCTGGAGATTCAATGAATTGAAGAAAAGTCTGGAGGGCATCAGCCAGAAGGTTCTGACCGACTCCCTCCGCTCCATGGAAGAGGACGGACTGATCACGCGGACCGTCTACCCGGAAGTGCCGCCCCGCGTGGAATACGCGCTGAGCGACCTCGGGGAAACCATGCGTCCGATCCTGGATGCCATGCAGGAATGGGGAACGAATTATAAAAACGGAACCATATAAACAGGTATGCAGAAAATATCCTGCTCCTTGCTAATATCCTTTGTATAAACCAAATATCTGCACAAAATTCTGTCGGAAAATTTTTCCGTAAATATATCGAGTGATTTGTGAGTCTTATAACCGGAAGATTTTACTTCTATGGGAATGATCTTATTCTTTTTTGCTAACAAAAAATCAATTTCATAATTATGCTTTGATGTTTCATTCATTATAGTATGATAAAAAAGTTCATTCCCATTTACGGCAAGGCAACAAGCTACCGCATTTTCATATAAATATCCCAGGTTGACACTAAGCTTATCACTAAGCAGTTTTTCATATATTTCATTTTCTGTAAAATCTCTGTCTTTAAACATTAATGTTACAAATAATCCGGTATCACACAAAAACAGTTTAAATCTGGATAAGTCCTTAGTATTCGACATTCCGGCATTTGGATCATTAACATTGTACGACACCAATACTGTCTTAGAATCTTTTAATTCAGCAATCAACTCAAGTACTTTCTCAATCTTCTCTCCTCCCAGGACAGAATTAACCTGATACCTTGCTGCATTTTTATTTAGTTCTGCCGGAATTGCATCAAAAAGCATTGCCAGTCTTCCGGTTGCATCAATTTTGGCAAAATCTGACTCATACAAATTTAGTATATCTCTTTTTATTTCATCCACTTTTCTAAAATTATTAGTTTCTATATAAGTCTGAACTGCCTGCGGCATTCCTCCTACGAGCATATACAACCGAAACTGTCTTAATTGCTTACGATTTCCATTATCACCCAATCCAGTCTTTGCTTCATAACATTTTGCCAAGAGCGAAAAAGTAGTCTGATCCCCCACTGCCCAAAGAAATTCCTCATAATCCATAGGATACATATTAAGTCTTCTTTCCTCGCTGGGTATCAAAATATCTTTGACATTTTTCTTGATAGATATCAAAGAGCCTGTCTCAATATAATCATATCTATGATCTTCTACTAATGCTTTTATTGCCTGCCGTGCTTTAGGACATAATTGCACTTCATCAAATATAATAACGGATTTTCTTTCATGGAGATCCACTCTATACTGTAATTGAAGCTGCAAAAATAAATAATTCAAATCAGATATATCATCAAAAAGAGCTTTGACATCCGATGATGCTTTTGCGAAATCAATTAGAATATAAGATTCATATTCTTTTTTTGCAAACTCTTCTACAACCGTTGATTTTCCTATACGACGAGCACCTTCTATTAGCAATGCTGTTTTTCCATCCGACTCTTGTTTCCAGTTTAACATTTTACTATATATTTTTCGCTTAAACATTTTCTTTCTCCTTTCCGCATTTTTCTATTTTAATATTTTCCTTGTTTCCGCATTTTTTATACATAAATAATAGCATGTTTCCGCATTTTTTTCAATATATCTTGTAATAATCAGGAAAAGTAGCTATTAAATAAAAATAAGTATTCATGTATAATTTATGATATACTATTTAAAATTATTATTCTGAGAGAAAGGAATTCCGACTATGGGAATCAGATTAGTCTGCAGTGACCTCGATGGTACACTTTTACAATATGGAAAAAAAGAATTGGAAGGCGAGATTTTTGACCAGATCCGGGCACTTCATGACCGGGGGATCCTGTTCTGCCCGGCATCTGGAAGACAGTATACCAGTCTGCGGAAGCTGTTCGCTCCGGTGGCGGATTGCTGTATTTTCCTGTGTGAAAACGGTGGCGTGATCTACAAGGACGAGCAGTGCATTGCGAAAAATCCCATGCCCCGTGCCCTGGCAGAAGAGATTGCGGAGGATCTGTGGAATCGTAGTGACGGTCAGGGTGAAATCATGCTCTCCGGACAGAATACGGCGTATCTGATGGAACGTGGGCTGGGAATGCTGGACAGAATAAAGTTTATCGGCAACAACTATCAGGTCATTCAGGATCCCTCCGAAATTCCGGAGGACATCGTAAAGGTCTCTGTATATCTCCATGAAGGCGTAGCGGCTTATGCTGACCGCTTCGTCCCCCGCTGGGAACAGGCGAACTGTGCAGTGGCGGGACCTTACTGGATCGATACCACCCTTGCCAACAAAGGCATCGGTGTCACCTCTATCTGCAGGATCCTTGGTATTGACCTTACAGATGTCATGGCATTCGGTGACAATTATAACGACGTATCCATGCTAGATATCGTGGGACATCCTTATATTATGGACGGAGCTGCCGGTCCGTTGAGAGAAAAATATCCGCAGCACACTCCCCGGCCGGAAGAAGTACTGCAGACTTTCCTGAAATAATTTTATTTTCTATACCTGTGCGGATATTTTCCCAGCAATAATCTCTGTTACTTCTTCCAGCGATTTGTCTGTGGCGGAGGCTATCTGCTCTGCCGACAGACCATTCTTATATATTTTGCTCTCTTTTATTTCCTCCCAGTGCGCTTTTGTCATTACATTTGTATGACCAGTTCTTACTTCCTTCAGTAAAGGCACGGGAACATTTTCGCAGGTATGATGGTACACGAAACCGACCTTTTCCTGCACTCTTTTGGATTTTTGATTTCCCTCATAATATCCGCACCATATGGTGTTCATCCCAAGTTCTTCGAATCCATGGCGCAGAATTTCCTTTGCGGCTTCCGGCATGTACCCTTTTCCCCAAAATGGCTGTCCCAGCCAATAGCCCAGTTCACACTCGTCCTCACGGTCTGTCATATCCGTGTGGCCCTTCAATTTCAGTTCAATGGCACCGATTGCTTTCCCATTCTCTTTTTCACAGATGGCATAGCACTCCGGACCATTGAATACATTTCTGATCACATCGAGGCTTTCCTCTACGGACTTGTGGGGTGGCCATCCTGCGATAGGGCCGACTTCCGAATCTTTTGCATACTCATATAAACTCTCTGCGTCTGCCTCTGTCCATTTTCTTAATACTAATCTTTTTGTTTTCATAAATAATCATTCTCCCATATAAGTGCAACCTCAAACTTCTCTTTTTTCTTGGTCATAGACCTTTTTCGAGTATAATATTGCAATAATCGTTGCTGATAATAAATACACCAATAATAAAATTGTACTGGTTATTCCATTGGCAAATGCAGCCGTAATAATGGTCAATACTCCTGCAACAACAATACTGATGGCTCCAAAACGGTTACTTTTTCTCCATGTATTATCATTATACATACTCCAGGCCGTTCGAAACCCAACTACCGTATTTCGCTTTGCCTTTGTCATATAATTTCCTACTACAACAAAAATAATTCCACATAAGATGCAGGAAATCCTTGCAATATCAACTGTTACCTTTGAACCATTCACATTTTCCTGCACACAAGAGGAATAAAGGATACAATAATTCATAATTCCAAACATGATAGCCTGCGATAGTCCTACCACGCATAGTACCCTTGCGGAGGAATTTGCTTCCATACGTTCTTTATCCGTACTTGCTTTCACTGTCTTTTTTTCGAATGTACCAATTAAAAGGTGCCAAAAGAATGTAACACACAAAATAACTATCGGAAAAATAAAAATTCCGATTTTATGCGGTATCATATCCGGTATCACCTGTAACATCATACTTGCAACCACCACTGGTAGCACCGCAACAATCCACATGATTTTTTTCATCCCTTTGCTCCTCCAAACTGGTTAATCCATAGAATTAATTCATCAAAAACTGTCGTATTGATTTCGTAAAATATAAAGTTTTTTTCCTTATATTCGGATACTAAGTCGGCGCTTTTTAACAGTTTTAAGTGGTAAGACAAAGCAGCCGGTGTGACTTGTAATTTTTCGGCAATCTCCCCGGCATTTAATCGGCCATCTTTTAGCATTATCAGAATCTCTCTCCGTTGTTGATCCGCCAATACTTTAAAAATATTCGTTTCTTTCATAATCTTCTTACCCATTTAAAATTATCTTTAAATAGAATATAGCATACTCCCTTTTGCTTGTCCACAAGTATTTAAAATATTTTTGAAATAGTTGTGTCTTACGAAACATCTTTATTCACAACACATCCAGCGCCAATGAACGTATTACTTCCGACAGAGAAAATGGTTCCCCAAACAGTAGATAAAAGTATATATAAATAGTGAACCATACATAATTGCAAAGGAGGCTCGGTTATATGTCAAAAAACTATATGCAGGAAATTAAAAATCGAATTTTGTCTTCCGAAGATGGCTCGGTTTTTTCCACTTCTGATTTTGCGGATATTGCTGATACCAACACGGTTCGTTCAGCATTATATCGCCTTGTTAAGGATAATATTCTCCGCAGAATTATAAATGGGATTTATGAAAAACCAAAATACAGTAAATTACTCGATGAATATGTAGCTGCTGATCCAGCTGCCGTTGCACAAGCATTAGCCCGCAGTTATCATTGGACCATCGCTCCATGTGGGAACACTGCCCTTAATTTACTTGGACTTTCCACTCAGGTAACGGCTGTCTGGTCCTATATCAGTGACGGTCCTTATAAAACCTATGAATGGAATTCTACAAAGCTTGAATTCAAACACCGGACCAATAAAGAAATTACCGGTCTGTCCCATATGACAAGTCTGGTAATTCAGGCATTGAAAACATTGGGAAAAAATAATGTAACCCCGGAAGTTATCCAGATTCTTTCAACAAAGCTCTCCTTATCAGAAAAACAGGCTTGTCTGAAAGAAGCAACGGAATCCACCGACTGGGTTTATGATACAATACGACAAATATGCGGAGGTAATACAGAATGACAAACAGACTGTTATTTTCGCTTATCCAAATCTGTTCACAAATCCTTCTACCCTACAGGTAATCCGTCTGGAAATCGGTGCATTAGCAGCCTGGACACCTGCTAAAATTGCAAGCATTGAACCGTATACAGCTGTATACTACCCAAAAATCTTTGAGCAGAAAAATACTGAAATTCTTACCGTTTCACCAGAGCGTACCTTTTGGGAAAAGGCAACAATTCTTCATCACGAAGCCAACAGACCGGAACATCTGGATATGCCACAACGATATTCCAGACATTACTATGCTCTTTATAGAATGGCCCAGACCCCAGTAAAAGATGTTGCTTTCTCTCACATAGATCTTCTGAAAACAGTTGTTGATTTCAAAATGAAATTTTATCCAAGAGCATGGGCTAAATATCCGGAAGCAATTCCCGGCACCTTAAAGCTGATTCCACCGAAATACCGCTTTCCAGCCCTCATCAATGATTATGAAGCTATGAAAGATATGTTATATGGCGATATTCCAAGCTTCAATACTATTATGGAATCAGTTCACCAATTAGAGAACGAGATCAATTCTCTTTACATAATTACTTTTTATTCCTAACAAGCTTCTTGCTATCTGTGAACTGCTGAATATCCACAATATTTATACAGAATTTATTGGGAAAAATTCTGATAATCCGCAATGATGCCCAGCTTTATTTTCATTTTCAAAATACGCAGGACCGATTCGTTGAGGCGTTCCTCGGTAATCTCACCGGTTTCGACCGCATTGATGACTGCGGGTACCTGTACTTCAAAATCGGTGCAGCACAGCATATCATTTCCCGCCTGTACCGCCCTTACGGCAATCTCCGCATCCCCGGCGAACTGCCGTACTCCTTCCATGACCAGATCATCGGTAATGATCACGCCGTCAAACCCTAATTCATTACGCAAAATATTATGTACCGGTAGAGAAATAGATGCCGGTACCTGATCATCCATGCAGGAGACAACATTGTGGGCTACCAGCACCATATCCGCCCCTGCATCGATGCCTGCCTGAAACGGCAGAAAATCAGAATTTACAAACCTCTCTATGGGACGTTCATCATAAGCGATCCCAGTATGCGTGTCCGAGTTGTTGCCATATCCCGGGAAATGCTTTAATACACTTCCCATCTGTTCCTGCGACATGGTCTGCACGACGGTCCGCACATATTCCGCTGTCTGTTCCGCATCCTGTCCAAAACTGCGGACATAAATAAAGTCCTGCGGATCCTGTGATACATCGCATACCGGAGCAAAATTCAGATTAATTCCCAGGTTCTGCAGTAATTGACATTTTTCCTGTGTGTCGCTCCGAATAAGATCCCATCCGCCCTGCGCATACAGTTCCTGAGGAGAGGCAAAAGGCGTTTCCCGTAAGTTCGCATTTTTGCTGACTCGGTTTACCGTGCCGCCTTCCTCATCCACACCGATCAGCAGAGGCACTTTTGCAGCATTCTGATAGCTTTGAATGGCTGCTGTTACTTCCTCTTTTGTTTTACCGGTAAAATCCCGTGCAAATAAGATATATCCGCCGAGATGATACTGTGTCACCTTGGATGCTGCATCCGTCTCCGGGCACCGGGCGATGAACATCTGTCCGACTTTTTCCTCTAAGGTCATTCCTGCCAGGAGTTCTTCTGCCTTCTGCTCTACAAGCTCCACCGGTTCCGTCGGTTCACTTTCTTCCGTCTCCGGCAATTCCGTAGGATCTGCACTGTTCTCTGCGCTGTTGCCGCTCACATCAGAATCCGATACACTCTGTTCCGACATAGGTTCCGGCTGAACTTCCGGTATTATTTCCTGTGCAGACTCCTCTGTGCTTCTTAAATCCCACAATAAAAAAGCCAGAATTCCAACACATATGACAGATAACACAATCACTGCGATATTCCGCACCTTTTTCATTTCGCATTCTCCATAATATTATTAAGATGCCAGGGTCAAAAGGTCTAAGCCCACATGAGCTTGCTCATAAGTGGGTGAAAGACCTTATGACCCGCCCCGATATGAGCATAAAAGTGGGATGATAATCCCACGATATGCGAATAGAGGGGAGGATTGTGAGAGTGCGTAGCACGGAACAATCCGTAGGCATCAAAGCCAGGGTCAAAAGGCCCCACTCTTCGGCTGATACTTCATACTCGATACATTATATACGGTAATAAACGCCTTGGGGTCCAGTTCATTGATGAATTTCATTAATTTCTGGTACTCACTTTTGTCCACAATGGTGATGATCTCGTTGTGTTTTTCAAAATGATAGGCACCGATGGCTTCATAGATCGTAGCACCGCTGTGCAGGTCCCTTGTAATAAACTGACGCAGCTCTTCCTCTTTTTTCGTAATAATGCAGACGCGCCGCTTAATATTATTGTCAAAAATAAAATGATCCAGAATAATTCCGTTGAAATAAGTACCGAGGATACTCAGCACCACCGTTTTCTTGTCATATACCAGCGCCGCGGACAGTGCCACACACATACCGGACAGCGACATGGCCCTGCCCAGCTCCATATGAAGGTATTTGTTCATGATCTTCGCCACAATATCCAGTCCGCCCGAAGACGCATTCCGGTTGAACAAAATGCTGAGCCCCACGCTGACCACCAGAATATAGCACAGTACATCCAGCTCCTGACTGTCTGTCAGGGAACCGAAATTCGGAAACAGAATCTCGAAAAGTCCCAAAAATACCGGCAGCATCACAGAGGTATACACCGTTTTGACTCCGAACTCTCTGCCACAGGTAACAAATCCGATCAGTAACAATACCACGTTCAGAATCATGGTAATGACAGACAACGGAAGCGGTATAAAGTTAGCCAATACGATTCCCAGACCGGAAATGCTGCTGACCGACGCATGACTCGGCACCAGGAAAAAGTAGACTGCTGCCGCGATGATGGCTACCGCCACAGTCAGGATCCCTGTCTCTTTCAGAATTCCTGCATAATTTATTTTTTTCTTCATGATAAAGACATTCCGCTCATCTACTCTCTGATAAGAGACCTCATCCATAATCTTCTTGATCAAGAAAATACCCAACCCTCCGATTGGACGGTCTTCGGCAGATAAAGTAATATCAGGGTCTTTTCTTAAAGTCGGATCGAAAGCAATCCCATGATCTATCAAAGTCACGATCAATTCCCCACCTTCCCTGACCAACGAAATGTCTACGGCATCCTCAACATCTCCCTTATACGCATAAAAAATTATATTTGAGACAGCTTCTTCCATCACCAGATTCAGGCTCATCATGAAAGCGGTGCTTAATCCCAATTCTTCTCCAGCTTCCTCCAAGAACTGATTCATCATGGAAAGCTCATGAATATCGTTCTTAATGCGTAATGTTTTTTGCATATATCTGAAAATTTTGCGCTAAAGATATAAAAAAAAGAAATATCCTTTCCTTAAATTTGTATCTTTACCTCCGAATAGTATTTAAAGGTATAGAGTTATGGCTAAAAGATATTTAATAAACATATTCTTATTGATCGCCGTCTTATGCGGGTTCAGTAGTTGCGAGGAGGATCCGTATTATGATCCGTATGAGGAAATCACCTATGATTTATGTAATTATGTATGGACTGATTGGTTTGTCGTAGACGGTTTAGATTGTGAGCA
>ERZ773115.1460-NODE-1460-length-21559-cov-5.240188_pt1 | contig 21559 bp, 22 predicted proteins | sample MGYA00511116_ERZ773115 | MGnify/ENA primary metagenome ERZ773115 (study PRJEB29015, sample SAMEA2737869) | human gut metagenome | biome: human gut; feature: human-associated habitat; material: faeces | place: China | collected 2012 ... | reverse complement strand
GGATCAAATTATTATTATTCAATCTTTCTTGTTTAACCGCAGTCTTTTTGTACTGCGGTTTATTATTTTCTCAACTATCTATTTTACCAAGTTACCAACCATACCTAATGAGGATTTTCAACATACCAGCTGCTTCCATGCCGCTAGATATTATGGAAAAACTCATTAGGAATCCATTATTTATTACGGTCAATTTGACCGTTATTGTCGGAATTTCACTAGTCATGTATAAAAAAGAAGGGATGAAGGGATGAATTTTAAACACTCGTGGACAAGACGGTTAAAATATGTTTTTCCCATAATGATGATGTTAGGTACATTATTTGGGTTAAAAACAACCAATGTCTTTGCAGAAAAAGTTATTGTTGATCCGTCAAATCCAATCCAGAACGTAAAGAATAATTTTATTATTCCAAAAGATGTACCTAATGCTAACACAACAATCAAAGTCTATGATTCAGGATCTGTTCAGAAAAAGCATTTAGCAGCAAATCAGGGCAGTGCTTGGGGTAATATCAACTATTTAACTGATAATAATGTTGCTCTAAACACGCGTTATCCTTCTTTTCAAAAGAATTATGGACAAACTTCATTAATTATTGATAATGTGACCTCAAAAACTCGAATTGAAGCAGATTACGGAAAAATTGCAACATATAAAGGAGAAAAGGTTAATGTAAAGCTTGTTTTTTCTGATATTAAACTGTTATCTGATGAATTTCCTTTTGCCACTTTAGGTAATCCTTATAAAGCAGCGTTTAATAATGCGAATAGTTCAATTAGTAAAAGCAAAAAAAGACTACTATTCTATATCTCAGATAATCTATATAGTGGGTTTCATTATCATGCTTCACAAATGAATGTACAACTAGTAGTTACACATGATGACGGTTCACCAGTAATATTTGATGGAGATACGTTTATTAGCTTTAATTCTTTAAATCCAATTGCGAAAAATTCAAATAATACTCAAAGAGGGGAATACGCTTACTATCATGGTATGAATAATTCTGATTGGTATGTAACGAAAGATACCGTGTTAACTGAACAGAAATCCTATTACAATAATTTGACTGTAGTTGGTGGAAATAACAAGGCTCCATTTGATAAAGGGCTTTATTGGAATGATCATTATGATGAATTAGGAAGTGAAAAGTTCAATCAAGCGACAGTATCTTTCCGAATAAAAGGATCGAATCCTTTATTTGTTGTAGGTGGAAATTTTGCTACATGGTCAAGTTTATCATCTGCAACTCTTTTTAGTGTTGTTCCTGATCAACCTGAAAAAACAGGGATTGATAAAGATGGAAACAATGTAAATGAAAAGATGTTACAAGTAGGAGACACGATTCAATATCGAATCAAACAGAAGGTGAATCGATTGGGAGTGGACTTACTAGAAGTTTATGATCGATTTGAATTAATTGATAATTTACCAAAAGAGGTAGATTATATCGATGCACATGTAGAATGTGATTCAAATAAAAAGTTCGATATCTCTGGTGAAGTAACTTATGACAAAACAAAATACCAGGTAAAATATGTAGCGAATGCTGATACATTAAAAAATCGAATGAAGTATAGCGGCGAAACTTACGAATTGGTGATCAATGTAAAAGTCAATGAATTGGCCAATCAAAATAGTGTAGCCAAAAATCAGGGAACGTCGATCATTAATAAAGTAGAAAAGGATACAAATATCATTACCGTTTATTTCCCTAAAATTCCAGTGAAAGAAGTGCAACAAGATGGAAAAGACGTAAACGGACGAAATGACGGTAAGAAGGGTACACCGACAGCTCCTTTAAATGCAGGATCTGAAGTACAATATCTAGTCATACAAAAATGGCACACAAAAGGCGTAGACGCTGCGTCAGATCATTACAAACAATTTAGTATTCAAGATCCGATTGAAGATCGTTTGACGTATAAAGAAGGCTCTGCGCAAGTGATCGATAAGAGTACAGGAAAAGATATTACTTCTGAAGGCACACTAACCTATGATAGCAATTCAAGAACACTAAAGTGGGAAGCTTCTGCTGATTTCTTAAGTAACAATCTTTTGGATGGACGAGAAATTCAACTGATATTTACAGCTAAAACCCCACTACAATCAGAAAAAAATATTGATAACCAAGCAGTAGTAGCAGTAGATAATGTTTCTAATAAAACAAACGTTGTGACAATTGGTGTTGATCCTAACTTGCCACAAGTTGTTGTTCCTAAAACAGGTTCTACACATTTAGTAACAACTTTAGTGGTCAGCTTACTATTACTTGTGTTAGCTACTTTTAGTTATGTGGTTCTTAAGTTTAATTAAGCAAAAAACAAGGCTGAAAATCAGCCTTGTTTTTTTATTTGAAAATTGGATTGGCACTAATAAATACGTTATCTGAAGAAAGTGATCCGTCTGCAGAAACTTCATAAGCATGGGATAAACCAACGATGCTTTGATTGTTGTAAAGCAAGTTTGCGTTATGAGCAGGGCTGTCTTTCCACATAATCATGGCATTCACTGCTCCCGTATCTGAAAGGATATCGTCAACGTAAAGGAAGAAACTATTGATATTTTCACCTTTACCGCCATAACAACCTAGGCTTTCAAGTAGATCTTGGAATGTACCACCACCAGGTCGATAGTGACTGAAGCTTACTTGTAATTCTTTTGCACGAATATCTGCAGCTTGTTGAACAATATCATTGAACTGCATTGGTGCAACACCGTTTTGTTGACGGTAGCTATTTAACCAAGCAAGTTCTTTTTGGCGCACATAGTTGTTTAAATCAATTAATGAGATATTTTTGTATTTGAAAGTGATCGTTCGATTTTGGTCAACATTATTAATTATACGTTGTCCATTTTTATCAACGGTAACAGATGAATCGTCATTTCTACACAAAAAGTAGTTTTGATCGGTCATATTTTTCCAAGAAGTAGAGAAATTATCTCCCTCGTAAACCGTTTGTGTTTCAGTAGATAAAACAGCATTTGTGTCAACGTTTATATGGTTCACAGTGATGTTGTATTGATGAGTATAGGCAAAATTGATTCCTTGGTTGCTTGTAACGTTGTTTAAAGTCACAGTGTTGCTAGAGCTTTCTCTAGGGTCAAGAACAAAATTAGTGAACGTAGGTGCTTCAATTGTGATGCTTTGTCCATAAACGACGGGATAACTCTTACTATAATTATAGAGTTCTTGGATATTCGGATCAGTATCTGACACTTTATTTGGACGAGCTTTCACTTCAACTAGAAAGACTTCGTCATAGTAAAAAGTAAATGTGGTATTTGTGTTAATCGTTTGTGTTTGTGTTTCATTCCCATTTACTTGGTACTGTGGTGCTTCAAAGTTAGTCAAGTCGGTTCTAGCTTTTGCAGTGTAACTTGTACCAGCTTTTACTGAGACATGTTCTTCTTTTAGCAGCGTTCCAGTTTGTCGATTCATATGACGGACGGTTACCGCATATTCTGAAGGTTTAGGTTTGTGTTGTAACCCTTTAAACGCTGAATCAAGGCTATTTTTAGCGTTGTTAACTTGTGTTTGAGAAGATTTAGAATCGTCTAGTACTTTTTTAGTATTGGATAAAGCAGTCTGAAAATTTTTCCAAGATTCTTCTGTAAAATCTCCTTTAGCAGTTGATTTTACTTGGTTGTACAAGGCTTGTAATTCCGTTTTGTTCACAGCTGGAGCTGGTTTTTTCTTTAATCCCTTGTAAGCAGAATCTAATGTGTTTTTGGCACTATCCACTTGTTTTTGAGTCGCTTTTGAGTCATTTAACACTTTGTTAGCATTGTTTAAAGCGGTTTGGAATGTGTTCCAGGTATTGTCGGTATAGTCACCTTTTTTAGTCCCCTTAACGCTCGTATAAAGAGCTTCTAAAGCTGATTTATTCACTTGGGGTTTAGAGGTGTCAGCGCCATACCAACCAATTCCTTCGTATTTCCAACCATAATCTTTGGTTAACCACTGTACTTCTTTCCAACTGGCTGTGTAATGATCTGAACCAGATTTTACACCAGGAAGGAAAAGGCGGTAGATCGGTTTATTATTTTTTTCGGCAGAACGCCACGCAGGCCCTTCATAAGTCCAACCGTAATTTTTGGTCAACCATTGCACTTCGTCCCAACTAGCTGTGTAGTGATGATCACGGAGCCCTTTGTTATAAAGGCGGTAAACTAGGTAACCACCACTTGTTGGAGCTTCCCATGCAGGCCCTTCATAATTACCCCACTTAATCTTTACTAGGTGGTCGCGTTCTTTTTTGCTAGAGGTGTAAAAATGTTCGTGATTATTTGGATTATAAAGGCGATACATGACGTTAGTTGATGCAGCGTCAACAGATCCAGCAAGAGCAAGTGTGGTAGCAAATGTTCCAATAGCTATAATAGTTTTTGGGTTTAATAATTTCATGTTTTCAACTCCTAAATTTAATTAAAATTGTTTACATGATCATTGTATATCGGTAAACCGATATAGTCAACAAAAAAATAAGAAAAGCCTCGTTAAAATGTGGCTTTTCTTATTTTATTCCTTACTCGATGTAGTAGTATCAATGGTTTTTTCAGCTAATTTATTTAATTTCGCAGCATTTAAGAATCTCATATTATCTATACTAGAGCGCTTATTGGCGAGGTCACTGACGGTAGTTAAAGGTACGCCAGATTCTATGGATATAGAACGAACTGATTTACCACTATCAAACAGCAACCATTCGATTTTCTTTTTATCAGCGTACATTGCAATGCTCCCTCTTGATTTTTTCTCTATTATATCTCTTTTTTGTAATAAATCACAATATTAAGAGAAAAAGTTTCTATTAGAAAGGTGGAAAATTATGAGTATCCGTTCTCCGTGTACCAGAACGTGCTTTGTTGCTACTTTCGTTATTTGATATACTAAAAATAAACGACGAAAGAAGGAATAAAATGAAGAAAAAGCAACTATGGTTTGTTTCTATGTTTGCAATATTTTTTATTATTTTAAGTGGATGTTCAAGTAACAAGAAATCTGAAGCTAAAGAAGATAATAGTTTATTGCAGCCAGGGACTGTTTGGAAAGAAGAAGTAGGAGGTCTTGTTCATAATTTAAAAATTATAGACGATACTACTTGGGAATACTCTGAAAGTGTATGGCATCCAGATCCTGTACAAATAACAGTTAAGAGACAAAAAGACTATGAAGGTTTAGAAAGATATAAAATAGTAGATTCTGCAGGCGTAAAACAATTTATAAATAAACCTGATTCTTTATTTATTGTCGTTCCTTACGAGAAGGATGGCGTAAAAAAAATGGTTTTTCTTGGATCTAGTAAGGACGAAAAGCGAACGAAAGAGAAATTGATTCATGATGGATCACAATCAAATAAATACAAATTACAAAAGACTAGCGAATGATTGCTAGTCTTTTTATTTATCCTGAAGGAGGAATCACAGTGGCAAAAGCCAAAACGCCATTTGAAAAAGCCGCGTCTAAAATATTAGAACGCCGTGGTGTTTCTGAAGCACAGTGGAAACAAGAAGTCCTTGAAAAAGCACAATTTGACCTATTAAGAGGAAAAGATAAGGACTTGGAAGGATATATCTATCAACGCGAACGCGAAAAACTTGTTTTCGATGAAATTATTAAACATTAAAAGGAGCGAACAATCTTATGTTTGAATCAATCACAATGTATTTTTTAACTCAACCGAAAGTAGTAGCTGCGGTTGATATTTTTAGAGCATTACAAGGTGCAGCTACTAGCTTAAAAAACAATCTGATGATTTTTGCGGCTGTAGCTGCCGTTGCCTCCATTGTTCTTGGGGGTATTTTCTTCTTCTTTGGCCGAAGAGGAGCTGAAAACGGGAAGATGCACGTCGGTTATGTATTGATGGGGGTAGGAGTTATTTTAGCTGCTGCTTCTATTGTGGTTTCGTTATTTGGTATGTTTGGACAAACGCCACAAGGACTGTAAAAACAAAATGAAGGAGTAAAAAGTACATAACGACTTTTTACTCCTTTTTATATGAAAGGAGAATACTCATGTACTTTACGATTGCAGGCAATACCAAAAAAGATAAAGAGTTAATAAAAAAAGCAACGAAAGAAGTAGGAAAGCGGACTTCTTTTTTACCAAAAACAATGAAATATTCGGTCATTGAAACGGAAGAACAACTACAGGTGTTAGGGAAAGTACTGGAACAAGAGAGTCAATCTTCTGTTAAGTTGACTCTCACGTTACATGACACAGAAGGAAAAATAGAGAAAGCTGGTACAGAATATGTTTTTGGCCCGCTGGATTATCAAATTTCAGAAGGGTTCTATCCTACATTGATGGATCTAATTCGTCTTGATATGTTTAAAGAAACAGATGAAAACATGAGTGTAGAAGAATCTTATCGAAACGAAAAACTTTTACAAGTGTTAGAAGAAGAGCTAGAGAACGATCAAAGAAAAGTGAATCCAGTGAGTGAAGTTGAAGTACCCGAAGAAGTACCATGGGAACGACCAATCTTTCCAAAGAAGGAATCAAAAGAAAAAGAGCCAGTGAATGTTGACGAACAAGCTGAAATTCCGACTCAGAAATCGATATTTGAAGAAGAGAACGAGGTAATGGATCAATTGGATGGAGATCCCTTTGAAGAAACAATGGAAGAGACGATCGAAGTAGAGATTGATCCAGTCGAAGCGAATGAAGAGCCAACATGGACTGAAGGGGATTCTCAAGAATATATTGAACCACTTATCAGTGAAGAAGTGGAGAAAAACGAAACAGAGATACAAAAGGCAACTGTATTAGATTATATTTTGGATCAATATCCGCCAGAGCATGAATGGATGAAAGAAAAAAATAAATTATTTTTAAATGAACTTTATTCGAAATATCAATTACCCCAAACCTATCAAGTATTTTTAGAGAGTAAAGAAGAATTAATCTCACAGGGGAAAGGTACACTTCTAGAACAGTTAGAGTCTGTTCAATCAACCAATTGGCATGAGCTTGCACAAGAAGATTTATTAGCTACTTTTGAAGAACGCCAACAGGAAACAGATCAAGAAATAAATGAGTATGCGACGGAACAGTCGTCGAATTGGGAGAGAACAAAAGAGGAACTAAATAAAGAAGAACAGCGAGTGATTGAAGAAGAAGTAAAAAAAATCAAAGAGCGTTACGAAAAGAAACGCGACAATGCTTATTCCTTGTGTGTAGAAAAGATCAATAATTTTACTCAAACGAATCAAGAAGCGCTATCAAAAGAAAAAGAAAACTTGTTGGAAACATAGCAAAAATGCGAAGAAAATGTGAATTTTTGAAAAAACATCCAAAAACTGGTTGACAATAATATTACAGGTTGCTATAATGGGCAATGTAATAAGTTGTAACATATTTGTAACAAATTGGAGGTAAGAACATGAAAAGACCATCCGTAAAGTGGTTGGCGGTAGCGGCGGCAGGTTGCATTTTCGCTTCGTCCATGGGTACATACACATATACCGCGTTGGCAGATGAGTTTGTATATACCGATGCTAACGTCAGTATTACATCAATCGTAGATCGCTATATTGAAGAAAATGGTGGAGAAGTATTTACAGTTGATGCAACTCCAGAGGATGCAACAGCACCGGCTGCAGTTGTTGCAGAGGCAACAGCAACCGACGCAGTAGCAACAGGCGAGATTCAGGAGATTGCAAAGGTAACAGGAGAAATCGCAGAAGTTCCTTCCGAGGAAACAACGGAGGCACCGGCAACGGAAGAGCCAACGACAGAAGCACCTGTACAGGAAGCATCTGAGGCGGCAGCATCACCGGTTATGGATTTCACAGGAAAGGCAATCGTCACAGCATCTGGTTCCGTAAATATTCGTCAGTCTGGTGATGTGAATGCGGCAAAGGTTGGAACGATTGATGCAGGCGGACTTGTAAACATCGTAGAAAAAGGTGATACGTGGTCCCATATTACATCAGGAAATGTAGATGGATATATCAGAAATGATCTGTTAGCATTTGAAGGGGATGCAGCAAGCTATGCAAGCGCAAATCTCTCGAAGGTTGCAGTTGTAAATACAGCAGCATTGAAGCTTCGTAGTGCAGCAAGCACAGACAGCGAGAGCATCACACTTCTGGCACAGGGAGAATCTTATCCGATCGTAGAGACAGGAGATGCATGGACAAAGATCCAGCTTGACACTGTGACAGGATATGTAAAGAATGAGTACATAACTATTTCTTATAATATGCCAACAGCAAAGGCAGTAAGTGCACCGGCACAGGATACAACGACAACGGAAGCGCCAACAACGGAAGCTCCTACGACAGAGGCTCCTACAACAGAAGCACCAGTGACAGAAGCTCCAACCTCAGATCTTGGACAGCAGATTGCAAACTTTGCATGTCAGTTCGTTGGAAACCCATATGTATGGGGCGGCACAAGCCTGACAAACGGAGCGGATTGTTCCGGATTCGTACAGAGTGTATATAAGAACTTTGGATATTCACTTCCTCGTACATGTACACCACAGAGTAATGCAGGTACAGCAGTCAGCCTTGCAGCATTGGCACCTGGTGATCTGGTATTCTACGATCACGGTACAGGTTCCTGTGAGCACGTAGGTATCTATATTGGAAATGGACAGATCGTACATGCAAGCAGCAGCCGTACAGGAATCAAGATCTCAAATGTAAATTACAGTACACCATTTAAGGCTTGCAGAATTGTAAATTAGGAAATTAGTAATACTTTCTATAATGTGTTTGAAAGGGCATTTTCGGTAAGAATCGAAGGTGCCCTTTTCCGTTATCAAAAAAATGTGAATTTTTGTATATTTTGACGAAAAATCACTTCCCAAACAGGGGTTGGGTGTGCTATAATACTAAACATAGAAAGTACATGTGCTTCACGCACATTTTTTATTTTCTATAGTTCGACGTAAAGGAGCTGGGGCATATGAATTACATCATAAGTGGAAAGAACATTGAGGTTACAGACGCACTGAAGCAGGCGATTTACGAGAAGCTTGAGAGAATCGAGAAGTTCTTCGGTGAAGACACAGCAGCACAGGTTACACTTTCGGTAGATAAGGATCGTCAGAAGATTGAGGTTACGATCCCGATGAAGGGACATACGATTCGTGCAGAACAGGCGAGCGATAATATGTATGTATCCATCGATTTGGTTGTGGAGATTATCGAACGTCAGGTAACACGCCATAAGAAGCGTATTTTGGACAAGGAACAGAATTCCGGTTATATCAACAACGATTTCTTCGATGTAGAAGGACTTGAGGATGAGGATGTCCAGATTATCCGTAGCAAGAAGGTTGTGTTAGAGCCTATGTATCCGGAGGATGCATGCATCCAGATGGATCTGCTTGGACATAATTTCTTCGTATTCCGTAACGCAGAGACAGACAAGGTAAATGTAGTCTACAAGCGTAGAGGCAATACATTCGGATTGATTGAGCCAGAATTTTAACAGTTTCAGTTATGTATAGAGGGTTATGAAAAAACGGTATCCCGGAGACGAAGGTCTCCGGGATATTTGTTATTATAGGATATTTTCTATATGGGAATGGTATTTCTGACATGGAAACTTCTTGCGTTACCTACCATTTAATGTTATATTACAAGTTGTGGTATTAGAATGAGTTACGCTCAGGGAGGTAAGAAATGAGCTTATTTGAAAAAGTGTTTGGAACACATAGCGATAAAGAGCTAAAGAAAATATATCCGATTGTAGATAAGATCGAAGCGCTGGATTCAACCATGCAGGCGTTAAGTGATGAAGAGCTGAAGGCAAAGACACCAGAGTTCAAGGAACGTCTTGAAAAGGGCGAGACACTGGATGATCTGCTTCCAGAAGCATTTGCCGTTGTCCGTGAGGCAGCAGACCGTGTTCTTCATATGAAGCATTACCGCGTGCAGCTGATCGGTGGTATCCTGCTGCATCAGGGACGTATCCCGGAGATGCGTACTGGTGAAGGTAAGACATTGGTTTCTACACTTCCTGCATATTTGAATGCACTCGAAGGAAAGGGTGTTCATATCGTAACTGTCAACGACTATCTGGCAAAGCGTGATGCCGAGTGGATGGGACAGGTACACGAATTCCTCGGACTGACGGTAGGTGTGATCTTAAACAGTGATAAAAACGATGCAAGACGTGCCGCTTATAACTGCGACATTACATATGTTACAAATAACGAGCTTGGTTTCGATTACCTGCGTGACAATATGGTTATTTACAAGGAGCAGCTTGTACAGCGTGATCTGCATTATGCGATCGTCGATGAGGTCGATTCTGTATTGATTGATGAGGCACGTACCCCATTGATTATTTCCGGACAGAGCGGAAAGTCTACCGATCTGTACAAGATGTGCGATTATCTGGCACGCCGTATGAAGCGTGGTACTGCTTCGATGGAAATCAGTAAGCTCGATGCCATCATGGGTACAGAGATCGAGGAAGATGGAGATTACTTAGTTGATGAGAAGGACAAGCAGGTTGTACTGACTGCACAGGGTGTCAAGGAAGTTGAGCAGTTCTTCCATATCGACAACTTCTCAGATGCAGATAATATTGATATCCAGCACAACATGATCATGGCATTGCGTGCACATGCGCTCATGTTCCGTGATAAAGATTACGTTGTTAAGGATGACGAGGTTTTGATCGTCGATGAGTTTACCGGACGTATCATGCCGGGACGTCGTTTCTCAGACGGTCTGCATCAGGCGATTGAGGCAAAGGAAAATGTAAAGGTAAAACGAGAGAGCCGTACACTGGCAACGATTACTTTCCAGAACTTCTTCAACAAATATAAGAAGAAGGCAGGTATGACAGGTACTGCTTTGACGGAGGAAGAAGAGTTCCGTGAGATCTACGGCATGGACGTTGTCGTTGTTCCGACAAACCTGCCGGTACAGCGTATTGATCATCACGATTCTATATTTAAGACAAAGAAAGAAAAACTGAACGCAATCGTACAGGCGGTTGTGGAAGCACATGACAAGGGACAGCCGGTACTGGTTGGTACAATCACGATTGATGCATCCGAGGAACTGAGCCGCATGCTCACAAAGCGTGGCATCCAGCACAAGGTATTGAATGCGAAGTTCCATGAGTTAGAGGCTGAGATCGTTGCCGATGCCGGACAGCGTGGTGCAGTTACGATCGCAACCAACATGGCTGGCCGTGGTACCGATATCAAGCTTGGCGAGGGCGTGGCAGAACTCGGTGGTCTGAAGATCATCGGTACAGAGCGTCATGAGTCCCGTCGAATTGATAACCAGCTGCGTGGTCGTGCCGGACGTCAGGGCGATCCGGGTGAGTCCAAGTTCTATCTGTCTCTGGACGACGATCTGATGCGTCTGTTCGGTTCCGAGAAGGTAAAGGCAGTTTACGATGCATTGAAGATTCCAGAGGGCGAGGAGATCCAGCATAAGACAATCTCCAAGTTCGTAGAGAAAGCACAGATGAAGATCGAAAGTAACAACTTCGCAATCCGTAAGAATTTGATGGAATACGATCAGGTCAACAATGACCAGCGTGAAGTTATCTACGCAGAGCGTCGCCGTGTATTGGATGGCGAGAATATGCGTGATGTAATCTTCAAGTTTATTCAGGATACGGTTGAGAGTTATATTGATAAGACGTGTTCGGCTGACCTTGCTCCAAGTGAGTGGCAGATTGGCGAGCTGAACCAGCTTTTGATTCCGATTATTCCGATGGAGCCAATTGAGCTGACAGAGGAGGAGAAGAAATCTGGCAAGCTGGATAAGTTCAAGCAGAGAATCAAGGAAGAAGCAGCCAAGGTATACGAAGCGAAGGAAGCGGAGTTCCCAGAGCCAGAGCATTTCCGTGAGATCGAGCGTGTCGTACTGTTGAAGGTCATCGACAAGAAATGGATGGCACACTTGGACGACATGACACAGCTTCGTCAGGGTATTACCTTGCAGGCATATGGTAGCAAGGATCCGGTAGTTGAGTACAAGTTTGCCGGTTTCGATATGTTCAATGAGATGACAGCATCTATCCGAGAGGATACGGTTCGTATGCTGCTCCATGTGAAGATCGAGCAGAAGGTAGAGCGTGAAGAGGTTGCGAAGGTAACCGGAACGAACAAGGACGATTCCGTAAAGAAAGGACCAGTCCGCCGCGAGAGCGCAAAGATTGGTCGTAACGATCCATGTCCTTGTGGCAGCGGCAAGAAATACAAGATGTGCTGCGGCCGTAACCTGTAAGGAGTTAGGAAACATTTGAATCATAATGTTTTGGATAGAATGTAGGTAAGTAAGGATAGATATGTAGATGGAGTTGGCACCATATACAATTCTAAAGCAGACCATTGGAACACGTTGGTACTTAACAAATTGTGCCAGCTTGCTGGTACAATGCGTTTAGTACCACTACGTGTGGAAGTGAGCGAGAGCGTGTCTGCGTAGAATTGTATATGGTACCAACTCCGTGAGATAGCGTATATTATGAGAGGTGGTGACGGAAGTGATAGAGTTAGATCAGTTTCGCTATACTTTAAACGAATACAAAACTCCACTTGCGGAAGTGAGGGATTCACTTTGACATCGCTGGCAAGCAGTTACGCATTAAACAGCTAGAACCGATGCTGGAACAGCCGGGATTCTGGGATGATGTAGAACATAGTCAGCAGGTGATGAAGGAATTAAAGAATTTGAAAGATACGATCGAGGAATTTGAAACGCTTTCGAACCAGTATGAAGATATTGGGACTTTAATCGAGATGGCGGAGGAAGAAAATGATGCAAGTCTTGTCGAAGAAATTGGAAATGAGCTTGCGTCCTTTGAAGAGAAATTCGAAGAGTTCCGTATCGATACGTTGCTTTCAGAAGAATATGATGCCAACAACGCAATCGTGACGATTCACGCGGGCGTCGGCGGTACAGAAGCGTGCGACTGGGCACAGATGTTATATCGTATGTATACGCGGTTTGCGGAAAAGAAAGGTTTCTCGGTAGAAGTTCTCGACTATCTGGATGGTGAGGAAGCGGGTATTAAATCCGTGACATTTCAGGTAAATGGGTTGCATGCGTATGGATATCTGAAATCCGAGAAGGGTGTGCACCGTCTGGTTCGTATTTCGCCATTTAATGCGGCAGGCAAGCGGCAGACCAGCTTTGCGGCGGTCGATGTGATGCCGGAACTGGATGATAGCATCCATGTAGAGATCAATCCGGATGACCTGCGAATCGATACTTATCGTTCAAGCGGTGCCGGTGGACAGCATATCAACAAGACAAGTTCTGCAATCCGTATCACGCATATCCCGACTGGAATTGTGGTACAATGTCAGAATGAGCGATCCCAGCACAGCAACAAGGATACCGCGATGAAGATGCTTACCGCGAAGCTCTTTATGATGAAAGAAGAAGAAAACAAAGCCAAGCTCGCGGGCATTCGTGGAGAAGTGACTGACAATGGCTGGGGAAGTCAGATTCGGAATTATGTTCTGCAGCCGTACACGATGGTGAAGGATGCGCGAACCGGCTTTGAGTGCAGCAACGCACAGGCGGTATTAGATGGCGGCATTGATGGATTTATCAGTGCGTATTTGAAATGGATTAACACGAAGGAAGAGACGGAATAATCCGTCCTACGAAATAAGGAGGAATGTGCATGGCAGTGACGAAGTACATTGTGTTTCGCTTAAATGATCAGAAATACAGCATGAAGCTGACGAAGATCAATGGCATAGAGTATGTGTATCATGTGGTACCCGTGCCGATGGGACCTGCATGCATCAAGGGAATTATTCATCTGAGGAATGAAGTGATTCCGGTGTTCAGTCTGAAACGACTGTTTGGAATGCCGGAGGAGGCAGCAGAGACGCAGCTTTTGATCACAGAGACACACGGTATGAAGCTTGCGATTGAGGTGGACACCGTGCTCGGAATTGTAAATGTAGAGGAAGAGGACATTAAACAGATTCCGATGGTTGTACATACAGAGGAGACCGGATATTTAGAGGATGTTGTAAAACTGACGCTGCCGGAATCCAATCAGGAGGAAATCGTGATCAGTATCGCGGTTGACACATTGATGTCCGATCATGAATTTGGACAGATTGAAAACGCATTAGAAAAGGAGATGAGCGGAAAATGATTAACATTGCAGTGCTTGGCTACGGTACAGTAGGTTCCGGAGTTGTAGAGGTAATCAACAAAAATCACGCAAGTATCAATAAGCGTGCCGGACAGGAGGTAAATATCAAGTATGTACTTGATTTGAGAGATTTCCCTGGCGATCCGGTCGAGAAGGTGCTTGTACATGATTACAATGTGATCGTGAACGATCCGGAAGTAAAGATTATCGTAGAGGTAATGGGAGGCATTAAGCCGGCGTATGATTTCACGAAGCAGGCATTAGAGGCAGGTAAGAGTGTTTGTACCTCCAACAAAGAGTTGGTTGCAGCACACGGTGCAGAGCTTCTGGCAATCGCAAAGGCAAACAATGTAAACTTCCTGTTTGAGGCAAGCGTTGGCGGTGGTATTCCAATCATTCGTCCGTTGAACCAGTCTCTGACTGCAGATGAGATCACAGAGATCACTGGTATTTTAAATGGTACAACAAACTATATTCTGTCGAAGATGACAGATGAGGGCAAGTCTTTCGAGGAAGTGCTGAAACGTGCACAGGAGAAGGGCTATGCAGAGCGTAATCCGGAAGCTGACGTGGAAGGCTATGACGCCTGCCGTAAGATTGCAATTCTGACATCCCTTGCATTAGGCAAGCAGGTAGACTATCAGGATATCTATACAGAAGGAATTACGAAGATCACAAAGACTGATATCGAATATGCGAAGGCTTTGCATGCAAGCATCAAGCTGCTTGGTACAAGCAAGTGGGAAGATGATGGCAAGATCTATTCGATGGTAGCGCCGTTCATGATCGACAGCGATCATCCGCTCGGACATGTCAATGGCGTATTCAACGGTATTTTCGTGAACGGCAATATGCTTGGCGATACAATGTTCTATGGCAAGGGCGCCGGTAAGCTTCCAACTGCAAGCGCAGTTGTAGCCGATGTCGTTGATGCCGTGAAGCATCAGGGTACAAATATCATGACAATCTGGGAGCAGGATAAGGTGGAGCTTGGCGACAGAGCAAACTTCGCATGCCGGTTCTTCGTCCGCGTGGCAGACACAACATCCAAGGAGACGATCGAGAAGGTCTTCGGTGAGGTTGAGTATGTGACACTTGCAGATGTGAGCGGGGAATATGCATTCCTGACAGATAAACTGACCGAGGGTGCATTTGAGGAGAAGAGCAAGCAGGTCGATATGATCATGCGCATCCGCACTGCATTATAATAAAGTGACAAACAAAAATAAATGTGTTAGAATACAGTTGCATTGCCATGCGGTGATGCAGCTGTTTTCTTATGTGCTCGTAAAGTGAGGTGCGGTTTATGAAACGTAGTGATTATATTACATGGGATCAGTATTTTATGGGGATTGCGATTATGTCTGCGAACCGCAGCAAAGATCCGAATACACAGGTAGGCGCGTGTATCGTGGATCAGGATAATCGAATCTTAACCGTAGGCTATAATGGTATGCCGTCCGGCTGCAACGACGATGAGATGCCGTGGGACCGGGAAGGTGAAGGCATGGCGAGTAAATATTTCTTCGTCTGCCACGCAGAATTAAATGCGATTTTGAATTATCGTGGTGGCGGCACATTACGAGGATCACGATGCTATGTGACGTTGTTCCCGTGCAACGAATGTGCGAAGGCGATCATACAGGCGGGAATCAAAGAAGTGATTTACATGTGTGACAAATATGCCGATTCGGAAAGCACGATGGCATCGAAGAAGATGTTCGAGATGGCAGGTGTCAAATACACCGAATACGAGAATCAGCACAAGAAGATTGAATTTGAATTATAGGGATCTGACCGGAGGAAATTATGACAGAAGCAAAGACAAAAAGTGTAAATATGACATTTCCGGCATTGTTTAGTTATGTGATGAATACAAACTATCGAAGCATGAGTGGGATTTTGGGATTGGTGCTGAGTTTTGGAGCGATCGTGATGCTTGTGATCGGCTGGAATGCGACTTCTGGCAGACAGAAGGCCATTTTTATCATTGTAGCATTGATGTTTACCGTGATCAATCCGCTCTCGCTTGCGTTCAAGACATTTAAGCAGTTGAAGACAAGCCCTTCGTATAAGCAGCCGCTCGTCTATACGTTTGGCGATAATGGAATCGGCGTGTCGCAGGGCGAAGAACATATGGATCTCGAGTGGAAGGGCGTGTACCGCCTGCTTATGACGAAATACATGCTTGCCGTCTACACGAACCGGATGCATGCATTTGTGATTCCACTCGACCAGCTGGGCGACGATAAGGGTAAGATTCTGGCGTCGGTTGTGAATTTTACAGCCGGATACAAGCCGAGAGTCAGCAGAAGTTTGAAGAGGTATCAAAGTGGAAAAGGTATTTAAGAAAGAAAGTTTCAGCGCAGAGGAAACCTTTGCAATCGGCAAAGAGCTTGCGGCACAGGCGAAGCCCGGTGAGGTGTATTGCCTGTATGGCGATCTCGGCTGTGGCAAGACGGTATTCTCGCAGGGTTTTGGTGCAGGGCTTGGCGTGACAGAGCCGATCAGCAGCCCGACATTTACGATATTGAAGGAATATGACGAAGGCCGCATGCCGTTTTATCATTTCGATGTCTACCGGATCGGCAGTGACGATGAGATGGATGAGATCGGTTACTACGAAGCAATCGACGGCGATGGCGTCTGCCTGATCGAGTGGGCGGAACTGATCTATGATATATTACCGCCGCAATATAAGAAAGTGACAATAAAAAAAGACATCGAAAAAGGGTTCGACTATCGAACGGTTTTGATTGAGGAGATAACGAGATGAGAATCTTAGGTGTTGACAGCTCCGGCATGGTGGCAAGTGTGGCGCTTGTCGAGGACGACCTGCTGGTAGCGGAATATTCAGTAAATTATAAAAAGACACATTCACAGACGCTGCTTCCGATGCTAGATGAGATCGTGAAGATGACAGAGTTAGATTTAAATACGATTGATGCCATTGCGGTTGCGGCAGGACCGGGATCTTTCACAGGACTCCGGATCGGTGCGGCAACGGTGAAGGGACTTGGGCTTGCGCTTGAGAAACCGGTTATCCCGGTGCCGACCTGCCACGGGCTTGCATATAATCTGTGGGGCAGCGACAAGCTTGTCTGTCCAATCATGGATGCGAGAAGAAGCCAGGTTTATACAGGCATTTATGAATTTACGAAGGATGGCATGCAGGTACTTCTGGATCAGTCCGCAATGGATATCCGGGCGCTTGCAGAGAAGTTAAATGCGATGGGACGCGAAGTGATCTTCCTTGGAGACGGCTGTCCGGTTTACGCGTCTGTACTTGCAGAATGCATGCAGGTACCATATGCATTCGCACCGGCACACCTGAACCGTCAGCGTGCGTCAGCGGTTGCAAGTCTTGGCGCAGAGTATTTCAAGCAGGGAAAACAGGAACCTGCAGATGATCTGATTCCGATTAATCTGCGCAAATCGCAGGCAGAGCGGGAACGCGAGGAAAAGCTTGCGGCAGAAGGACAGGCGTAGAAGTTGAAGATTGTTTATTATAACTGTGAAATTGCAGAACAAGCAGTCGGTGAGAATCAGAACTCGTGTGTGCTGACGGCGGGAACGTCGAATGCATATGCACAGCGCGTAGCGCAGATGGAACAAGACTCATTTGACGATGCATGGACAGAAGCGATGGTGGCAGATTCCCTTGCGCAAAGCTACAATCATTTATGGCTTGCAGAGGATGACGCAGGTACACCTTGTGGGTATCTGCTTGCAAATGTACTTGGTGACGAGACGGAATTGCTGCGTATTGCGGTCAACCCGGAATGCCGGAAAGATGGGATTGGACAGCTACTGATGGATGCTTATCTTGCATTTGCACGGATAGATGCTGTGCGCGGTTTGCTGGAAGTACGGCATGGAAACGGTGCGGCAAAGCATTTGTATGAGAAAAATGGATATCATCTGCTTGCCTGCCGGAAGAATTATTATAAGCATCCGGACGAGGATGCGGATATTTATGAGATAGCATTAACAGAAAACGGAGAATAGAATGTTAGAGTTATGTTTGCTTGGAACGGGCGGCATGCTGCCGCTTCCATACAGAGCGTTGACCTCACTGATGGTGCGGTACAACGGAAGCAGTATCCTGATTGATTGCGGGGAGGGTACACAAAATCAAATACGTTTGCAGGGCTGGAGTTTTAAGCCAATCGATGTGATCTGCATCACACATTTCCATGCGGATCATATCAGTGGACTTCCGGGTATGCTTCTGACGATGGGAAATGCCGAGCGGACAGAGCCTTTGACAATGATCGGACCGAAGGGACTGGAGCGCGTGGTCAATTCACTTCGGATCATTGCACCGGAGCTTCCGTTTGAAATCAAATTCATTGAGCTGGAGCAGCCGGAGGAAGTCATTGAGATCTGCGGTTTGCGGATTCGGGCATTCCGTGTGAATCATCGTGTGACCTGCTATGGGTATAATATTGAACTTGATCGCACCGGCAAATTCGATGTTGCACGTGCTAGGGCGTTAGGACTTCCGGTACAGTATTGGAGTCTGCTGCAAAAAGGCGAGACAGTTGATTATGAAGGAAATGTCTATACAAGCGATATGGTTATGGGAAGCCCACGGAAGGGTTTGAAAGTCACGTATTGTACTGATACCCGCCCGGTAGATGCAATCGCGGAGTGCGCGAAAGATGCGGACTTATTTATCTGCGAGGGCATGTATGGCGAGGAGGAGAAGCTTTCAAAGGCAAAGGAGCATAAGCACATGATGATGCGGGAGGCTGCGGAGCTTGCGAAGGAAGCACAGGTACATGAAATGTGGCTGACACATTACAGTCCGGCGACGAATCGTCCGAAGGAATTCGAGGCGATGGTACAGTCGATATTTCCACAGGGATATATCGCGAAGGATCGCACAGAAAAGGTTTTGAATTTTGAAGAGGATTGATGCTGTATGGCAAAAAATAAGAAAAAAGAAGTGACAATCAAAGGCATTATCATAGCGGTGTTACTTGTCGTGCTGGTGCTGTGGTACTTCAATCATCTGAGCAACCGTTCTTCGATTCAGCGAAGCGCGTCGCAAAAGACCGAAGTGGAAGCACTGATGGAGTATGATATGGCGGCGGAATATCCGAAGACGCCGCGGGATGTGGCGAAGCTGCATAACCGCTATTTTAAGGCGTTTTATGGACAGAAACTGGCAGACGATGAACTGGATGCCATGAATAAAAAGGTGCGGCAGTTATATTGTACGGATCTGCTCGTGGCGAATCCGGAGAGTGACAGCCTGGCGAATCTTCAGAAGGACATCGAGGCAGTAAAGGAACAGGGATATACATACAAGATGTGTGAACTTCCAGAAGCAAGTCAGGTGCAGTATTTCACAAAAGATGGAAAAGATATGGCGTCGCTGGAAGTGTGTATTACGATCAACACCGGCGACAATCTAGGTTATTTTTACCGTCAGTATGCGATGGTAAAGGAAAATGACCAGTGGAAGATCTATGGCTGGACAGAATCCCAGTTACCGAGCGGTTCTGCGACAACACAGGCAGTGGAATAGGAAGCAAAAAGAAAAAGAGGAAACATTATGAGTACAACGATACTTTCAATTGAATCATCCTGCGATGAGACGGCAGCAGCGATTGTTGTCGATGGAAGAGAAGTAAAATCAAATATTATCTATTCACAGATTGAACTGCACAAGCTGTATGGCGGCGTAGTGCCGGAGATTGCATCGCGGAAGCATGTAGAGAAAGTCAATCAGGTGATTCGCGCGGCAATTGAGGAAGCACATGTGACATGGGGCGATATCGATGCCGTGGCAGTGACTTATGGACCAGGACTGGTAGGTGCACTTCTGGTTGGTGTGAGTGCGGCAAAGGCGGTTGCTTATGCAAAGAAGAAACCGCTGGTTGGTGTGCATCATATCGAGGGACACATTGCGGCGAATTATATTGAGCATCCGGATCTGGAACCTCCATTTATGTGTATGGTAGCTTCCGGTGGACATTCCCATCTGGTCTATGTGAAGGACTATACGACGTTTGAGATTGTAGGGCGGACAAGAGATGATGCAGCGGGCGAGGCATTTGACAAGGTCGCACGTGCAATCGGACTTGGATATCCGGGCGGACCGAAGATTGACAAGCTTGCCAAAGAGGGCAATAAAGAGGCAATTCATTTCCCGCGTGCATTTATGGAAAATGCACCGTATGATTTTTCTTTCAGTGGCTTGAAATCCGCAGTGCTGAATTACCTGAACGGCTGTGAGATGAAACATCAGGAGATCAACCGGGCAGATGTGGCTGCTTCGTTTCAGCAAGCGGTTGTGGATGTGCTGACCGACAATTCGGTGCGCGCGGCAAAAGCATATGGCTGTAAGAAGCTGGCGTTAGCCGGAGGCGTGGCATCGAACAGCTCCCTTCGGGAGAATATGCAGCGTGTGGCATCTGAACAGGGCTTGCAGTTTTACTATCCATCGCCAATCTTTTGTACAGATAATGCAGCGATGATCGGTGTGGCGGGCTATCATAATTATATGGCGGGCATCCGGGATGGACTGGATCTGAATGCAATACCGAACTTAAAGATTGGGGAACGCAGATAATGGTAACAGCAATCGTACTTGCGGCAGGCGTTGGCAGCCGTATGAAAAGTGAAAAGGCAAAGCAATTTCTGGAAGTCGCAGGGCATGAAGTGCTGTATTATTCGTTGCGGGCTTTTGATGAGCATCCCGAAGTAGATTCGATAGTGCTTGTGACAAAGGAAGAATTTGTAGAACATTGCCAGAAAGAACTGGTGGAACGGTATCAGTTTGCAAAGGTTCGGGATATCTGTATCGGTGGAAAAGAACGCTATGATTCCGTTTATCAGGGATTATCTACGATTGGAGCAGAGGAAGAAAACGATATTGTGCTGATCCATGATGGTGCGCGTCCGTTCGTGACAGCAGAAATGATATCGGCTTCAATTGCGTGTGCAAGAGAATGCGGAGCCTGTACGGTCGGCGTTCCTGCAAAGGATACGATCAAGATTGTGGATACAGATCATTATGGGGTAGAGACGCCGGAACGAAAATTTGTATACCAGATTCAGACACCGCAGACATTTCAGGTACCATTGCTTCGTCGGGCTTATGAGACAATGTACGAGGCAAAAAGAAATGGAGACACCCACAATATAACGGATGATACGATGCTTGTAGAACAATATGCAGGGGTGCGCTGCAAGGTGGTAGAAGGTGCGTATGAAAACATCAAAATCACCACACCGGAGGATCTGGCAATCGCAGAAATCTTTGTCGAAAAAACTTTGAAAAAATTTTAAAAAATCTGTTGACAAGTATAGGACTTTTTGATAAGATAACAAAGTCGCTGATACAAACAGCGATTTTTAATTGAAAAAAATTAAAATATGGAGAGGTATCGAAGTGGTCATAACGAGGCGGTCTTGAAAACCGTTTGTCCGCA
>ERZ773115.1458-NODE-1458-length-21592-cov-23.324418_pt1 | contig 21592 bp, 18 predicted proteins | sample MGYA00511116_ERZ773115 | MGnify/ENA primary metagenome ERZ773115 (study PRJEB29015, sample SAMEA2737869) | human gut metagenome | biome: human gut; feature: human-associated habitat; material: faeces | place: China | collected 2012 ... | reverse complement strand
TTGTAGTACCGCTTATAATCTCTACCTTACCATCTGTACCTACTCTGAATACTACGTTTGCTGCTGTTTCATAGCCATCAGGTGTAGTAACCTCCTTAAGTACATAACACTGGTCAAATACAAGATCTGAGCCACTTCCGGCTACACCTACTTTAAGCTTCCAGTTGTCTGTTGCTGTTGTAGTACCATCAGCTACTCTGTCACTTTCATTATAATTTCCTACTTCATCTGACTTGTATATACCAAGCTTCGCACCTGAAACCCTACTGTTATCTGTAAGATTCCTCTTGTCTATGGTTATATCCTTGTAGTCAAACTCATCCCTAACAACTGTGTTATATATATATACATGTGCTCCTGTTGCGTCTGTTCCTTCATTTGCTCCTGTGGTATATCCAATCCTTACAGTTGTAACAGTATCGCTTACCTTATAACCGGCAGGAGCACTGTACTCCTTAACATAATATGTCTTACCATAAACAAGATCATTAAATCTTGCTACTCCATCTTCACCAAGGGCACCTGTTTTTACTTCTGCAACTACATTTGTAAGATCCTGATCCTCATATAGCCTGAATATTGCTCCATTAAGAACAAAGCCCATCATATCATACTTTCTTATTATGATAGCACCCTTTTCCTGTGCATTGACCACAGTAAGTTCATCACCATTTACTGTTACAGCCCTGGCAAGAGTCTTGTCTGCTATTGTATCAGTATGTCCATATGAAGCATATACTTCATCAAACCGTTTTTCATATACTGTAGTATTATCAGGCACTCTGTATCCAGGCAATGCTGCTGTCTCTACAATGGCAACGGTATCACTGTCATTGTACAGCTTATTTCCTGCAGCATTACTTACAGGTATGTTATAGAAGTATACATATCCGCCAGTCTCTGAGGCTGCTGTAGCGACCTCAGCACCTGCTATTGTAAGCTTAAAGGTTGCTCCCAAAAGAGCATTTCCTAAATTATCAGTTTTCTTAAACTTAAGGCTTATATACTCAATAGGATATACAGTTGCTGTATCCTCAACCGAGATCTGCACCTCTGTCTTGCTGTTTATAACAACCTCTTTATATTCAGTGTTAAGATCATATCCGGTAGGTGCTGACTCTTCCTTCACATAGTATGTTCCATATGGAAGATCTGTAAATCTTGCAACACCATTTACTGTTGACGCTTTTACTGCCGTTCCGTTTACTGTATACGGAGCGTAAGAATCGCCATTCTTAACGTAAAGACCGAATACTGCTGTACCGGCTGTGATAACTGCCTGTGAATCTGCATCCTTCTTGGTAACCTCAATGCTTCCAAGAGAAATATCATCGTAAAGTACAAGTCCTGTATTGCCTGCTACTGCCTCAGCATTCTTCTTTCCCTCTGCTGTTGTAGTACCGCTTATAATCTCTACCTTACCATCTGTACCTACTCTGAATACTACGTTTGCTGCTGTTTCATAGCCATCAGGTGTAGTAACCTCCTTAAGTACATAACACTGGTCAAATACAAGATCTGAGCCACTTCCGGCTACACCTACTTTAAGCTTCCAGTTGTCTGTTGCTGTTGTAGTACCATCAGCTACTCTGTCACTTTCATTATAATTTCCTGCTTCATCTGACTTGTATATAGCAAGTCCCGCACCGGCTACTCTGCTGTCATCTGTCAGATTTCTCTTGTCTATGGTTATGTCCTTGTTATCAAACTTATCTGTAACATTTACTGTGTAAGTGTATACCCAGTTTCCATCTGCACCTGTGCCGTCCACATAACCGGTAGTAGTTCCTACAGTTATCTTTCTGACAGTGCTGTCAACCTTGTATCCTGCCGGAGCACTTTCCTCCTTGAGATAATAAGTCTTTCCATAAGTAAGTCCTGTAAATCTCGCAATTCCTGCTTCTCCAAGCCTACCTGTCGTTGCAACAGCAACCTCGTGGATAAGATCTGCATCGCTGTAGAGTCTGAATACCGCTCCGTCAAGAACAGCTCCCTTCTCATCCTTCTTGCTTACTACGATCTCACCCTGCATAAGAACATTCTCAACACTAAGAGCATTGCCACCGACAATAAGCTCAGCCGCTTCTGTCTTATCAGCTACTACGCCTTCATGATGGCTGTAATCCCTGTACAGATCTGCAAATGTTTCCTTGTACACATCCACCTCATCAGGAAGCTTATATCCTTCCGGTGCTGATGTCTCGGTTATCTTCACTTCATCTGTATCATTGTAAAGCTTATTCATATATTCATCTGTAACAGGTATGTTATAGAAGTATACATATCCGTCAGCCTCTGAAGCGGCTGTAGCAATCTCCGTTCCCGCTATTGTAAGCTTAAACTCTGCTCCCTTAAGAGCATTTCCTGCCTGATCTGTCTTCTTAAACTTGAAGCTTACATATCTGATAGGATATACCGTTGCTGTATCCTCAACCGAGATCTGCACTGCTGTCTCACTGTTTATTACAACCTCTGTATATTCAGTATTAAGATCATATCCGGCAGGAGCAAGCTCTTCCTTCACATAGTATGTTCCGTATGGAATGTCTGTGAAGCTTGCAACACCATCTACTGTTGAAGCTGTAACCGCTGTTCCGTTTACTGTATATGGAATATATACATCGCCACTCTTAGTATAAAGACCAAATACTGCTGTGCCATCTGTAATCACATTACCTGTGGTTGCGTCCTTCTTGGTTACCTGTAATGCACCCTTGTCAGGCTCTGTGTACGTAACTGTATTGGTGAACTTGACACTTCCCAGAGCAACTGATCCGGTTGTGGTAACCGCATAGTCGGCAACCGCGCTCTCCTCTACTGTATATACATAGAGGTTTCCATCATCATCATACTTTGGAAGCTCTGTGAATGATCCTGCCCATCCGTTAGCTGCATTAAGCTCCAGTGTCTTATATACAACTCCGTTCTGCTTAAGAACAATGTCAACGCTGTCAGGTCTGAGACCATACTTATCGTCATCATCATTCCATGCTTTTGATACAGCGATCTCACCTGCTACCGGCTTCTTTGTATTTGTAATTGTCACTGTACCGCTTACAACACCTACATCAGTACTGTAGCTTGTTGTGTAATTGCTGTCATTGAATCCTGTCTCTCTTATGAAGTAATAAAGCTTATTACCCGATCCATCTACAGACTCAAGATTTTCAAATGTATATGTCCAGTTATTATCAGCAGATAATGTGGCTGTTCCAACCTTATTGGCTTCTGTTACGTCATATCTGTCTGCATTAACGGACTTGTAGATATCTACTGTTACTGAAGATACCGGTGGGACTGTGATATTATTTCCTGCAGCATCTTTCCATTCCTTTACTACAGATATCTTTCTATTGGCTATCTCGTTGTCTACATATATATAGCCTGCGTTGGCATGTACTCTTGTGTACTTAACTCCGTTATCTGTGTATGGTCCTGTAGCATCTGTTACAAATCCAGGCTTAGGACCCACGTCAGGCTTTGTAGAGTCGGCCTCATATATAAGCACATATGTGTTCTCAGGGAGCTTATATCCGTCAGGAGCCTTTGTCTCCTTTAATCTGTAGTAATAATTAAAGTCAAGTCCTGAGATCTTAACAGTACCGTCTTCACCTGTAACAATAGTGCTGGTATCTGCAAGACTTGCCTCTGTCCATGTTCCATCTGCTGTATACTTCTCAAGAGCAAATTCCGCACCCTTAAGGAATACCAACCCATCGATACTGTCCTTCTTAACAAGAGTAAGGTTCACCTTGGTAACACCAAAACCTGCCGAAGAACCATCATCGCTGATAGAATAATTATCCTTTGTGTTCCATGCATCAGCAGTTGAACCTGCTATGTATGCTGAGTTCTTAACATCAAATGCTCTTGCTGTCAGCTTATCGAGATTGTAGTTAAGAGTATATGTATATTCGATAAGTAATGGTGTGCTGTCCGGAACAGTAAAGTTCAAGGTAGCCATCATTGTAGAATTAGAATCAGTAAATGCTGCACTGTACTTGCTTGGATCAAGTTCCTCTACAACACTTCCGCTCTCATCAAGTACGCTTATCTTAAGTGAACCCGGTTTAACAGTTATGCTGTCAATAAAGCTCTTGCCATCATTTGCCCTTGAGCTAGTATAATCAAAGGTATCTACTACATTTATTGTTCCTGTACTTCCAAGGGTTGCACCATCAGGGTTTACTGTAACCTTGTATGAAATCTCATTGTTCTTATCATCGTACTCACCATTTGTGGTTTTACTTATTCTCTGATTCTCAATATTAACCATTGCTGATGAATCTGATATTATTCCGCTTCCATCCTTTGCAACACAGGTGTTGTCGGCAACAAGAGAACCATTCTGCTCGATCTTTGTTGTATCATCAAGCTTAAGCCTGTACATAAGTACAACTGAAACATGACTTGTACCGTTGTAGAAATTATAAGCACTCTCAGGTATAGAAGCCGATATAACCCCGTTCAGACAGCCTACTGTCATTCCATAATCAAGAGGGTTCATTCCGTTGAAGGATGTCTGTATAGCTGAACCATATGGTTTGTATATAATACCTACGCTTACACCATTACTGCTCTTAAAGCCACTCTTTGTGAAGCTTGTATCAAGAATCATCCCCTCCGGTATCTTATCTGTTATATTTATTGTTCCTGATGCTACACAGTTAGGATCCACCACTACACGATACTCGAAATAGTTATCCTCACCGCTTTTATAAAGTGTATCATATCTTGTTACCGGATTACCATCCTTGTCAAGAACATACTTATCTACAATTGAACCAACCTCTGTCTTTGTACTGTCCGCATTGTCCTCCTGGGATATATTTCCACGGGTAAACTTGGCCTTGTTTCTTGCTGTTGATGTACCTGATTCATCACCAAAATCTGTAGTTGACTCATAGGTGATCTCAAGACCTGTTTCGGGAAGCACTGAATCACTGGTAAATTCAATCCTATATGCTGAGATAACACACTGACCGTAATTTCCTGCCATCTCACTATCAATCTGATCAAGAGTGATCCATCTCCAATCATCGCTTCCGTTCTTGCACAGTCTCACATATATCTTGTAACCACCTGCATATGAACCCAGTGAAATGTTCCTTGCCTGTTCGGCTGTCATATAATTTATCCTCTTGCCGCTCACATAAAGATCTGCGTCCGTAAGAGTATCCTCATATATATCCCCTGACTTTATGGTTCCGGATATTACTGTCTTCCATGAGTCAATATATAATCCATCAGAGCCTGTATAACCAAGGTTATCCTTGCTTACAAGCTTAGCTGCTATGTCATGGCTGGCACTGGCATCCTGTGTCTTACCACTTTTCTCAATGGTTGCCACATTCTTATATGTATCCTTTATGTTCTCCGGAATGTCAGTTGCGGTTCTGTATGTCACAACTATTGTCTGGCCGGGATCGTAAGCCACCCTTGTGCCATCTGCATCAATTATCACATAGGACTCGTTTCCGTCACCATCTGTCTCTGTGACAAATGACAATGGTAGCTTAAGACCTGATGCATCAAGAGCAGAATCATTTCTGTCATACTTAACTGATACGGTAACACCATCCATCGATTCTGTATTGCCGTTCTTAAAGAGTTCATCAGTAAGCTTGATATCCGCTATCTGTATGCCGTCAGCAGGTGTAAGTCTTATACTCCACTCAATATATTTCTCTCCGTTTTCAACAACTTCCTGCACATATTTCTTTGAAAATCCAGGGAAAGCTTCAGGACCTGTGTAGTTTGTACCCGGATTTGATGAGCTCTCGCTCTTCTCCAGGCCATTCTTTGCCTGGAACTTGTTTCCGTTCTGGAAATATCCCTTTGTATCTCCAGGTATATCAGTCTCCTCTACATCATAAGTAATGATATAGTATTCGTTGTCTCCAAGAGCAGGCAGCTCACCTGAAAGGACTGTGCTGTTGGCATCTGCATTGTCGCCTGTGCTTATTGTAAGGCCTGATGAATCCACAACATCCCCGGTATCATTCTTTGTAACCTTAAGACCTGTAATGTTTCTCTTGGCTCCCGGAATACCTGCACCTGTAAGAACGTCTGAAATCTTCAATGGATTTTCTGTTGCACTGTTCACAGACACTTTTATACTGTATGACCATGTAATCTTATTATTTTCCGGATCCTTAACTACAGCAGTGGCACTCTTTTCTACCTTAAGTTCGGAATTATCCTTCTGGGTATACTCCGTACTTCCGTCAGTAGTATCCTCACCTCTTGCCTTGCCACTGTTTGTGCTGACATTTACTGTGTTCTTATCACTTACATTTACTGTTCCCGTGCCTGCCTCTGACAGATCAAGAGTCACCTTATATGTAACAGTATACTTCTGCTTCGCTCCGATGGCAGGAAGTGTCGCCTTAAATCCTGTCTCCTTGTTGTCATAGGATTTATTTGTGGTCACTACAATGTTTCCGGTATCTACTGAGGAATCTGAACATGTAATAGTAATGTCGGAAACTTCTGCATTATATCCGAATCCAAACCTGTCTTCGTATGATATAGCCTGTCCACCTGTACCAAAGTTACTGTCTATAATCTGTGTATATGTAAATGTAACCTTACCGTTATCATAGTCTATATCCTGTCCTGTTCTCTCCTTGGTTACAGATACATCCGGCTGCGGATCCGGTGTTATAATGATATCCTTCGTTCCGTTGCTGGTTCCAAGCTTGTTATCAATCTTGCCCTGATCGTCCGTCTTATCAAGGTTCATACGAACAAAGAACTTAAGATATCCTGTCATGTTCTGCTTGAAATCTCCGGCATCCGAATAATTATACAGAGCGTCTTTATCAAGCTTTATGTATATTCTTCTGTTCTTGATATCTATGAAATAATCTCCCACGTCTCCGGCTTCACCGTCTCCGAATACATCTCCGCTCGGCACATCTGAAGTACTTGGAATCTCCATGGTATCAGGGAGATCATATATAAGATAATCTATTTCTCCCTTGAGAGCCCTATCAAGGGTATCCACATCAAGAGAATAAAGGAAATGAAGATACAGATCCTTAGCTACAAGCTTTCCTGTAGAATCATATTCCGTACCCACTTTATCTGTGGTCTCTCCTGTGGTTTTCTCAAGGTTCACCTCTGTAATGAAATCATCAAGCTTCACCTCCGTACCCTGACCAACATCTCCAGGCAGTGAGCTTGCATACAAAGAAACACCCTCCGAACCAAAGTTTGCTTCTTCCTGTTTCTTCTGTTTTTTCTGTTTTGCAACAGCATCTCCCGATGTTGCTGCTACAACGTTAGTATAATCCGAATCAGAGAACGCACTCCAGAGGTTACTAGGTGTAACGATCGTCACTAACATTACTGCAGCCAGAAAAAATGCAATCAGCTTTTTAGTGTTTTTAGGCATCTTAAACTCCCCTTTCTATTTTTTCTTAATTTTATAGATCATAATCAAAAAACGGATAACAGTATCCGAATTTATATATTCGGACATAGCTATCCCTTTTTTACTTAATCTTCATGATATCATAGTATTTTTAAATTGTAAACAATTCATTAATAATCGGCATATAATCCGTTAAAATTTTTACACTTCAGCTTTCCTGTCCCTGGTTAAGAGCTGGAACATAGCGTCCTTTGCAGATTTTCCGTCAAACAACACTCCGTTTACTGCGTCAACGATAGGCATATCCACATTATATTTCTCTGCCAGGATCTTGGCAGCCTTTGCTGAATACACACCCTCAACTATCATCTTAACCTCTTCCATAGCCTCCTCATAGGTCTTGCCCTGACCTATAAGATATCCTGCATTACGGTTTCTGCTATGGCGTGAGGTACAGGTCACAATAAGATCTCCCATTCCTGATAGACCGGATAAGGTCTCGACCTTTGCACCCATGGCAAGTCCCAATCTCATGATCTCAGCCATTCCTCTGGTCATAAGTGCAGCCTTTGTATTGTCACCGCATCCAAGACCGTCAGACATTCCTGCTGCAAGTGCTATTACATTTTTAACTGAACCCCCAAGCTCTATGCCTGTTACATCTGTACTGGTATAAACCCTGAACCTTTCATTCATAAATGCATTCTGTATGATCTTAGCTGTCTCTATATTTCTTGCACCTGCAACCACTGTTGTAGGGATAAATCTTCCAACCTCTTCCGCATGACTCGGTCCTGAGAGCACCGCCACATTTGCAACAGGGATCTCTTCCTCGATAACCTCTACCAGAGCCTTGAGAGTCGCCTCTTCTATACCTTTACTTACATTTACTATAAGCTGGCCTTCCTTTATATAAGGAGCGATCTTTACTGCTGTTCCCCTTACAAACGGAGACGGAACAGCACACACTATCATTTCCTTATCAGTAACTGATGTCTCAAGATCAGTTGTGTATGCTATGGATGTATTTAATATGACACCCGGAAGCCTGTCCTTCTGTTCATGGAACTCCCTTAACATCTCTATTTCCTTCTGATCAATGGACCATATTGTCACTTCATGTCCGTTGTACGCCAGAAGATTTGCAAGGGCTGAGCCCCAGCTTCCGGCACCTAAAATACCTATCTTCATTATAAAACTCCTTTTCTGCCATTTACGTAGCAGGTCACTGAAAACTGTCAATCCGTTTTTTTGCTTTTATTTTTAAGCTTCCTTTTTATCTGAGCTAAAAGAAAGCTTGTTCTCTGTACCTGCTATAAGCCTCTTTATGTTGGCTCTATGGCGGAATATTGCAAGTCCTGCTATGACACCTGCCACAACAATACTCTCTATAAGCTTCGCTCTGTCAGCAAAATTGTAATCACCCATAATGGCGAATATCGTGTACAGGATAAAGAACCCTGACATTATAAGTATGGAACCAACAGATACATACTTTGTAACAGCAACACTTATAATGAATACTGCAAGAAGTATCACTATAAGTCTCCAGTCCCAGAGACCTATTATCATGCCTGATGTGGCTGCAATTCCCTTGCCGCCCTTGAACTGCATGTAGAATGGGAAGTTGTGTCCGAGAACCACTCCGAAGCCAATGTACAGTACAAAGAGATATTTGTTGTCTGACACTCCCGGAAGGTTGACCATATCAAGTATTATATGTGTAAGAGAACATGCCACAACGCCTTTTAACAGATCTCCCAGGAATACTATAAGTCCTGCTTTCTTTCCAAGAACTCTCAGTGCATTGGTGGTTCCTGAATTTCCACTTCCGTGCTGTCTTATATCTATTCCATGAAGTCTTCCATATATATATGCTGTCTGTATGATACCAAAGAGATATCCGCATACAAGGCAGACAAATCTTGCTAAAATAATCATTACTTTTCTTTCCTCTCCCTGATGATAAACCTAAGAGGTGTGCCCTTAAATCCAAAAGCCTCTCTGATGCGGTTTTCTATATATCTCGTATATGAGAAGTGCATAAGCTCCTTATCATTTACAAATATAACAAATGTAGGCGGTTTAACCGATACCTCCGTAATATAGAAGAGCTTAAGTCTCTTACCCTTGTCAGAAGGTGGCTGCTGCATGGCAACTGCCTCTGCCATGATCTCATTAAGAACACCTGTTGCAACTCTTAATGAATGATTCTCTATTACTGCATCTATTGTCTCAAACAGCTTCGGAAGCCTCTGTCCCGTCTTGGCTGACACAAAGAGCAACTCCGCATAAGGCATATAGGAAAGCTTGTTCCTTACCTCCTCGGCAAACTTGTTCATGGTCTTATCATTCTTCTCTATAGCATCCCACTTATTGACAACGATTATCATACCCTTGCCTCTCTCGTGGGCGATGCCTGCGATCTTGGTATCCTGGTCTGTTATTCCTTCAACCGCGTCAATTACCAGCACTGCCACGTTACATCTCTCTACAGCCGCAACAGTTCTGATAATACTGTATCTCTCTATATCTTCCTTTATCTTACTCTTTCTTCTGAGTCCCGCAGTATCTATGAATACATATTCTGTGCCGTTTCTCACGATCTGGGTATCTATTGCGTCCCTTGTGGTTCCCGCAATATCAGAAACGATAACCCTGTCCTCTCCAAGGAGCTTATTTATGATAGAAGATTTACCAACATTGGGCTTACCTATTATGGCTATTCTTGGTCTCTCGTCCTCAGTCTCATCCTTGGCACTTTCAGGGAAATACTTAACAACCTCATCAAGCATATCGCCTATTCCAAGTCTTGAGGCTCCTGACACTGGCTGAGGATCGCCCAGGCCCAGATTGTAGAACTCGTACACGTCATTCATGTATTTCTCAAAGCTGTCCACCTTATTTACAACAAGAACTATAGGCTTATGGGATTTTCTCAGCATATCGGCAACCTTGTTGTCATCATCCACAAGACCCTGTCTTACATCTGTCATGAAAATGATAACATCCGCTGTCTCTATGGCTATCTCTGCCTGTTCTCTCATACTCTTTAATATTATATCATCAGACTCCGGCTCTATACCTCCCGTGTCAATAAGGGTAAAGTTATAATCAAGCCAGGACACATCTGCATATATCCTGTCTCTTGTTACGCCGGGTGTATCTTTAACTATGGAAATCTTTTCTCCTGCCAGAGCATTGAACAATGTAGACTTTCCTACATTTGGTCTTCCCACTATGGCAACTATTGGTTTACTCATTATGAATTTCCTCCTATTGCACCGTTTACCAAATCTGCACCGTTAGATTTTACAATATATATTTCTACTTGTAAAGCTTCCCTTAATTCATCCAGTGTCATATCATCAAGGAATATCTCCTCATCACACTTAAGAGTATTCTCCGGAAGAAGAAGCCTGCTTCCAAGCTCCTTTCCCTGAAGCTGCTTCTTTATGTCCTGTCCCGTAAGAAGTCCTGTTACAGTTATCCTGTGTCCGAAGAAGTCATTGACTATCTTATACACATGAAGCTTTACATTCTTGAACTTTTTCTCAATTTCCTCTGCCAGCTTCTTTATGTGGTCGTATACCAGGACTCCGGTTACTATACTTGCAGTGTATTCCCTGTCATCTGCCGGGATCTCTCCAAGAGCCTCATAAAATTCATCGCAAAGAGACCTTACCATGCCGACACCATTTTCAATCTGCGTATACCCATCATAATTTTCAGCACCGGGCATAGGTCTGCCGGCATTTATATACCACTCATCACTGGCATGTACAAAATGTGTTCCAAACTTCTCGTATGCCTGCTTCTGAAAGCCCTCTATTATATCTATGACCTCTGCGGCGTCCCGGCTGTCAAAGGGCTCCAGCTTGAATAAGCCGTCACGGTAATCGGATATTCCTACGGGAACCACCGAAAGACTCTCCATAACCGGGGCAAATCCCATAAGATCACTTATGGAACGTCTCAGCTCATCACCGTCATTTATCCCCTTGCACAGAACTATCTGCCCATTCATAGGAATACCTGCATCATAGAACTTCTGCAGCCTGTCCATTACAGTTCCTGCAAATCTGTTATTTAACATCTTACATCTGAGATCGGGATTGGTTGTATGGACCGACACATTAATAGGTGCCAGATGATATCTTATTATTCTGTCTACATCCTCATCCTTCATATTTGTAAGGGTTATATAATTTCCCTGAAGGAATGAAAGTCTTGAATCATCGTCCTTGAAATATATGGTATCTCGCATCCCCGGAGGGTTCTGGTCTATGAAGCAGAAGATACACTTGTTATAACAGGATTTGTAATCGTCCATAAGACTGTTCTCAAATTCTATGCCCAGATCCTCGTCATAATCCTTATCTATCTCAAGAAGCCATTCGTCACCATCCGGTTTCCTTACAAGCACCTCAATATATTCGTCTTCTATATAATATTGATAGTCAAATATATCTACTATCTTATTTCCGTTTATCTCAAGAATAACATCACCCGGTTCGATCTCCATTTCCTGGGCGATACTGTCCTCAAGCACTTTTTTTACTACATGCTCCTGCTTCTTCATCCAAATTTCTCCTAATATCCGTACAGAACGTATTAATATAGCTCATTACATCCGGTTGCCAACACCATACATCTTCACGATCCGATCATATAGCATTATCGTTTTGTCACTATTTCAGCATTATAACCGCTCCGAGATTTCCCCGCTTTCCGTGACTTGCTCTGTGGGAAAAGAGAAGCTCCGGATTACAGCAGGTACAGATATCTGTAACATCTATATGCTCCGGCAGCACTCCGTTGTCCACCAGATTATAATAATTGGCAACATGAAGATCTAAAAGGTATTTGCCATTTTCCTTTTTTGTTATCATGGTGTCATACTGTTCCGTTGTATATGACTTTTTAAATTCCTGTGCCACGTCCTCACTTACCTCATAGCATTTCCTGCAAATGGATGGGCCTACGGCACATATAAGATCAGCCGGATCACAGCCGTACTCGTAATTAAGTGCCTTTATCATCTCCCTGCTTATCTTGGCAACTGTCCCTCTCCAGCCTGAATGGTTCATGGCAACCACCGCCTTTACCGGGTCATAGTAATAAACAGGAACGCAGTCTGCATAAAAGGTTATCAAAGGTATTCCCGGCACATCCGTCATAAGTCCGTCTATTCCCTTTATATCAGATTCACAGGTTATTCCCTTGCCTATATCTGCCTCTGTCACCTTGTATATTCTGGTTTCATGAACCTGATCTGAAAATACCAGCTTTCTGTGATCATAGCCTATAGCTTCCGAAAGTCTCCTGTGGTTTTCCATAACAAGCCCAGGATCATCCCCCCTGTGAAAGCTTAAGTTCATGGTTGAAAGATGTCCCTTGCTTACGCCGCCAAGCCTTGTGGAGAAGCCATGTACAACCTGTGCCTCACTGAGATTCTTAAAGGTTATATACGAAACTCCCTCATGCTCTCTTATATCTGTAGTGTTCCTGTTATGTGTGATCTTATTATATTCAATATACTTAATATCCATAATCTCTTACCTGTAGCCAAATGCATCCTTTACATGTCTGATACTTCCGTCTCCGTACACTGCTATACAGTCAAATCTGCAGGGTTGCTGTTTCCCTCCGCATTTATATGTATAATAATACCCTGCGGCTCTGCATATATGCCTGATCTTCTCCGGAGTCACCGCCTCAAGGGGATCTCCGTAATTCAGGCTGCTCCTGTATTTTACCTCACAGAATACCAGTGTATTACTTTCCTTTTCCCTGGCTATTATATCTATCTCCCCCAGACGGCAGTTAAAATTACGCTCCAATATTTCGTAGCCCTTACCGCAGAGATACTCTGCCACTATCTGTTCTTTTTCTCTCCCGATGGTTCTCTTGTTATCTATTGTTCTTCCTCCCGGATTCTTTATCCTGTCAAAATCATCCTATACGAAATTTTTTATAAAGCTTCTTCTGTGGATCTCACATGGTCCCATGGTCTTAAGTGCCTCAATATGCTCCTTTGAACCATAGCCCTTGTTAGAGGCAAATCCATATCCTGGATACACGCCGTCATATGCCACCATCATCCTGTCCCTTGTCACCTTAGCTATGATACTAGCGGCAGCTATGGATGCTGACAACGTATCTCCCTTTATTATTGGCACCTGCTTTATATCAACCCCCGGTATGGTAACCGCGTCATTAAGAAGAACCTGAGGTTTTACCGAAAGCTTTGATATGGCTATCCTCATGGCATGATAATCTGCCTGCAATATATTTATATCATCTATAACCTTCTCGTCTGCCATGCCAACTCCCACAGCCAGAGCCTTCTCCATGATCTCATCATAAAGCTTTTCTCTCATCTTCTTACTTAGCTGCTTGGAATCGTTAAGATACAATATATCACAATCCTCCGGAAGAATCACGGCAGCAGCCACAACAGGTCCTGCCAAAGGTCCTCTGCCCACTTCATCTATACCGCACACATTGCCCTCGCCTCTGTATTGACGCTCATAGTTGAACATACGGTACATTCTTGCAAGCTCCTTTTCGTGCTTTTCTATGTTTTTTTCCGCTGACTGGATGAGCTTTACAACTCCTGATCTGGTATCATCCTTATACTTTTCTATAATAGAACTATACTCATTGATATCTGCCTGTGCAAATTCCTTCTTTATATCCGAAATGCTCATTACATGCTTTCCTCTCGTGTACAAATCATAAGGCATCATTACATAACTAAAACTAACCGGACTGAGAAGATCAGTCCGGTGTCTTATATCCCTTATTCAATCTTTCCGAAATCCTTTGAAAATCTGAACACTGCCTTGCCGATGATATCTCCGTCACTGATACAACCTATAACTCTGCTGTCACGGCTGTTATTTCTGTTATCTCCAAGAACAAAATAACAGTTTTCCGGCACAGTAATCTCTGTTGCGGCTATACCTCTTCTGGTCTCATCTATAAGTTCCTTACCATAGGTATCATCCTCCAGAGGTTCACCATTGATATATACAAGTCCATCCTCACCGATCCATACAGTCTCTCCCGGAAGACCGATAATACGCTTTATGTAGTACTTATCATCATCGTCCTTGGCAGGAAATACAACTATATCGTACCGCTCCGGCTCATCAAACAGATAGGTGAATTTGTTGATCCACAGGCTGTCCCCATCTGTAAGGGTATCATTCATAGAATTTCCACTGACCTCTGTCCTCTGTCCCACAAATGTAAGTATAAGCCAGCACAACAACATTACTGCAAGAATATATACCAGAAGATTTACAAGTTCCTTAACGATATTTATATTCTCAGGCTTATTCTTCTCCTTGTTCCTGCGTTTTCTCTCCAGCTTTCTTCGCTGTCTGGCAGAAAGATATTCCTCGTCATCCTCGGAAGTCTCTTCATCGGAAGTCTCTTCATCGGAAACATCTTCTGTGTCGGAGGTTTTTGCTGTATCGTGAGCCTTTTCTGTATCGGATTTTTTTCCTGTATCAGAAGCCTTTTCCGTACCGTCAACTGTAAGTTCTGTGCTGCCGTGACCGTTTAAGTCACCATTTCCGTTCTCTGTGTCTCCGGCACCAGCTCCGCCTTCATCAGCTGATCCAGCGTCTGTATCCCGGTCACCAGCTCCTTCTGATGCTGTATCGTCTTCTTTATTTTCTTTGTTTTCTGCTTTTGCCTTCTTCTTTTCTGCCTTTAGTCTTGCCTTTTCACGTTTCTTCTCCAGCCTTGCCTTTTCTCTTTCAGTTGGAGCGTCCAGACTGAACAGCTCATCTAAGGCTTCCTGTCTCTGTTCTTCTTCGTTCATATATGTAAATACCCTTCATTGTTGATATATTATTCCTCAGGCTTCTCCAAGCTTATACGTCCAAGCTTTCCGCTGCGGAAATCTGTGATGACAATGGCTGCAGCCTTGTCCACATCCGGCTCGCCACCCTTTTTTATACATTGAAGCTTGTCTGCCACGTCGTATAACACAGAAACCACATCATCCTTCTCTTGAATATTATACCTTTCGGCAATAGTATTACAATAGTTTGTTTTTAAAAATTTCATAAACTCAAGGCACAGATCGGTGATACTCAGTATGTCATCATTAATAGATCCTATAAACGCAAGCCTCATTCCCACATTTCTGTCCTCAAACTTAGGCCACAGTATTCCCGGAGTATCAAGAAGCTCCACGTTCTTGCCAAGCTTTATCCACTGCTTTCCTTTGGTAACTCCCGGCTTATTTCCAACCTTTGTACAGGCTTTCTTAGCATAGCTGTTTATGAATGTAGACTTACCTACATTAGGTATTCCCACTATCATTGCCCTTATAGGTCTGTTGATGATACCTCTTTTTCTGTCTCTCTCTATCTTTTCCTTGCAGGCTGCACGAATAAGGTCATCTATATTCTTCATACCCGCACCGCTTCTGGCGTTTATCTCTTCTACATAGAAGCCTTTGTCCCTGTAATACTCTGCCCATTTTTTTGTAACAGCCGGATCAGCCAGATCAGTCTTGTTAAGAAGTACCAATCTGTACTTGTTCTTTGCCAGCTCATCTATATCCGGATTCTTACTGGACATAGGAGTCCTGGCATCAAGTATCTCTACCACAATATCAATAAGCTTGATATTTTCCTGCATCATACGCTTTGCCTTTGTCATATGACCGGGATACCAGTTTATCTGTCCATTTAAGAAGCTCTTTTCATTTGTATTATTTGTTCCGCTGCTTTTTACATTCTTTTCCATAATGTAATATTCCTTATCTGTTTATTCTGCCAAGGAGCTCATTTTTCCTTACCTTGCCTACACTTACATAACGGGAGTCCTCGCTGTTATTTACATTGTCCCCAAGCAGGAAGTATTCATCATCTCCCAGGGTGACTCCGCTCTCAGCCATGCCCTTGGTAAATATATATGTGGTCACCGGGGAATCCTTTAATGGTTCTCCATCAATAAGGACCTGTCCGTCATAGATCGTAACAGTCTCTCCCGGAAGTCCTACTATCCTCTTAATATCATAATACTCGTCATTTTCATCCATAAGACGATATGCTACTATGTCATAACGCTCCGGACTCTTTATATTATAGATCCACTTATTTACGATAACTTTTTCTTCATTTGCAATGGTCGGCTTCATGGATGAACCAACCATATAGACTGTCTGGAACATAAATCCGACTATTATATATCCAATTACAACTGCGCCAAGAATAAGCACACACCATCCAAGCAGGGACTTAAGAATCTTCTTTTTGTTCCGGTTAAGACGATTCTGCCTGCGTTGTTCACGTCTTATTCTGCGCATTCTGTCACGACGTTCGCTCATTTTCTTCCTCTTCCTGATAATAATCAAAAATGACTGGAGGATAACTCCAGTCATTCTTTTGATTGTTATAGTACACCGTCAAATAATTATTTAACAAGCTCTTTAACCTTTGCTGCCTTACCAACTCTTGAACGTAAGTAGTAAATCTTAGCTCTTCTAACTTTACCTTTTCTTACAACTTCAATCTTCTCTACAAATGGAGAATGTACTGGCCAGGTCTTCTCAACACCAACACCGTTAGAAATCTTTCTAACTGTGAAAGTCTCTCTGTTGCTTCCACCCTGTCTCTTAATAACTGTTCCCTCAAAGAGCTGGATTCTTTCCTTGTTTCCCTCTTTGATTCTGTTGTATACCTTTACAGTATCACCTACTGAAAATGCATCAACGCTTTCCTTCATCTGTGAAGCTTCAAGATTCTTAATGTAATCCTTGTTCATCTTTCTGTGACCTCCTTATAATTTAGACGTTCTTACTACCATCCAGGTACAGAGGACCATCTCTTTTTTACACAGCTTAAATAGGATATCATAAAATATGCTCCGGTGCAAGCACTTTTTATGGCTTTTTATATGTGCGGAGGCTACTGTTTCTTCTTATAATAAATATACGAATAAAGGATCGGTAAAAGTGCCGGTACAAATGCAACCGTGATAAGCAGCCAGATATTAATCACCGGTGAAGCCGCCATCATCAGTATACCACCTATCACCATACACTTTCCACCAAATCTGTGAGTATGATACCAGTTATCCTCATCATCCAATGTCCATCTTACCCGAAAGCCCACTGTGTAATTCTGTTTGACCTTCGGTATATAATTGCCCAGCGCGATGTATAAAACGCCTATCATCAATGACATGATGAATCCTATATCTGTGGCATATCCCAATGAATACGCGAACATAAGGCTGCTGACCAGAAGAGATACAACAGGAAAGGTACCGAGTAAAACCTGATAGATTTTTTTATTTATATTCCTGTGTTTTGGATCAACACAGGTTGCCCCTACACAGATAAGCTGACACAGGAATATAAATCCCGGAATCCCGAATACTGCAAATGCCTTTGATGAATAGCCATCCGCCTGATTATTGATATCAAAGTGTGTTGCCATGGTGTCCGGCAGTTTATTCCATAAAAGAAGTCCCACAACCATAGGAAGCAGGGTTACAACAGAAGTGACAATAATTAATTTTTTATTTTCTTTGATCATCGCTATCCTCTCCTTTCAGCTCACTGATCCACAACATGATCTCCTCAAGCACCGTTGTATTAAGTTCGTAATATATATATTTGCCATCTCTTTTATCCCTTATCAGATCTGCGTCCTTAAGTACCGACAGGTGTCTTGATATGGCAGCCCCGGAAATTGAAAAATGCTCCGCAATATCCCCCGCCGCCATACTTGACTGCTTAAGCAGGTTAAGTATCTCTCGTCTCGTAGGATCGGCAAGTGCCCGGAGTGTGTCCTGCATACTCATGTTAGTCACATCCTTTCGGCTTTCATTTAACATTTAACTTAAACGTTAAATGTATTATAGCATAGTACCCTTTAAAGTCAAGTTTTTTTATATACTTCTTAAAATGCACCACTATGCCATATTTTTTAATCCACAAAAAAAGCACCTTTTCAGAATTATAAAATAATATAATAATAATAATAATAATGACAAACATAGCAGAAAAATTATAAAATAATGAAAAACACCCAACATTTCCATGACGGATCTTGTCTTTATTATATGTAGAGACACTTACACTAATATCTCTAAGGAGAGAGAAAATACTATGACTTCTAATTTAAGCCATTATGTTGAGTTAGCAATGAAAGTTAAGCGACGCCCAGTACCAGACAGTATTCCTCCATTATTTTAATGTTTTTTCTGTATCGGAGATTGCTGAGATCATGGAATGTCCTGTGGGAACCGTTACCTATCGTCTCAGTGTTGCCCGTGACAAGATCAAACAGACAGTGAACAGATACGAGAATACCAACAACGAGAAGCTGTACTCATTTGCAGGGCTTCCGCTTCTTGCATGTATCTTCACCGAAGAGTTCAAGAGCCTTTACAACACCTCTCCTGCCCCTGCAAATATTTTCAACTCCGTCTCTACAAATACCATCATCAAAGAAGCAGCAAAGAAAGGAGCAGTCGGTAGATAATGTAGATATCGATACCGGCAAAGTATTTATGAACTGCTATCTAAACGATGTAAATTGGGGATAGGAAAAAGATTTAACAGGACTTACCTTGTTTTCGCCGGATTGTACTCTGCCGATCGATCTGGAAAAGATAGATCGGTTTTCCCTGAAACGAAATGTCAAGGACTTTTTAGTACCCCTACCATTCATTGCATGAAAAAAGCCACTGTAGATTTCTCCACAATGGCTCCAAAGTCATTTTTTATTCACTTTTGATTACCGGCAAACTCGTGCCCAAACTGAAAGTTTCACCTGTGTTGTTAAATTGACATTTGTATATTAAGTTCCCTACATACTCCATAAAGTAAAACTGCATCGTTTAATGCATTATGCTGTTCACCCTTTATTTTAACATTTAATCGTTCGGCTATTTTGAACAAACCTGGACTTTTCCGATAATTTTTACAATTTATCGCCTTTAGAATTGTAGGTCTTACATCAATAATTTTCTTTGCAATAATATATAAATTATCAACTTTCTCCTTTTCTTTTCTGTTCCACTTGGCAGAATACATAATACCTAAATTATCTGCATTACCAAATGTGAATATGTAGTCTATGGAATATCGCTTGCACATTTCATTAATATCGCGAAAAGCATTATTGCACTTCTTTCCACAGTTAACATCAGCTTGTGTGATTCCAGTAAGTTTCTCACAATAAGTTGTAATTGTAGTATTGTGCACGGGCTTTACAAAAGAGTAATATCTATTTTTTATATTATATTTATCATCACATACGACAAAACCAACAGATATAATTTCCCGTTGCGAACGCTTCATACGTCCATCATCAATAAATTTTCCATTCTCTTGCTTGCCATCACAAGTCATTTCAATATCTAATAAACCATAATGCAACTTTTTCATCCCCCATATAATAAATAGCCCTATCATATTTCTTTCAAACAGATTACTTCGTCAACTTCAAAGTTTCAGCTCGATAAACTCCGGTTTATCTTCCCACCAGATTTGAATCAATATATTCAAAATAAGGTTTTTTACCAACATCTGTCCTATGTTCCAAATACCATTTAGCAGCATCCTTTATTCCATCTTCTAAAGATATGGTTTTTGGATATATTTTGCTTTGACGAGTTACATCTAAATAGTATTCGTAGTTGTAAAAGCTAAAATAATTTCTCTGTTCTATTGTCTCATTGACATTCACGAAAATAGGTGTTTTTCCCAAACTTTTATAGCATATTGTTACCCACTCTTTAATAGATACTGCTTCTATATTGCCAACATTAAAAATATGCTCGTCTGGTTTATTCCTAATGATTACTTCCATTAATCCACATAAATCTTTAACATGGAAGAACTGTAGTTTCATACTTCCATCATTTGGTAAATAGAATTTTCTGTCCGCTAAAGCACAGTCAAATACAAAAGCTTCTCGATAGACATTATTCATAGGTCCATATAAATATGGTGGTCTTAGTATATATGCATCCTTCACTTTTTCAAGCAAGACATTTTCAGCTTCTATTTTATCTGTTCCATACGCACCCCAAAATTTATTTGCAGACTTCTCTGATTCCTCAAGAAATGGTTGAACTCCATACTCTGGATACACAGCACTTGAACTAATCATTATGTACTGTCCAAAGGAGCCTAGTTCTTTAACAAAATCAATAATGTCCGCAGCATTATAAGCAGTTATATCAGCAACAACATCAAAGAACGTGTTCTTTAATATACCACCTAAATTATGCCTATCACCTTCAATAAGATTTACTCCTTGAACTTGTGGTTTAGTATTTCTATTAAGTACATAAACTTCATAACCTGCATTCACAAAATATTCTGCTACATATTTACTTACAAAAGTTGTTCCACCAGTTACTAATATCTTTTTCATTGTGGTCTCCTCTGTCATGAAAATTCAAATCTTCTGTTGCTTTCAATCTCTCCGCAAGACTGAAAGTTTCGCATTCTTTCAAGTAAACGACTTTATGATTACTCACTACATATTTCGTGCATTTTTTCTCGTCATCCGTCTTTCTTTTATCTTTATAAGAATACCAGATAAATACATAGCAATAACAATCAAAACTCCAAAGTTTAACCCTAATCCGCAACCCGCAATATTTTCGTATATGCTGTTAGGTGTATCTAATCCCAATGCCTCAATCGTTACAAATGCTATCATTCCTATAAATGCAATAATTGTTAAGAAAAATAGTCTTTTTCTTATAGTCTTGTTTATTGTTTCTGTGTAATCTGATAACTTTAATGCTGTTTCTTTCACTTCTTCATTCATTTTCTCGCTTTTCCTTTCTCCATCGATAATTTCAGAAATACTTACATCATAAAACTCTGCAATTTCTACTAAAAGGCTAATATCTGGCATATTTATACCTGTTTCCCATCGAGATACGCTTCTTCCAGACACGCCTAATTGTTCTGCAAATTGTTATTGGGTAAGATTTTGTTCTTTACGAAGCTCTTTTAGAAAACTCCCAACTTTTTGCTGTTCCATTCGCTTCCTCCTTTCATCAATAGATTAGCTCATTTCATCTGTAAACAACACGACATAAAGCGAGAAATGCCGTATTTATAAGGATTAGACATATATGTCTAGTTTATTTCATTTAAGAAAATTCAAATAAACGCGTGCTTTTATAGCTCGCCTCTCAAACGTGCTTCTATAT
>ERZ773115.1452-NODE-1452-length-21675-cov-17.321970_pt1 | contig 21675 bp, 17 predicted proteins | sample MGYA00511116_ERZ773115 | MGnify/ENA primary metagenome ERZ773115 (study PRJEB29015, sample SAMEA2737869) | human gut metagenome | biome: human gut; feature: human-associated habitat; material: faeces | place: China | collected 2012 ... | reverse complement strand
TATCTCCTCTGCGCCCTAATGCTTTTCGGATTCAGTTCAACAAACTGGAAGTTATAAATCTTTTTGCTCGTATACCTTATTCCAAGAACCAATCTCAATCAAATTACCTTCTGGATCGGCGATATAACAAGTTCTTTGTCCCCACGGTTCAAGCTCTGGTTCTAATACAGACGTTGCCCCATTTTTTATAGCATTGTTGTATGCCATATCAACTTCTTCAAAAGTATCAACATAGAGCGCAATTTCGCTATGACCATTTAGACCTTTTATATATTCATACCTTCTGTGTGTCATGTTTTCAAAATCTTTTCTTCCATATAGCAAAAACAATGTTTCATCCTTAACAAGATAAACATTTGATGTGTCTTCGCTTTCTTTAATCTCAAAGCCAAGAACATCTCTATAAAAGCGAATCATTTTCGCCATATCTTCAACAAATAATCCAAATCCATCTAATCTCATAATCCACCTCCGTATATTCCAATTTGTCTATCTTTTATCCTTATATGCATATCCAAAGTTTATTGGTGGTGCAGTCACTGATACATACACAAATTCCTCATTACCATCATTCAATAAACCATGAACATCTTTATCTGCAAATCTTACAACATCCCCAGCAGTAAACACTTTTTCTTGTTCATCTGCAAGTAATAGTTTACCCGTTCCTTTTGTTGCATACCAAATTTGTTCTGACGCATCATGTGTATGTCTTGGTTGGCAAGCACCTATTTCAAGATGAACCTCTGTAATTGTCACCCTTTCACTTGATGAATTTTCAGGATTTAATAGTTGTCTTGAAACAACTCCTGGATTTGATAATAGCTCCTTCAAGCTCTTTTGAGCCAGTTCTACAAACTTGAATTTAAATTATAACGATCTTTGCAAATACACCATATCTACCAACTGTATTCCACTCTCATAGATTGGGTGGTCATAATTATCTATAAAGAAATTTGATATGATATGCGAACGGACAAAACCACACTTTTCATAAAATGGTATTGTCAGTGGGCTATCGCCTGTTCCCACTTGCAGAATGGCATATTGCTCTCTGTAATTATTAACAATAAACTCAATTAAGGCTCTTGCATAACCTTTCCCTTGATATTCTGGAACTGTCGCAATGTTCTTGATTTCAAGTATGTCATTTTCTTTATCGGTTATGACACACTCACACTTGACCCCATTATCATCAAGTACATACATCTTGCCGTTATCAAGATAACGGTCAACCATATCTTCCTGCTCATCTGCTAATAGGAGCAAATCAAGATATTGTTTTTTATTTTCTTTAACTTCAATAATTTTCATCAATCGCACCTACAAATTCAAATTTGACTAATTATTGTGTTTTAATGATTCTATAAACTACCCCCAATTGAGCAGGGTATGTCTCTTTAATCATTCCATTAAACCATATTGTAACGATATCTCCCACCTGAACATCTTCCGCTAAATTTTCTGCCGATACATAATACTCTCCATCATTCATCTGACAAAAGCCTTCAGCTGTACTCACATGCGTTACAAGAAGTTCTCCATCATCGGTAATTTCTTTTACTTTTGCATTAAAATTGATAACCTCTATTGGAATAGACGTATCATCTTTTTCAATATCTCTAAATATGATTCGTTCGTCATCAATGACTACTATGAGCTGACCTTCAGAACTCCTTTGATAATGATATCCGCTTCCGAAATTTGATTGATTATTTTCAGATGGTAACTCTGTCCCTGCCACTGTTGACACAATTTCTCCATCCATTGTTCCACAACCAGGCATTGACGCTACATATCCTGTGTCTTTATATATAACACCATCAACCATAACACATGGAGGATATGAGCCAGTATCTTCTGTTTGCTCATTTTGTACTACATCATCATTTTCTTTATTTTCTATTTCTACGGACACATTTCCAGACACAGGTTCTTTATTTTCTTGATTCGTTCCACATCCAGCCATTCCCAGCACCATACATAATACAAGCAGATAGATTACTTTTTTCATAATACATGCCTCCTTAACTTATATTTTTTAACTCTATAAACTTGAAAATGTTAACTAATCTGTGCCTTGATTTTTATCCCTATCTGACCTAATTGATCTTGAGCTACTTGCAAAAATTTCTGGCAACTATCTGTTATGTCATACTTGAAACGGATTTCTATCATAGCCATCTTAAAATCAGCATTGGGGTATATTTCATCGTACTGTTTGCTTTCGATAAAAGCCACATACGCATTGATTTTATCTTGTAAAATCTTCAAGTGTTCAAACTCATTGTCCCAATTCAAATGGTCGGTAATAAGGAGTACCAAACAAGCATTTTCTTTATCGTTTGCAATTGCGTCAATCTGACTTGCGTTATCAACAGCCATAATATCTCTCCTTTACAGTTCTTTATAAAGGCAACTCGATAAATTACAATTTTATTATAATTTTCTAATAGTGTTAGCATCTAAATAGTACAAAACAAAATGAGATATCCCCTTAAATGTTGTATAATAAAGAATGAGGAGGAACTCATTATGTCACGACAAAAAGCTCACCACACCAGGCAGTTCAAGTTGGATGCTATCAACTATCGCAAGGAGCACCCTGATCTTACAGGTTGAATGTGCAAAGAACCTGGGAATCGGTGTCAGCACCCCTGCCCGCTGGGAACCCCAGTTCAGAGATAATGACGGCGATATTCCCGTTATCGGTTCCGATAATTACGCTTCTGAAGAAGCGAAGGAAATCGCTCGTCTTAAGCGCGAACTCCGGAATGCTGAAATTTTTAGGCGTGTCCCGCTCTGGATACAGATTTTTTCTGAATCGAATCTTTTCATTCCTTAATCAAAAGAGAATGGCTTAACAGATTCAATATCATTAACTACAAACACGCCTATAGGCTTGTATTCGAGTATATCAAACCCTTTTATAATACCGTTAGGATTCACAGTCACTGCGACTATATGTCTCCTAATGACTTTGAAAAAATGTATGAGAGGGTATGTTCTCTGCCGGCAGCTTAGTTGGCAGAACTTCTCATTTTATTTTGTGCTAAATCTTGACACAGGACCAATGATTATTTTTTTGTTCACCAACCACATATTATAGGAAATGAAATTATGAGTCAATGCACTTTTGAATGATTATACTGATGTTAGATTGTACAAAAAAGAAGACCGGAAACTCTCCGGTCTTCAGGGTTAAGGGAAAATTTTATGTGAAAAATTGTAGTACCCTTACTTTACTGCGAGTCTCTCAAATGTCTCGCTCTCTTCAGGAATCGATCTGAGTCCTCCGCGCTTCTCGACACACAGGCTCGCCACCGCATTTCCATATCTTGCAAATTCTTCAAGCTCGTCTATACTGAATTCCTCCAGGCTTTTGTCCGCCCTTATAAGCTGCGATACAAATGCCCCCCAGAACGAATCTCCAGCTCCGGTTGTGTCGACCACATGGCTGACAAATCCAGGAACTTTTCTGCTGCCATCCCTGCTGCATATCAGCACACCCTCACTTCCCAGGGTGACCGCAACAAGTCTGACGCCTGTTCCAAGGAGATACTCCGCAGCCTCCTTCGGATCTTCAAATGGTGTGAGGAGTGCCGTCTCCTCATCCGAAAGCTTCATTATATCTACAAATGGGAGAATACTCTTCATTCTCTCCATCGCATTTTCTCTGTTGTCCCACAGCGGCTCTCTGTAATTTGGATCATAGGATATCACCGCTCCGTATTTTCTCGCCTCTCTCACCGCCTGGAATGTGGTGGTTCTGGCCGGTTCATCCGTGAGAGACAACGAACCTATATGGAACACCTTTGTGTCTCTTAGCAGGTCGGCATCCACTTCCTTGTAACAAAGCATTGTGTCCGCTCCCGGCTTTCTGGCAAATGAGAATTCACGCTCTCCGTTCTCATCCAGAGTGACAAATGCCAAAGTGGTAAATACCGTGTCATCGACAACTATACCTCTGGTATCTATCCCTGCCTGCTTTGCCGTCTCAATAAGGAAATTGCCATGCATGTCATCCCCGACCTTTCCTATAAACGCGGTCTTAAGTCCGGCCTTGCTGACTGCCGTGAGCATATTTACCGGAGCGCCTCCGGGATTCTGCTCGAAGAGCTTCATCCCGGAATCAGTACTTCCGGCAGGGGTAAAGTCTATCAGGAATTCACCAAGAGCCACAACATCATATTTCTTTTCCATGTTGGATCCTCCTTGTGAATTTTACTTTCCTGTAATCTCTATGTCATAGAATTCTACTCTTGCATCCTGTGCCAGAAGTCCTGTCTCAAACTCAGGCTTTGCATATATCCTGTATGTAAATGCCACCTGTTCTCCGACAAATACCTCCACCATATCATGGTCAACGATGATCTTCACATCTATCTCGCTGCCCTCTGTTATGTCAAATGTCTTCTCGCACACTCTGACTCCATCAGGGCCCGGCTCCGTTGCAGGAGGCACAGCCTGACAGGACTGAACCCAGAACGGGTCAACTCCCATAGGAAGATTTACCAATGACACTCTCTGCATGGCCACATCGAACTCAAGGAGAAGGCATCCGCTTGCTTCCTTGTCTGACTTGAGCAGTATACCGAAATGGTCATACACCTCTCTAGGCATGATCTTGCACTTCAGCATGTAGCTCTCTTCGTTGTGTCCAAGGAATCCGTATGTACATGTGCTTACTGAATCCATCTCAACCAGTCTGTCTCCGTGAAGCTCTGCATTTCCAAGTACAGGGATGTAATCCCATGCCACAGGCTTCTCAAATACATTCTCATATTCCTTTGGAAGCTTTACGTCAAGTCCTCCATCCGCTGTGGCAACTACCTCGTGCGGCACGCAGAAGGTTCCGCCCCAGTACCATTCACCTCTGTCGCTTCTGTCTGCTCTGTCGTGAGCCCAACCGAAGTAGAAGCGTCTGCCGTCATCATCCTGCATGGACTTGGCTGCGTAGAATCTTCTTCCGCCTATGCCATCCTTCTTTGGCTTTCTCCATGGGCCAAATGGTGACTTTGCAACTCTGTATATTGTATTTACATATTCTGAGAATCTTGAGTATGAGAGATACCAATTGTCTCCCATCTTGTACATCTCAGGGCACTCAGGACAGTTGGTGTGTCCCGGTGAATATATCGGTCCGTAATATTCCCAGTTGACCAGATCCTTTGATCTGTAGAGAACTATACATCCTCTTCTGGTTATCGGCATATCCAACCTTCTCGCTGATATGAGAATCCAGTAACATTTGTCCTCCTCATTGTAGAATACATATGGATCTCTCCAGTCAAGCTTCTCGTAAAGCTCTATCATAGGTGTGATGACCGGATTGGCTGCATCCTTCACCCACGTGATTCCATCATCGCTTGTAGCGTGGCATATGGTCTGCTGATACTCTGCGGTGAGGCAGTAGCCTGTATAGAATGCATGGTATTTGCCCTCGCCGTATATGACTGATCCAGTCCATACTCCTGATGCATCCGGCTCGTCGCCCTCGCCCGGATAGAGCGCTGTAGGAAGCTCCTCCCAGTGCACCAGATCATCTGATACACTGTGGCTCCATGTTGTTCTGAGTCTTGCCGGGTACACTGTTGTTCCCGGAGGGGAAGTCAGTGAGAATATATGATATTTGCCCTCGTGGTAGAAAGGTATTGCATCTCCCGTGGAATCCGCGAAGGACATCTTTCTAAAAATCTCCATATTATCAGTCCTCTCTTTCTACTAGTTTGCTGCAAGTTTCTTCTTTTTGAGGAGCTCAAGCTTGCCCTTCTGTCCATCAAGGAGTACCGCACATGCGATGATGAGACCCTTGATGATAAGCTGCCAGTATGATGACACTCCGATAAGGTTAAGACCATTTGAGATGATTCCGATGACCATGGCACCAAATACTGTTCCACTGATCCTTCCTTTACCACCTGTCATAGAGGTTCCGCCAAGTACACAGGCTGCGATGGCATCAAGCTCATATCCGCTTCCAACTGAAGGCTGGCCTGAGTACATTCTTGAACAGAGTACAAGTCCTGCGAATGCTGAGAGAAGTCCTGATATTGTAAACACTATGATCTCTATCTTCTTAATAGGTACACCTGAAAGTCTTGCGGCCTCGCGGTTACCACCTATCGCGTATACGTATGTTCCGAACTTTGTCTTACTGAGGATGAAGCTGAACAGTATGATGAGCACTACCATGTACACTACCGGGAGTGGAATCACATTAAACAGATATCCTGTACCGATCTCGATGAAGAGCTTGTTTGTGATACGTGTTGACTGTCCACCTGTGTAGACATAAGCTATACCACTTGCTATGTTCATCATGGCCATTGTGATGATGAATGCAGGCACCTTGAAATTGGCTACTATGAAACCACTTACAAAGCCAGCCGCTGTGCCGACCAGAAGGCCTGCTGCTATTGCTACACCGAGAGGAAGTCCCTGATTAACTATAAAACCTACGGTCAGAGTTCCCGACATAGCTACTATCGATCCAACTGACAGGTCAATGTGACCAAGTATGATTATGAGTGTCATTCCAAGTGCTATGTATGTGTTGATCGATATCTGTCTAAGCACTGATATGATGTTGTTGGTCGTTAAAAACTTGTCTGTGGCAAGTGATACGGCCACACACATGATTATCAGAACCACTATGATTCCTATGTTGCCCTTGACTATGGATGTCAGGGGATTGTTTTTTAATATAGAAGTTGCTTTTGAATTCTTCTTTGTCTCGCCCATATTATTTGATACCTCCTGCAGCGTATTTCATTATCTCTTCCTGTGAGAGCTCGTCCTTTGACAGCTTCTTCACGAGTTTTCCGGCTCTGACCACACATACGTTGTCGCACATGTTGATGATCTCAGGAAGCTCACTGGATACCATGATTATCGCTATGCCTTCCTTTGCCAGTTCATTGATTACTGTGTATATCTCAAATTTTGCATTTACATCAACGCCTCTGGTCGGCTCATCCAGAATGAGCACATCCGGCTTGGTTGCAAGCCATTTGCCCAGAACTACCTTCTGCTGATTTCCACCTGACAGGCTGCCCGCCTCGATCTCAGGTGACGCCGCCTTGATCCGCAACCGCTTTGAATAATGGTCTATGACCTCACCGCGCTTTTTCTCGCTTATGGCGATTCCATTCATATAGAATCTGAGGGATGAGAGTGTTAGGTTGAACGCCACGCTGTTGCCGAGCACCAGTCCCTGCTTCTTTCTGTCCTCAGGAACCAGGGCTACGCCTGACTTGATCGCCTGCATCGGATTCTTGAAGTGTACCAGCTTTCCGCCGAGTATCACCTCGCCTGATGTAGGCTGTGTGGCACCAAATACCGCCTCCATGATCTCGCTTCGTCCGGCACCGACCAGACCTGAGAATCCCAGGATCTCACCCTTGTGTACCGAAAAACTTATATCTTCAAAGACACCTGTCTGTGAAAGGTTCTTTACCTCCAGAGCAACCTCTGCCTTGTCCATGTCACAGTAATCCCTGGCATAGAAGCTCTCCAGATCTCTTCCTACCATCATCGCAACCAGCTCATTCGGGTTGGTCTCAGATGTCTTTTTTGTTCCTACGTATGCACCATCCCTGATGACGGTAACTCTGTCAGATATCCTGAAGAGCTCCTCCATTCTGTGGGAGATGTAGATTATACTTACCTGTTTCTTTCTGAGATTCTCAATGATCTCAAATAACTGCTCCACCTCTTCATTTGAGAGTGATGAGGTAGGCTCATCCATAACTATGATCTTACCGTTGAATGAGACCGCCTTGACGATCTCCACCATCTGCTGCTGTGCGATGGTCAGATTCTCTACTATCGTGTCTGCTTTTATATTCACACCGAGGGACGATATCATCTCCTCTGCTCTTCTGTTCATCTCTGCAAAGTCCAGCGTTCCAAGCTTTGTCCTTATCTCTCTGCCGAGAAACAAATTCTGTGCCACCGAAAGATATGGAACAAGTACGATTTCCTGATGTATTATTCCTATACCATTTTCTCTGGCAGCCGGAACTCCGTTGATCTTTACCTCCTTGCCATTTACCTTGATGATTCCGCTGTCGGGCTGGTAAATTCCGCCGAGGACCTTAATCAGTGTGGACTTTCCTGCACCATTCTCACCGAGCAGTGCATGTACCTCTCCCAGCTCAAGGGAAAAGTCGATGCCACTTAAAGCATATATTCCGGAGAAGCTTTTCTTTATCCCTATCATTTCCAGAACTGTCTGTCCCATATTAAACCTCCAAGTTTCTAAAATAGATCTTTTGTTATCCTGCTTTTTCGGGATCTCGGCCGGAGATCTAAGATCCCCGGTCTCTCCCGTGTTATATACACCTACGTTGTGTCATGTATGTCCAGCCGGGGACAGCCCCGTGCTGTTACTGCCGGCTTCGATCCGGCCTTACTGCCAATCGTTAACTGTCTGCTCAGCCTCATCCTTGAGTACGAGGTGTGAGTCAAGATATACCTTCTTCTCGTCGATCGTTGTATCTCCGCCCACATACTTCTGTGCTGCGTTGAATGCGTACTCAGCAATCTGTACAGGAACCTGACATGCAACTGCTGTGAACTCGCCGTCGAGGAGTGCCTGCTTGCCATCTGGTGAAGCATCGATACTGTATACACCAATCTGACCTGTCTTGTTGGCTGCCTTAACTGCTGCTGCAGCGCCAAGTGCTGAAGGATCATTGATACAGAAGAATGCCTGAAGATCTGTGTTTGCTGTGATAATATCCTCTGCAAGGCTCATTGATGCATCAAGTGCTGCCTCGCCATCCTGCTGTGCTACGATGTTGAACTTATCCTTGTTATCACCGAGTCCGTCAAGGAAACCATTTACACGGTCTACACAACTCTCATTTGATGGGAAGTCAAGGATCGCAATGTCTGCTCCGTCCGGATAATCCTTAGCCATCTGCTCACCGACAAGCTTTCCTGCCATGTAAGCATTTGTTCCAACGAACTGTGTTACGAAGTTCTCTATGTCATCCTCGATAACTGCTGTATCTACATTGAAGATTGGGATTCCTGCATCCTTGATCTCTGCAAGACCTGATGTGATACCTGCTGAATCAACCGGGATGATGAACACTGCGTCGTATCCACTATTTGCCACGTCTGATAACTGGCTGAGCTGTGTGTTCAGATCGTAGTCAGGATCAAGACATGTATATGATATTCCGTTCGCATCGCAGAGCTCCTTGAGCTTGGCATCAATTGAACTCTGGAATGTATTGTTGAGTGTGTTTGTACAAAATGCAAATGACAGGTCAGATGACTTTGTGCTCTCCTGCTTTGTACCTGAATCAGATGAACCGCTGCCCGAAGCGTTTCCTGATCCTGATCCACAACCTGCCAGTAAACTGAGTGACATGCACAGGCATGCTCCAACTGCTAATAACTTTTTAAATTTTCTCATAATTTTTACCTCCACTATCATGTATTTTCTTTGCTAACCCGTTGTCGAAAAACTGTTTTTAACCGGTTTATTTACGTAATTTTTAAACTGTTTTTCGCTCCTTGTATATTTTGATGATATAACTTTTGTCGGTTATTGTCAATATCAAGTGTTTTATTTATTGTTTATTCGTCACTTTGCACAAATGAAGCTCGATTGCATTATAGGATTCGCAGGTCTTTTATAGTTTTTTACGTAAATATTTTGTCAGATGTCATACTTATGAGATTTGTAGTGTATGATTGGCACCCGTTACTTGTCACCTTGTCTCTTGTGTATAAACGCAAAAAATCCGCCAGAAAGATACAATTTTCTCTCTAACGGATTCTTTTTTAGATAAAAAGATACAGTTTCTAACTCTGTCCGACACAGACTAACTAAAGATGTCATATCACCTCAATCTGTCCGGCATGGACTCATGGAAGATTTCCTTCCATGCAAGCCTGAGCTGTTTTGGCTCAACCTGATACGGCTGAACTCCCACATACTTTGGAAGCTGTTCTTCACTTACCAGGGACTTGGCAACAACTGCCGCGGCCGCTCTTCCCTGCTCGTATGGTCTCTGCGTGCTGAGTCCCTTGACGATTCCTTCCTCCATGCACCTGGCAATTCCATGATCAAGGTCTGTGGTGAACACCGCCACATCCTCCCTGCCAAGCTCCTTGAGTGCCTTTATAACCAGAAGTGCCGGGCGATCCCAGCTCACATACATTGCCTCAATTTCAGGATTGGCAGTTATCACGTCCTGGGCTACCTGATATGCATTGGATATCTCTCCAAAACTCCTAATCGTAACTATGTCAATATCAGGATAACTGTCCTTGATTATCCTCTCAGCGGCGTTATCCCTGACTCTTGTTCCATAGAATGCCGCACCATGAATAATGAAACCTGCCTTTTTTTTCTTGTTCTCCTTGCAGTATTCCCCCAGCATTCTTCCCGTGTTCGTTCCATTCTCCGACTCATTTACTGATACACAGGACACATAGCTGTTCTTGGACATGCCATCCGGAACATTGCTTATGAACACCAGCTTTGACACTTTGGAAAGTTCCTGAAACTTCTCTCTGGTACGGCTGTCATCCGCCGGAATAGCTATAACTGCGTCCGGCTTCTGAAGTCTTATTCCATCAAGCTGCGCATTCTGCAGTTCCGAGTCAAAGTGCGCATCCATAACCGACACCACATCTATCCCGAACTGCTCAAGCTCCTCACAGATACCCTTCTCATGAAGCTCAGCCCATGACGTACCTGTGTAATGGAATGATATGGCAACTCTGAAATGTCCTGCCTTCAGCCTCTGTTTTTCCTCCTTCGTCAGCACCACGGAATCAGGGGCAGCTGCCTTATCTCCAAATGGTCCATTATCCAGCATCTTGGTGGATTTCCTGACAACCAGTTCCACATCGGCATAGCAGTCATGGGATATGACCGCACCTGTGTTGATCTTCTCAAATAGCATTCCAACTGCCTTGGTGCTTAACCCCTTCACATCTCTTCTGATTATGGTAAGCGGAGGATATGTAAGTTCTGACCAGCTCTCATCACCAAACCCAACCACAGATATCTCTCCCGGACAGTCGATTCCCATATCTCTCAGTGTCTTCATGAGGTAGAGCGTTATTCTATTGCCCCCCGCAAGAACTGCGGTCGGCCTGTATCTGCGGAGCGCCTTCTGGATGACGAGCATACAGTCATCCTCGCCATTTTCCAGTGTCACATCCACTATATTCGCATCGTTTGTATTTATATTGTATTTCTGCAGAGCACTCAGGAAACCTTTTGTTCTCTCATCCCTGGTGGTACTGTCCGTACTCTCTCTGAAAAACAAAACATTCTTGTGTCCACTCGCAAGCAGATAATCTGCGCCCTTAAATATAGCCTCCCTGTCTCGGAACTCAACTGAGTCTATCCCTGATCCAAGTATATTTCTCTCCACGCAGACAAATGGAACGCCTGACTGTATAAGCTTTGTGTAGTTGGTTGCCACATCGCTCACCGGCGCATGTATGATACCGGCAACCTTCTTGTTGACCAGAAGTCCGGCAAGCACCTGTGTCTCCTCCTTAAAATCATTGTCTGTTATCGCCACAAGGAACTGATATCCCTGTGCACTGACAAGTTGCTCCACATAAGCTACCATATCTCTGTATATCGTACTTTCAATGTTCGGAATGACTGCAACAATCGTAGACTCTCGGCCAACCAGCAGTTTTCTCTCCTTATCTGCTATCTTATTCTGATATCCCGTCTCTACAATAATCTTCTCTATCTTATCCACAAGCTCAGGTCTTACATACCTTGTCCTGTTGATAACATGGGAAACTGTAGCTATGGACACCCCTGCCTTATCCGCAATCTCTTTTATTGTAACCTTTGACTTGCCCATATCTCGTCCTTTCTCCTTTATCACAGATATAACTCTGGCTTCCGTACATTGCCACTGGCAACGCCCTTTTCCGATATTATAATCTACTTTTCTATGTTTGTGCAACCACTGTCATCATCCAGACTGTCGGCTCTGTTGGAGGGCTACTGGCTCTACGATGGCTACTGGCACCATGCAGTTGCCGGCTCCACCATTACATAAAGCAGCACAAATTTTTCGCAAAATGCAGAAATGCAGATAAAAACGTCAAGTTATTTCCTGGGTTTTCCCGGGTCCCGGGGGCAGCAGATACTTAGTTCTGCCAGTTGATGTTCTCCCCCTGCAGCAATGGATATCTGGCAAGTTCTGTACCTTCCTGCCCATATATCTGAATTCAAACGGATAATTCCTCGAAGTCACGGTGATCTCATCGCCGTACGAGAATTCGTAATCCAGCGGGCTTCCAAAAATAGAAATCCTTTGTCTTATATATCGCCGCTGTACACATATTTTGTCTCCTTTCCCGCTGAGTTTCAGGCCACTTAAACTGACTTTGCCCCATCAACTAAATTTACAACCAATGCTTACATTATAAAATATCAAAGTGATTATTAACAGACCGCCACCCATAAATTTATTATAAAATATCCCGGAAAATACTTAGGCAAGGCTCTGTACAGCGGTCACAATGACCACAACTATTTTGAAATTGCGCACATCGTCCATATTTATCTCACCATTATTTACAAAGTCAGCCGACATGACCTTCTTGCCCTTATCATCGTAAAGCACAAGTGTCTTGGTCATTTCCTTCTGCTCTTCAAGTACCTGTTCGGAAGCCATCTTCAGTAATGCTGCCACCTGATCTATGCTTTTCACTTCACAGAATGCAGTATGCGTGATGGAACCATCCGCTCTCGTTACTTCTTTCATATCCATTGGAATATGACTTTTCTTACAGGCTTTCTCCAAAAGCTCCGCTGTTCGCTCATCATTCACATCAATATGCGTGACATCTTTGTCCTCTCTGTTAAATCCCTTTAATGAGCCATGTATTTCCTTATAATTCGACATTACCTTATCGACAACCTTGCCGAGCAATGTCTCCTTCTGTTCCTCACTCATACCCGGATTCTGCTGTTCAGACCTCTTGCACGCATCCGCAATGGCAGTAATCAGATCTACGCTGACAGTCACAATCGCCTTTCCTGTCTGGAACGACTCCTGCGTCAATTCATCGACCATTGTTCTGTCCTCTCGATATTATTCTCTCCATGCTTCTTGTCCTGTGTGGGTGGTCTTACCCACGGAATACCATTTTTGCTATACATCAGGTGTCCTCCTTCATTTTTATTTGAACTTCTGGACAATTTGTCCAAAAGCTGCTTTCTTGTTCTTTGTCCTTGAAGAGACAAAAAAAGAGCATTCATGCTTTTACACATAAATGCTCTGACGCTGTTTTATTATAAAATTGTCTGGTATGTTTTCCCCTATAAACTGGAATTTGACTAATTATTGTGTTTTAATGATTCTATAAACTACCCCCAATTGCATATCCTCATCGGCTTTTGCAATCATCTGCCTGTACTGTTCTTTCACACTCTCCGGTACAAGAATCTGTAAAATAACTTCTCACTGCTCTCCGATTTTACTTTAAACATTGATATCACATTTCTCATTTTAAACGCATTTCCACTTATGATTTTGTTACGTTATCATTAACTATTTAACATTATATATAAATTTTCTGATCACTTCAATGTTGTATAAATAAATAATCTCTACAAGCTCCAATGCACACTTTACTGAACATAAAACTCACTTACATAAAATTGGAGCAGCAACCATTTGAAATTGCCTATGGCAATGGGTTGCTGCGGCGTAACGATGTCACAGACATCCTTACAAATCAGAGCAGCAACCATTAAAAATTGCCTACGGCAAGGGTTGCTGCAGCGTAACGATGTCGCTGACATCATTACAATAAGTAAAATAGCCGGGACACTTCTTCCCGGCTATCATTTAAACTATCCAATTATATGTGTCACTTTTTCTTCTTTCTGGCAACTATCGTCCCAACAGTTGCACCACCGCTGGCGAAAAACAGAACAATCCACAAAACCGGATTACTTGTATCTCCGGTCTGGGGAGATTCTGAGCCATCTTTTAACCTTGCCGTTATGATGTCCTCTTTTTTAATCTCCTTTGTACCCTCACTGTTACTGTAATACTTACCACAGCCATCACAGTACCAATATCCAATATTACCATCAGCTGTCTTGGTTGCCGCTTTTTCCGGGTAATACTTTAAATTGACATGATTTATTGGATCAGTCTCACCGTATTCCTCACCACATGCCTCACACTTTGCTTTGTCTCTGCAGGTTGCCTTACCTCCGGTATGAGTGCCGATCACTCTACCGCAAATGTCACATATGTGGTCATTATCTTCATTTTTGTGTGATGTTTCATTTAATCTATCCGCACATCTGTTACACTCCAGCCAATGACTGTTTTCATCTGACTTATATCCAGCCTTTGGATCATGTCCCAACGCTGCAAGCTTCTCGCCACACTCAGAGCATGTTGCAGAACGTGTGCAAGTCGGTTTTGTCTTACTCCCCTTGTGATCACACAACTTCCATCGTGCAGTTAACGTCTTTACATTTGCCGGAACACTTTCACCCGGTGTATATAACTTGCCATCATCACCAAGCCACCTGAAATAATCACCTGCATTGCCGTCCGGCCTGGTGAGTCCTTCACCCGTTGGCGCTGTAAATCTTTCACCGTTCTTCACAATAATCCCGATACTGCTTTCACCGCTTAATGCACCGCCATCTAAATTCAGCTTTACAGCTTTTAGTCCGTCATTGCCTAAGGTGTCGATGTCTGTAACCTCAAGCACTGGACGAAAACCGATATAAGAAACCGCCGCGTTGTCATAGCTCCACTCTCTGGCAGAATCTTTGCCACGATAAACATAGTTGGTTTCACTATCTCTCGCTACGTCCTGTCCCCAGGATGATATCCAGCTCCAGTTCTTTATATATCCTGTCGTATCATCTGTCCAGAACTGTTCTGCTTTGTCAAGAATTGCATCCCATTCATTATTCTGAGGTTCACCACGCCTATCAGACTCCCGACTGCTTGAAGCTTTTCCTACAGATGCAGTTCGCAAAACGAAATTCACGCCACCACTTTTATAGTTTCTGCCGAAAATCAAATCTGCCGTATTCAGTTCATCCCATGATACAGTATGAACCACATTGTAATCCGCAATAAAAATACTGTGCGGATACGACTGTGTGTTTGTATCGCTTTTATTTTCCATTGCATATGCTCCAACTGTGCCCACGTAAGTAAATGGCACATAATGTAACGTGCTATCCGGCACCTTATCGTTCACCACACCCGGAAGCTCTTGTGCGGAAAAATCAAAATAATATGTATCTCCCGGAGTAATTGCAAATTGTTCTTCAACCTTATCCCGTACTTTAATCGTAACATTCCGAAATGCACTGGCATAATCAGTCCTATAATCACCGTTATATTGCTCGGAAAACACCTTCAGGGTATATCTTCCAACTGCCAGACCGGATGGAATGGTAACTGTCGCTGTTCCACTTGCACTATTTTCTACAATGCGTCCATAATAAATAATTTCATTGCTACTGTTGACCAACATTACAGAAATATATTCATTCGTACCATTTTTTGCATTGAAATAATCAATATTTACCTTCCAATCTGAATATCCATATTCATTTGTCAATGCTGTACCTGTACTTGCCTGGGCTGTAAAATTGTTTCTACTGTCATCCCAAAGAGTCAACTTCCACTCATTACCATTGTATGTAGGAATTGCCGCCAGGCCTCCATCCATACCCTGTACGGATTTTCCGTTTTCTGCGGCAGATGTGAAAAGAATAGTACTCAGATCTAAATTACAAGCAGGTCTTGCCAAACAGTCAGAATTTGGACTGTAAAGATCCACGTTGCCATCAAAGTCAACTACTCCCACAAGATCGGTGTCATCTGCCCCGAAAGATCGAAGCCACCACGCCCTCACATTCTGATCAGTATCCGTTGCGGCAATCCCCGGTGCATTATTATAATTTCCTACATAATCTGCCAGTTCTTTAGCAGACAGAAAGAATAGTTTGTCGCTTTCTGCCAGACTACCCTCCCTCCACGAATGTGAATATAAATCCGTTTCATTACTGTCGCTTTTTGAAACTCCAAGTATAGCATTTTGCTCTGAATATGAGAAATTGTTCACATCCGTTGCAAAGCTATGGCACCAGCTTTGTGCATTGCTCCCTTGGTATGTACTGCCATTGTTCTGATCATTATTAAACTTTACCCCGTCACCCATAAGGTATTCCGACAGTAGGAACATTCCACTTGTGTTTCCGTCATTTGTACTTTCATCATCCAGCACACGCCATTTGATTGGATTATTACTGTTTTCACTATTTATACCGAAATATATGTAGCTTCCGGGTGTCCTATAATTTCCCCCCGCCGCCTGCTTTTTTATTGGGTTTTCAATACCATTTGTACCAAACTGAACCGCCTTATCTGACCGCACCTGCAGATACAATGTACTTTCTTTCTGGATATTGTAATCCGCCAGTGTTCTTCCATCGACAAGCTCTTTTCCATTGAAGATCAATTTTTGCCTGTCAGGAGGTAATCCGATTTTATCCTGAATTTTCTGTTTCACATTATCAATACTGTCACCCGGCTCAACTTCAAGGGGTAAATTTCCCTGGCCAACAACAGTCAGATCAATGTAGATTGCCATTGCATTTGCCCTTATGGGCACAAAGCAGATCACCATACATAAAATAAACAAGATAGCGAACAGGCGTTTTTTCATATTGTCACCTCCGTTTAGCTGTCTTTTGACAACTTAAAATCAAATGTCATTTCCAACATCGCAAATAATTTATACATAACATCTGTAGCTATTGCCTTAATGTCCAGCGACTGAATAAATTGAAGCACCTTTTCCTGTTCTGTCTCGGGCACCTGATATACCCTCATTTCCGCCACAAGAAATCGTCTGAGTTTGCGTTCCAACGGAAAATGAATATCACATTTTCGCGCCATATAGCCACGCATCAGCCCCGCTGTACCAATTTCCATCTCGTAAAAATCACTATCATCATAATCTGGAAAATTTTTGCCAAAAATTTGTTTCAGCTCATACGTTGTATGAAGATAAATATATTCCGATGTCTCCGGCAAAGAGTAAGCCTCGATGTATATATCCCGAAGATGTTCATTCAGTTCCGTTAATGTAATTTGGATCGCGGTTTCCACTGCATATGCGTAAACCGGCGGCAGATTCCTGTCTGCAATACTTCTTGCCACACTGAACTGTCCACTGAACATTGCTTCAACTAATTCCAGTAAAATCTTCTCCTTAGTAGGAAACAGATTTAAATAGCTTCCCCTTGCAACGCCCGCCTCTTCAACAATCTGACTGACAGAAGTATTCTTATACCCCTGTTCTAAAAAAAGACGAACACACACAGTCAGTATCTTTCTCTTTGTTTCGCTGCTATCTCTTCGCAAGTAAATCACCTCTTATAAATATCTTAATGTAAAAATTTTTCTTTATTTCTGGCAATCACAGTACAAATAAATGCACTGCCGCTGATAAACATAAGGACGATCCATAAAACAGGATCATTTTCATCTCCGGTCTGCGGAGATTGGGAATCACCCGGCAGCTTCGCCGTTATAATATCATTCTTTTTGATCTCCCTTGTGCCATTTTTATCGCTGTAATACTTACCACATCCCCCGCAATACCAATATTCAATATTACCCTGGGAAGTCTTTGTCGCTGTATTCGCAGGGAAGTGCTTTAAGTCGACATGATTTTTCGGATCAAGCTCTCCGTAAGCTTTTCCACACACATCGCAGATTGCTCTGTCCTTGCAGGTTGCTTTGCCACCAGTATGATCGGAAATCACCTTTCCGCAATAATCACATACATGATCTTTGTCGTCGTCTGTGCATTCATTCAAAACCATATCACATTTATCACATTTATGGTTTTTATCTTCATCAATACAGTTCTCAGTTTGTATACCTGCGGTACACCCTTCAATGACACATTTTCGGGTATGTGTTCCATCGCCGTTCGATGTCCATCCGCTGAAAGTATGCCCATTGTTGACCGTCACGGTCATCTCAGAGGTATTACCTGCCTTATCGGTAACAACAATCCTCTGTTCACCTTTTGACTGGGAAAGAACAAACCGGTTGTTTTCATCAAGGCTGACTGCCTTTCCATTCACGGTAACGGTAGACATATATTTTTCGGTAATCATAACAGTTTGTGCCTCACAATAGGTCTTGCCGTTCTCGATTCCGGAAATCATAGGATTAGTTCCGTCCAACACAATTCCCTCAGAACACATGTAGGATACATTTCCCGACATGTCAGTCAGCCGTACATATACAATATACTCGTTATCAGGTTCAATAGCAAATGGTGCAGTGTATGCAGTAAAAATCAAGTCATCTAATTCGTTTTCGGTCAGTGTATCATTTGATATAAGATACTCAACTTTAACCGTTTCCATACTGTTGTCGCTTCCATCAATCATCACTGTCTGCGTTTCCTTGAAGAACAGATTAAAAGTTATATTTGAAGCAAATGTACTCCAGACTTTCCCGCCAATTTTAATTTCGCCCCTTGGCTTTTCGACATCTTTCCACAATGCTTTTATCGTTACATTCTCTGCAGGCATGGTTATCGGGATTGTCTTATCCCACCCCATAAAATCATAACCTGTTCTTGTCGGTTCATCAGGGGCGGTGATTACTGTTCCGTAATCCTGTATTATAGGAGCAATCTCACTACCGCCGCCGGTATCAAAGGCAATCGTGTACTGATTTACCTTCCACTTTGCAGTGATGGTCATATCCTCCGCAGGCATAGTTGTCGGAAATGTTTTGTCCCATCCTATAAAAGTATAACCTGTTCTGGTGGGATTCTGAGGTGGGATATCTGATCCATAGTTTCGGGTTATAATAATATCCTCTTCGCCATTTTCAAGCTTGATTGTTATTTCATACGCCATAACCATCCAACCGGCGTACAAAGTCATATCATCGATCACCCAGTCTCCATGGCTCCATCTCTCTGTACAGGCAGCATCTTTATACCAACCAGTGAACAAATATCCTTCTCTGACAGGGTCATGCAGCTCACAGACAGGTCCATTTTTCCTCTCTTGACTGGTTACAGGTCCAGTCAATGTTCCTCCGTTCCCATCGAACGTGACTTTACACCAATCTATACGCCAATGTGCATACAAAGTGCAATTCTCCGTCTTGTCATACCATATTGTGCTTTTGCCATTTTCATCAATATAACACTTACCCCCTCCTCTTTCATCAAACCAGCCTTCAAAAACGTAACCTATCCAGATCGGCACAGGCACATCATCAAACTCCTCACCATAAGCAATCATGATCGTGGAGACATTAGAAGTACCATCGTCATAATCCAAAGTAATTGTGTACTGAATAGTTTCCCACTGTGCTGTCAGCGTAATACTCGTTACAGTATCATCAACCACAAGCTCCGCGTAGGTGGTATCTCCAGATATGATCCTGCCCTCGTAAGTCCACCCCTTAAAATCAGCTCCTTTTTTTTCAGGATTGGGAATTCCCTCCAGTACTCTGTCATCCCAACAAACAGTTTTATCGGCAACTGTCGTATTATTTGCCGTATCAAATTTTACAGTATAGGTCTTTGCCTTCCAATCGGAAGTCAGCGATATATTTTGAGTGACATTCTGAGAAAAATCATATTGTATTCCGTCCTTAAGCCACCCCAGGAAGGTGTACCCCTTCCTAACCGGTTCTTCAGGTACTGCTGCAGGTGCCTTTGCACGTATCTGCGAGGGCACACCTGAATCAAAGGTAACAGTATATATTCCGGTTGTGCTGCCATTAAATGTTCCTCCCGTAACAGTATAGGTATTTTCGACTGTTCCATTGAATGTACCGTTCGTGATAATTCCGGCATTTGTAACAGGATAATTGTATGTACCTCCAGAAATTGTTCCCAGCCCCGTATTTAAAACATTACAATAGAAAACAGTTGAATCTTCCCCAGTATTTTGAATTATAGCGTAATTCGTGCACGATTGTCCTGTCTGAACCACGCCACCATCTGCATTAAATGTACCTGCATTGCTAATGGCACTGCCATCACCACCATAGGTAGACTTGCTTCCGGAAATTGTTGCATTTCCACTCATTGTGAATATTCCATAGTTTACCACTCCGGCGGAACACGGGAGGTACAAAGGAGTACTTCCACTACAGCCAGTGATAATTCCGCCTGCCATTTCAAATTCAGCATTTTCCGAAACATAAACCCCCCCGGCAGAGCTCAATTCATTCGAAGAATCAACACAATTGGTTAACCATCCAGAATTCATAACAAGCTTTCCACCGCTTGCAACCAAAATGCCCCCTGCCTTTTGATCGACAACTTTACCATTTTTAATATTTCCAGTAATAGGACCGGCACCGCCTCCTATGGGACCAACTAAATCCGCGCCGCTGTTTTTTATGGTCAGCATACCATTAACCACAATTACGGTGCCATTATTTTGGGCGTCTATCGTCTTTCCATTTAAATCCAGTATGACGTTTTTGCCAACCGGAATCGTTAAAGAGCTTCCTCCCCAGGAAATATCACTTGAAAGGGTTACTGAAAGATTATCATTACTGTCAATAAGGTCTTGCAATCCACTCCAACTATCAACTGTCTGAGTTTCTGCATACACTGTAGTCGGCATAAAACAGATCACCATACAAAGGGTGAGCAGAACACTGAGTATTCTTTTTTTCATCTTGTTTCCTCCTTTCCTCTTGAACGTCAGTCCACTAAACTTTGCCTTCAGCAATGGACTAACGCTACATGTCAAGTTTTCATATAAAACTCAACACATTCCGCCGTCGGTAATCAGCGGCTTATAATGATATTTTATTTACAGTGTGGCAAACAGTTTATACATAACCCCTGCTGTTTCACTGCGATTGCTTGCCATACTATAAATATATTAGCATGCATACTAATAATATCATAATAAAATTTCAAGTACAAGCAACAATGCATATTTTACTGAACATTAACCCACACACAATAAAATAGCCGGAATACTTTTTCCCGACTATCATTAGAATTTCCTATTAATATTCAGTTAGTTCACGCCGATTTTTCCATACAATACCTTCACTATCTTCTTCTTTTAATATCACTAAATTTTAATCTTTACCTGTGTTAATTATTCTGCACACAACCCCACCATCAACTACAAATACAGCCTTTCCCTTTTGCCTTATGTCTTCCATGTAGAAGATTGAGCTGGGTAGATGCCACCCAGCTCTTTTTATGCTTGAATCGTCAACCTTCAATTCGATTATGTTTTCATCTCCAAACACATTTTTTCATCCAATGCAATGTTATATTAAATGAAAAAATCATTTGATATCATAACAAAAGTTATATTATTCTCTTCTTATATGTGCATATAATCCCAACTATAGTGATAGTTATGTAATAAAGAATAGTACGAGCATTTTTAATTTTATCAGCTATCATAATTCTGTATGCCTCCTTCTTCCATGAGATTACAGCAAACGTAGTAGTAATGTCTATCAAAAGGCTTTTACATATTAGATAAAAGCATGTAAAATTTCTTTTACATAGCTTAATTGCGGTCTATTTAGCTTGTTTCCTGACTACTCAGGAAAAATATTTCTACCCTCGCCCCACCTGTATTTTCAGAATTTG
>ERZ773115.1442-NODE-1442-length-21793-cov-3.853942_pt1 | contig 21793 bp, 20 predicted proteins | sample MGYA00511116_ERZ773115 | MGnify/ENA primary metagenome ERZ773115 (study PRJEB29015, sample SAMEA2737869) | human gut metagenome | biome: human gut; feature: human-associated habitat; material: faeces | place: China | collected 2012 ... | reverse complement strand
AAAACGGTAAGTGATTCAAATAGGGTATAGATATCAAAACCAATAATTCCATGGATAAGGAGGCAAAAAATCGCACAAGTTATTGCTCCACTATCTAACCAAGAGTAAGGAGATGGAAAACGTATGCGTATCTTTTCAGCGATGACTACATAGTTAAATCCTTCCCAGAATCCCCAAATAAGACAGATGAATAGGTATGCTAGGATATTACTAGGAAATGATTGTATCATTACTTCTTTTGTTAATTGTATTGATTGAAGAGGTAGATAGGAATGAATCTGATGAGTAATTCCTTTAAATATGATAAGTGGTAGGGCTACAAGAAGAGATTGAAAAAGGGTAGGAACTAGATTTTTTGTGATTAATCTAAAGTATCTGAAAGATTCTTTACGATAAAGCATAACAGTGCTGGTTCCCAAGCCTGCAATGGCAAATTGACAACTGGCTAATAAGATTAATCGAAGCCATAGTGGTACTGAGGTTTGGTTAGTGTAGGAAAAAAGAGTTGGTTTAAAAGTAAGAAAGAGGAGAAGAGGAACAAGGGTAAGAATGAGGATTACATTTAGATCATGGTCAGCTTGTTTTTGATTCTCATTTAGTTGTTTTTTCATAACTTGCCTACCTTTCTATTTAGATTATATGCTAAATGCCTTATACTAGCAATAAGCTAGAAATCCTTCTGATTTTGCTATCTCTTTTATGCATTTTGTGATATAATGAAAACGTATTAAAAAATTAAGGAGTCTGATCAAATGGCTAAATTGACTGTTAAAGATGTTGACTTGAAAGGGAAAAAAGTTCTCGTTCGTGTTGACTTCAACGTTCCTGTAAAAGATGGCGTGATCACTAACGATAACCGTATCACTGCAGCTCTTCCAACTATCAAGTACATCCTTGAACAAGGTGGACGTGCAATCCTCTTCTCTCACCTTGGACGTGTAAAAGAAGAAGCAGATAAAGAAGGTAAATCACTTGCTCCTGTAGCTGCTGACTTGGCTGCTAAATTGGGTCAAGACGTTAAATTTATCCCAGGTGTTACACGTGGTGCTGAATTGGAAGCAGCTGTTAACGCTCTTGAAGATGGACAAGTTCTCTTGGTTGAAAACACTCGTTTTGAAGATGTTGATGGCAAGAAAGAATCTAAAAATGATCCTGAACTTGGTAAATACTGGGCATCACTTGGAGATGGTATCTTCGTAAACGATGCATTTGGTACTGCTCACCGTGCACACGCATCTAACGTTGGTATCTCTGCAAACGTTGAGAAAGCTGTTGCTGGATTCCTTCTTGAAAACGAAATTGCTTACATCAAAGAAGCAGTTGAAGCTCCAGAACGTCCATTCGTAGCTATCCTTGGTGGTTCTAAAGTATCTGATAAGATTGGTGTTATCGAAAACCTTCTTGCAAAAGCTGATAAAGTTCTTATCGGTGGTGGTATGACTTACACATTCTACAAAGCACAAGGTATCGAAATCGGTAACTCACTTGTAGAAGAAGATAAATTGGATGTGGCTAAAGCTCTTCTTGAAAAATCAAACGGCAAATTGATCTTGCCAGTTGACTCAAAAGAAGCGAACGCATTTGCTGACTACACTGAAGTGAAAGACACTGAAGGTGAAGCAGTAGACCCAGGATTCCTTGGTCTTGATATCGGTCCTAAATCAATCGCTAAATTCGACCAAGAATTGACTGGTGCGAAAACAGTTGTATGGAACGGACCTATGGGTGTATTTGAAAACCCTGACTTCCAAGCTGGTACAATCGGTGTGATGGACGCTATCGTGAAACAACCAGGCGTTAAATCAATCATCGGTGGTGGTGACTCAGCTGCTGCTGCGATCAACCTTGGCCGTGCAGACAAATTCTCATGGATCTCTACTGGTGGTGGTGCTTCTATGGAACTTCTTGAAGGTAAAGAACTTCCAGGATTGGCTGCACTTACTGATAAATAAGTCTATTAGAATGATAAGAGTTGGGAAACCAACTCTTTTTTGTGTCATCTTATTGGGTGTTTGATAGAGGCTAAAACTATTATTGGAAAGTAAGTTTCTCTCTAAAAATTGGCGATTATTAGTTTGAACTTTGCAGTAATATACTGTATAAGTAGCCAAAAGCTTCATAATCATGTTAAAATAATAAAATGGGATTGAAATTTGAACCGAAAAAATTTAAATTTGGTATGCGTACACTTAAGACGGGGATTGCTGTCTTTCTTGTTTTAGGTCTTTTTTCTGCTTTAGGTTGGGAAGGGCTTCAGATTGGTTGTTTGACAGCAGTCTTTAGTCTTCGAGAAAACTTTGATAGAAGTATTCAGTTTGGTAAATCACGTATTTTTGCGAATACGGTTGGAGGTCTTTTGTCGCTATTATTTTACTTTGTGAATATGTGGTTTCATCATTCAGTTTGGGTGACCTTGCTATTGGTTCCAATTTTGACAATGTTAACGATTGTCATTAATGTGTCTTTTAATAATGCTTCTGGTGTTATTGGAGGGGTGGCTGCACTTTTGATTATTACCTTGTCTATTCCGCCTGATAATACCTTTACTTATGTTATTGCTAGAGTCTTTGAAACTTTCTGTGGAGTCTTTATAGCAATCCTTGTCAATTATGATTATGATTGGCTACTTAAACATTTAAAATAAGAATGATAGGGTTCTATTGGACTCTATTTTTTATTATTTTTCGATAAAACCCTTAAATTAGAGCGAATATAAAATGTAATGTTCGGGAATTGCTTGTTGTGTAAGAAAAAGTAACATAAACTGTTGACATGTAGAAATATTCAGAATATAATTGTTAGGAAAGGAGGATGATCATGGCAAGAGAGAAAGAATTAAGGCGTTCTCTAGCTGTTTTTCCGATTGGAACAGTTATGAAGTTGACGGATTTAACCGCTCGTCAAATTCGTTACTATGAAGATCAAGGTTTAATTCAACCTGAACGTACAGCTGGAAATCGTCGGATGTACTCATTAAATGATATGGATCGTTTATTGGAAATCAAAGATTTTTTGGATGATGGTTACAATATTGCAGCGATTAAACATGAGTACGAAGAGCGTGAAGTTCGTGCCCAACAAAAACAAGTGGCTTTAACAGATGCGGACGTTCGACGTATCTTGCATGATGAACTCCTTCAGCAAGGCCGTTTTACGACCCCGTCACAACAATTTGGTAACTTGCGTATCTAATTACGCTTTGAACTTTTATTTTTGGTTTTTATAAAGGAGACCCCTATTATGGCAATCACAGCAGCTGATATTCGTCGCGAAGTCAAAGAGAAGAATGTTACTTTCTTGCGTTTAATGTTCTCTGATATCCTTGGTGTTATGAAGAACGTTGAAATTCCTGCGACAGATGAACAGTTGGATAAGGTACTTTCAAATAAAGCTATGTTTGATGGTTCATCCATCGAGGGATTTGTTCGTATCAACGAATCTGATATGTATCTTTACCCAGATCTTGATACGTGGACAGTTTTCCCTTGGGGTGATGAAAATGGTGCAGTAGCTGGTCTTATTTGTGATATCTATACTTCTGCAGGTGAACCATTTGCTGGTGACCCTCGTGGTAACTTGAAAAAGGCTTTGCGTCATATGGAAGAAGTTGGTTATAAATCATTTAACCTTGGACCAGAACCAGAATTTTTCCTTTTCAAATTAGATGAGCAAGGTAATCCTACGCTTGAAGTTAACGATAAAGGTGGTTATTTTGACCTTGCACCAACTGACCTTGCAGACAACACACGTCGTGAAATCGTTAATGTGTTGACAGAAATGGGATTTGATGTTGAAGCATCTCACCACGAAGTGGCGGTTGGTCAACATGAAATCGACTTCAAGTATACAGATGTTTTGAAGGCTTGTGATAATATCCAAATTTTCAAATTGGTTGTTAAGACAATCGCTCGTAAACATGGTCTTTATGCGACATTTATGGCGAAACCTAAATATGGTATTGCTGGTAGCGGTATGCACTGTAACATGTCTCTCTTCACTGAAGAAGGAAATGCATTCTTTGATCCAGAGGATCCACGTGGTATGCAATTGTCTCAAGACGCTTACTACTTCCTTGGTGGTTTGATGAAACATGCATATAACTATACTGCAATTATTAACCCAACAGTTAACTCTTACAAACGTTTGGTTCCTGGATATGAAGCTCCTGTATATATTGCATGGGCAGGTAGCAACCGTTCACCATTGATCCGCGTTCCTGCGTCTCGTGGTATGGGTACACGTTTGGAATTGCGTTCAGTAGACCCAATGGCAAACCCATACTTGGCACTTGCTGTTCTTTTGGAAGCAGGTCTTGATGGTATTATTAACAAGATTGAAGCTCCAGATCCAGTTGAAACAAACATTTACTCAATGTCTCCTGAAGAACGTAAAGAAGCTGGTATTATTGATTTGCCATCAACACTTCGTAACGCTCTTAAAGCATTGGAAACAGATGAAGTGGTTCGTCAAGCTTTGGGTAATCATATCTATACAAACTTCCTTGATGCGAAACGTATGGAATGGGCAAGCTATGCTACCTTTGTTTCACAATGGGAAATTGATAACTACTTGGACATTTATTAAGAAATTAAATTTGAAAATCAGGTTATGCCTGGTTTTCTTTTTCTTTTAAATTTATTAAGTTCTTGGATAAATTACGTAGTTTTAACTGAGCTGTTTTCTTTTGTCATATTTCTTTATTCACCCTTAATCGCATTAAAATATGTGAGTGTTAAACTAATTTTATATTAATCTTATTCAGGGGGAAATATGAAAACTACAAAAAAAGCTGCTTTGGCAGCAGCCTCAAGTGCATTATTGCTCGGTCTTACAGTCGCACAAACAGTTAATGCTGATACTTATACAGTTCAAAATGGAGATTCATTCTTCGGGATTGCTAGTCAGTATGGTGTAGATCCTTATCAATTAGCAGCTGAAAATGGCATGACTATTTGGTCAACAATTGTTCCTGGTGGAAGCTTGGAAGTTTCAGGAGCTACTACGGCAGTTGAAGAAACAACAGCAGCTTCTTCTTCAGAGGTAACAGCTACTGATTCAGATGCTACTTGGAATCGTTATCCAGTTGGTCAATGTACATGGGGGGTTAAGGAAGTCGCTCCATGGGCAAGTAACTGGTGGGGTAATGGTGGCGATTGGGCCGGAAGCGCTGCTAGCCAAGGTTATGCTGTAGGTTCAACACCTGTGACAGGATCAATTGTATGTTGGACTGATGGTGGTTATGGTCACGTTGGTTATGTAACACAAGTTGGTCAAGATGGTCAAATTCAAATCTTGGAGTCAAACTATAACAACCAACAACAAATCAATAACTATCGTGGTTGGTTTGATCCACAAAACTCAACTACACCAGGTTCAGTATCTTACATTTATCCAGGTGCATAAAACGAAAAGAAGTGCTTATAGCGCTTTTTTACTTGCTGGAAGAGTTGTGCTCAGACTGGATTTAAACTTATTAAAAAATGGTAGCTAGATGGCTACCATTTTTTTATTTATCAGGTGTAAGAATCATTGGAATAATGATTGGTTCACGTTCTGTTTTTTCATATAGGAATGGGCGTAAAGCATTGACGATAGCTCCGTTAACAGATTGGATGCTAGCATCTTTATTCTTAAGAGCGATACGAATAGCATTGAATAGAATGCGTTGGCTTTCGCGGATAAGATCGCCAGATTCACGCATATAGATGAAGCCACGACTGAGGATGTCTGGACCAGCTAGAATCATCTTAGACTTGAAGTCAACAGTAGCTACGGCAAGTACGACACCATCTTCAGAAAGATCACGACGGTCACGAAGAACCGCAGCTCCGATATCCCCAATACCATTACCATCAACATAGATATCTTGGGCATTGAAGTGACCTGCACGACGAGCAGAGTCTTTTGTTAGGGCTAAGACATCACCATTTTCCATAATGAAGATATTATCTTTTGGAACGCCACAATCAACAGCAAGACCTGCGTGGACTTTCTGCATGCGGTATTCACCGTGAACAGGCATGAAGAATTTTGGTTTGATCAAACGAAGCATTAGTTTTTGCTCTTGTTGACCACCGTGTCCAGAGGTATGGATATTGTTGATTTTACCGTGGATAACATCAACACCAGCTTCTTGAATGGTATTAATCAGACGGTTAACGCTAGTGGTGTTCCCTGGAATAGGACTAGATGAGAAGATGACAGTGTCACCAGGTTGTAGTGTCACTTGGCGGTGCATCCCATTGGCGATACGTGCAAGGGCCGCCATAGGCTCCCCTTGAGAACCGGTACACATGATGAGGATCTCACTGGCGTGGTAGTTTTTCATTTCACTAGGATCAATGATAGTCCCTTTTGGAACCTTGATGTAACCTAGTTCAACCCCATTGACAATGGCTTTTTCCATAGAACGTCCGAAGACAACAATCTTACGGCCAGTTTTTACAGCGGCTTCGGCAGCTTGTTGAAGACGGAAAATGTTTGAGGCAAATGAGGCGAAAATAATACGTCCGTGGATGCCTTCAATAATTTTCATAATGGATTGGCCAACAACCTTCTCGGAATTAGTGAAAGTTGGTACTTCAGCATTGGTTGAGTCTGAGAGGAGGCAAAGAACGCCTTCCTCACCAAGTGCAGCCATACGGTGAAGGTCTGCTGGTTCCCCTACCGGGGTGAAGTCAAACTTAAAGTCACCGGTACACACAATTTTACCTTGAGGTGTATGGATGACAATACCGAGAGGTTCTGGAATTGAGTGAGTAGTACGGAAGAAGGTCACGCTCATATTTTTGAAAGTAAGCTCTGTATTAGCATTAATTTCGTAGAGTTGTGCGTCACGAAGTAGTCCGTGTTCTTCCAATTTTCCTTTGATAAGAGCAAGAGCAAGCGGTCCTGCATAAATTGGGATATTTGCCTGTTTAAGAAGGAAGGGAATCCCACCAATATGGTCTTCGTGACCGTGGGTAATGACAAGTGCCTTTACACGATCAACGTTTTCAACGATGTAAGAATAGTCTGGGATGACATAGTCGATTCCGAGAAGATCGTCTTCGGGGAATTTAATACCCGCATCGACGATGATAATCTCATCTTGGTATTCAATACCATAGGTGTTTTTACCGATTTCCCCCAAACCACCAATCGCATAAACCCCAACTTCTTCAGGTTTTAGATTGATTTTTGATGCCATGGTCTTAGAACTCCGTTACTTCAAAAACGCCTGTTTCTTTTTCGTATTCAAGGGCTTTTTCTGAGAGGAGCTCGATGAATTCGATGTTATAGGCAGTGTTTTTTTCGATGATTTGACGAGCTTGGATACGTCCCTCAAGTTCAGTTTCTGCATCGATATCTAGGTAGAGTGATTTTGTCTGTTCACGGCGTGGATTACGCTCTTTAGTTTCTTGGTAAAAGACTTTATAAATCATGGTTTTCCTTTCTTTCCAAAAGGCTCTGCCATTCTATAAAAAAACCGGTCAAGTTAATCTTTCTATGATTTACTTGACGTTATGATATTCACTTTATGAGTAATAGCTAGTAGCCTTGATTCGTTTAACAATTACTATTATTGTACCATAAGATAAGGGCTAGATAAAGAAAATGGCGGAAAAAGTTGGAAAATGTTCGTTTCTGGGAAACAGTGACTTGTGTTATAATAGAAAAGCATAAAAGGAAACAAGGAAAAAAGATGAAAATATTAGCATTTGATACTTCTAGCACTGCTTTATCAGTAGCCTTGTTGGAAGATGAGAAACTAGTGGCAGAGACAACTGTCACAGTAAAAAAGAACCACAGTATTAGTCTAATGCCCACCATTGATTTTTTAGTTGCTCAGGCAGGCTGGCAGCCGTCTGATTTAGAACGTATTGTGGTTGCACAGGGGCCTGGATCCTACACCGGGCTTCGTGTGGCTGTCGCAACAGCTAAGACGTTAGCCTATGCGCTTGACATTGATTTAGTGGGGGTTTCAAGTCTACAGGCGCTGACAAACCTTTCGGTCGACGGTGTTGTGATTCCTATCATGGATGCCCGTCGTAATAATGTTTACGTTGGTTTTTATGAAAATGGTCAGGCCCTCGTCCCAGATTGCCATGCAGCTTTTGTAGATGTTCTTGAGCAAGCTAAAACTTTTGAAAAGGTGACATTTGTCGGTGAAGTGGCTAATTTTGTGGATCAGATTAAGGAAAGCCTTCCAGAAGCAACTATCTTGTCCAGCCTTCCGTCTGCCCAGTTAATTGGTCGTTTAGGCTTGTCCTTGCCTTCTGTTGATGTGGATGCTTTTGTTCCACATTACTTGAAGCGGGTTGAGGCAGAGGAGAATTGGCTTAAGACGCATGAGGAGACTAACCGTGACAACTACATCAAGCGCGTCTAGATTGAGTAGCCAAGAACAAGCTCAATTAATCTATCAGATTTTGTCGGATGTTTATGACAAGTCTCCGTGGACGATAGAACAAGTGGTAGCAGACTTGGCTTTGGATACGACGGAGTATTTCTATGTTTATGATCAGGAAGAAGTTGTTGGTTTTTTAGCCCTTCAAAATTTGGTGGGTGAGCTCGAGGTGACCAATATCGCCGTTTTAAAAGCTTATCAAGGGCGTGGTTATGCTAGTCAGCTGATGAAGCATTTGGAAGAGCGTAGTGAGCCTATATTTCTAGAAGTGAGAGCTTCAAATCAAGTCGCTCAGGCACTTTATAGAAAATTTGGTTTTGAAAGTCTAGGAATTCGGAAAAATTATTATCATGAGCCTCAAGAGGATGCAGTTATCATGAGGCGAGAGGAAGTCTAATGGCAGATAGATATATTTTGGCAGTGGAGAGCTCGTGTGACGAGACTTCAGTTGCCCTTTTGAAAAATGAGAAGGAACTTTTGAGTAATATTATTGCCAGTCAGGTGGAAAGCCATAAACGTTTTGGTGGTGTTGTCCCTGAGGTGGCTAGTCGTCACCATGTGGAAGTGGTGACTCTTTGCATTAAGGATGCCCTTTCAGAGGCGGGCATTACTGCTGAACAACTAGATGCTGTAGCAGTAACCTATGGTCCTGGTTTGGTCGGAGCGCTCTTGGTTGGGATGGCAGCGGCTAAGGCCTTCGCTTGGGCACATGGATTGCCTTTGATTCCAGTTAATCATATGGCTGGGCATCTTATGGCAGCGCGTGAGGTGCAAGAGTTGGAATACCCTCTCCTAGCACTTTTGGTGTCTGGGGGACACACAGAGTTGGTTTATGTGTCAGAACCGGGAAATTACAAGATTGTTGGTGAGACACGTGATGATGCAGTTGGTGAGGCCTATGACAAGGTCGGGCGTGTGATGGGTTTGACCTACCCAGCTGGGCGTGAAATTGATGAATTGGCTCATGAAGGGAAAGATGTTTATGATTTTCCACGCGCTATGATTAAGGAAGACCACTTGGAGTTTTCATTTTCAGGCCTAAAGTCAGCTTTCATCAATTTGCATCACAATGCAGAACAGAAGGGAGAAGTTCTAGTCAAAGAGGATCTTTGTGCTTCCTTCCAAGCTGCTGTCTTGGATATTCTCCTAGCTAAGACTAAGAAAGCCTTGGAACGTTATCCTGTTAAGACACTTGTTGTTGCTGGTGGCGTAGCAGCTAATCAGGGCTTACGTGAACGTTTGGCTGAAGAAATTACGGATGTAGATGTGGTTATTCCGCCTTTACGTCTCTGTGGTGATAATGCTGGCATGATTGCCCTAGCAGCTGCCATTGAATGTGATCAGAAACATTTTGCTGAGTTGGACTTGAATGCAAAACCAAGTCTTGCCTTTTCAGGATTTGAAGAATAAGAAGAACCTCTTACTAGTCTGGTAAGAGGTTCCTTTAGAAAGGAATTGAGTGTGTCTGACTTTCGTTTAGGTGTAAAAGCCGCGGTACCGACAGCTTTAGGCTATGTAGCTATTGGCCTAGCCTTTGGTGTTGTAGCAGCAGCTTCGGGTCTATCAGCCCTTGAGGTTGGCCTCATGTGTGCCTTGGTCTATGGTGGCTCGGCTCAGTTTGCTATGTGTGCATTAGTAGTTGCAGGAGCTGGCCTTGGTGAGTTAACCTTGACTGTTTTCTTAGTTAATTTGCGTAACATGTTGATGAGTTTACATGCAACGACGATTTTTACAAAAACAAGCCTCTGGAATCAGCTGGGAATTGGTAGTCTGATTACGGATGAAAGTTATGGTGTCTTGTTGGGAGAATATGTGCATCATAAAGATATTCCTGCTAACTGGATGCATGGTAACAATATTTTCAGCTATCTGGTTTGGATTGTATCATCAGTTGTTGGTTGTTTGATTGGTTCCATGATTCCTAATCCTGAGCTTTTTGGTTTGGATTTTGCCTTGATTGCCATGTTTATAGGTTTGTTAAGTAGTCAGATAGATGCTTTGTTAGGTAAAGGCGTGAGTAAGCTATTCTTGATTTTACTATCTATTGCTGTGGCTTATCTGAGCTTTAGTGTCATCTTGTCGGAATCTTTGGCTGTTTTAGTGGCTACTTTAGTTGGATGTAGTGTGGGGGTGATGTGTGATGGCCGTCAATGAATTTATTCTCATTGCTATTCTACTTGGGTTTGTGGTCAGCTGGGTTCCTCGTGTGCTTCCCTTTGTTTTAGTGAAATACAAGGGCTTACCAGATATCGTTGTTCGATTTTTGCACTACTTACCAGTTTCTATCCTCTTTGCCTTGATTCTCTCTAGTCTCACGACTGAGAAGATTGGTCACTTGCCACAGTTTAAGTGGATGGAAATACTGGCTACTGTGCCAACGGTAATTGTAGCATTTAAGAGCAAAAATCTGCTCTATGCAGTAATCGTCGGTATAGTGTCTATGGCCCTGATTCGTTTAGTGTTTTAGTAAATGAAAAGACTTGGAGTTGCTCTTAGTGAGTCGCTTTCCAAGTCTTTTTTAGTTATTGTTAAAAAAGGCAGCAATATCGTCTTCACTGAGACCAATCATTGGATCTATAGTTGACCAATTTTCTTCAGTTAAACGATAGTTTTCTTCTGTTTGCACAGGTTTGTTAACAGACTTATCCACAGGCTGTGAATAAGTGTTAATAAGAGCTGGAGATGGATTTATATTTCCCGAAATGTCTTTGTTTTCAAGGGGTTCTGAGGATCCGTTGTTTTCCTTTTTGGTTTGATTGGATGCGTCTGTTGCCTCGTTTTTAACAATCTTTTCGACAGACTTATCAACAGCTTGTGTATAAGTTTGTTCAAAACGTTGGATGAGGTAGGTATTGCGTTTAGCCCCCTCGTTGTGAACAGCATAATCGAAGGCTGCGATTTCCCCTAGCATGACTAGTTTACTCTTGGCGCGTGTGATTGCGGTGTAGATGAGGTTACGTTGTAGCATACGTCCACTTTGGCGTGTGATGGGAAGGATAACGACTGGGAACTCACTTCCTTGGGATTTATGGATTGACATGGCATAGGCCAGAGTAATCTTACTCCATTCGTTACGAGGGTAGATAACTTCATTGCCATCGAAGGACATGTAAATTTCATCCTGCTTGCTTTCAGTATATTTACCAGGGATGAGATCAGTAATGATTCCGATGTCGCCATTGAAGACATTGAGTTCTGTATCGTTGACCAGATGGAGAATCTTGTCGTTCTTGCGGAAGAAGATATCATTAAAGGCGAACTGATTGGCCTTTTCTTGAGGATTAAGTAGGTCTTGCATAATGGTATTGAGATTGTTAATACCAGCCAGTCCTCGGTACATGGGGGCTAGAATCTGAACATCCTGAGCTGCAATCCCACTCTTTATCGCAGCAGAGACGATTTTAGGAACCATCTGTGGAATATGGTTGGCCTTGGCCTCAAAGTAAGAGCGGTCAGCCTTTTTCTTTGTGAAATCAGGGGGTAGTTGGCCTTGGCGAATCTGGCTAGCTAGGGTAACGATAGTGGAATCCTCGGATTGTCTGAAAATTTTGGTTAGGGAAACCTTAGGCAAGTTATTAATCTGCAAAAGGTCAGCCAAGACTTGGCCAGGGCCTACGGAAGGTAGTTGGTCTTGGTCACCCACAATGATAACTTGGGTTGAATCAGAGATACTTTCAAAGAGTTGATTGGCCAACCAAGTATCAACCATAGAGAACTCATCGATGATAATCAAATCGCAATCGAGATAGTCCTCTAAGGTCTTAAAATCGTCCTCGCTATTGAGGCCCAAATGTCTATGAATAGTGGCGCTAGGGATTTGGGTGAGTTCGTTCATCCGACGAGCAGCCCGTCCCGTTGGTGCTGCTAAAATAATAGGTAAATCAGACTTTTTGAGATCGAGGCCATGAAGGTCAGCATAGGTTTTAATAATGCCGTTAATAACAGTGGTTTTCCCTGTTCCGGGACCACCTGTCAGGATGAAGACCTTGCTTTGTAGGGCTTTGATAATGGCATCTTTTTGAACCTGATCATAAGTAATACCAAGCTCCTCTTCCACTCCTTCAAGGCTGTCTAAGATTTTGTCTTCAGAGCTGACGTCAGGTTGGTCCTTCATGATACGAGTTAGGTGGGTATAGATGCCCTGTTCCGCAAAATATAGGGTATTATCAAAGATTTTAGTCTCTACATTTTGCACCTTATCCTCTTGGATAAGATTAGTTAATTGGTTAGCGACCAAGGCGGGGTCAAGTTCAATCGGACGAGCACCTTCCAAAAGAATGATGGTCCGTTCAAGCAAGGCTTTGGCTTCTATGTAAGTGTCGCCTTCTTCCATACTGGCTTCTAGTAGACAATGAATCAAGGCAGCTCGTAAACGCTCAGGAGCATCACTAGCAATTCCTAAGCGTTCGGCTAGTTGGTCAGCTATTTTAAATCCGATTCCTTGAACTTCCTCTACCAAGAGATAAGGGTGTTCCTCGATAAGGTTGAGCGATTCTTCCTTATATTGGTTGAAAATTTGTGAGGCGGCCTTTGGTGTGAGTCCGTAGCTAGAAAGTTTGGACAGGATTTGCTCGGCTCCATAATTGATTTTTAACTTAGCAACAAAGGCTTCTCGATTGACCTTGGAGAGGTTGGGGATTTGCTCTAACTCGCTAGGATCCTCGAGAATCTTGTCAATTGGGTCTTCGCCATAGATCTCGACAATACGCTCAGCTGTTTTCTTACCAATCCCCTTAAAATTGTCGCTAGCGAAATACTTGATAAGACCGCTGGCAGAAGGTTTTGAACGCTCGTAGCGGGTCATTTGTAGCTGTTCCCCATATTTAGGGTGATTGGTTAGTTGGCCCCAGAAGGTATAGTCCTCACCCTCCATGACATCCCCCATAGTTCCTGTGACAATGATTTCGTAGTCTTCAAAATCACTGTCCGTTTCGTCAATCTCTAAGAGTAAGATACGAAAAAAATTACTAGCGTTTTCGAAAATGACGCGTTCGATAGTTCCTGAAAAATAAAATTCTTGCATGTGTTTTTCCTAGATACATAATAAGGCTGGGTTTCCCCAACCTTATCTTATTTAGTGGTTTTAGTTGTCTTCAACGGTACCAATTTTATTAAGTGGCCAGAAGCGGAATTTGACTTCCCCTACAAGAGCACTCTTGTCAAAGTAACCAACTTCGCGGCTATCTTTTGAAACGATACGGTTATCTCCAAGTAGGAAATATTTGCCTTCAGGAACAGTGACAGAGAAGGTCGTGTTACCGTCAGCATTGGTTGTAAAGGCCTTGGCATCCTTAGCTAGTTGTTGGAAGTATCCACTCTTGCTCTTGTCATCGTTGTAAGCATATTCTTTTTGTAGCTTATCCTTGGCAAAGGCAGCTTGGAATTCTTTGAGGTATTCTTCCTTGACTTCTTTACCGTTGACAGTAAGTTTATCATTTTGATAGGTAATGGTATCACCTGGCATACCGATGATACGTTTGACGATTTGTTTCGTCTTACCGTCTTCGACTTCCTTGGCAACGACAATATCGAAGCGTTCAATGGATGTGTGTTTCAAAACGATAACACGTTGATTATTGGCTAGAGTAGGATCCATTGAGTGGCCGTCAACCTGGACAGGGAGCCAAAGGAAGAGGCGAGTCAAGAGGAAGAATGTGATAAAGAGGATAAAGAGTCCCCATTCACGAAGGAAAATGAGAAAGTATTGGGTCCATTTGTTTTTCATAGTTAAGGCCTTTCAGGGTTATTTTAAGCGTTGGTAGGCTTTTCTAGTATTGGCGAAATGATATTTAGCAGTAGCTTGGAGTGCCTGATCTCCGTAGGCTTGAAGAAGCTTGGCTGCGACCTGGTCGGACTTAGCACCAGCACCTGAAGGAAGAGTATAACCTACTTCTTGGCTGAGTTTATCCAGATTTTCCAGGAAGAGATTGCGAGCGATGATAGAGCTCACCGCGACAGCTAGGTATTTACCTTCGGCTTTTTCTTCTAAAGTAATAGGAAAGTCAAAGCGATTACGTTCGTTCTTGAGGTATTTTTGATAATTCTTCTCACTGGTAAAAGCATCAATGACAATCTTATCTGGTTTAGCACCTGATTGTAACAATAGGAAGATAGCCTGATTATGGAGGGCTACTTTAACGGACACAGCATTATGACTCTTACCGTCTCCAACCACTTCGTTGTACTTTCTAGGCGAAAGAAGGAGTGCCTTGTGAGGAATTTTCTCCTCCAAAATAGGTGCAATCTGACGAATCTTGATATCGTTAAGATTTTTAGAATCATCAACTCCTAGAGATTTCAAAAAGGCATGGTCAGCTGGGGTAACTAGACTAGCTACAACAGCTAGACCACCAAAATAGGAGCCATTTCCGACTTCGTCTGATCCAATTAGGGCTAGGTTTTGCCCATCAGGTGAATGCTTAGGTTCAGCTTGGTATCCAAAACGGCTAGCCAAGACTTCTGGCTTAGCTCCTTGGAAAGTTACCTTTCCTGAAGTATAGGCGATGACACTTATTCCATCGACCTTGGCTGAAAAACTTGCATAAGGATTTTTAGTCGCAGTCGCATAGCTTGCTAGGTCCTTCTGGAGTGTCGAAATCTGCTCTGCTGTCATTTTTAATACGATTGTGCCCATGAAATCTATTTTAGCACAAAAAAGGAGAATTGGTAGATATTTTACAGACTCGGAATCCCTGAAAATTATTTTTCTAGAGAAGTGCAAAGTCTAAAATTTACGAAAGTTAAAATTTAGGATATAATGATTAGAAAGAGAATGCCTAACCATGCTCTTTTTTCCACAATTAGAAGAAATAGGTTGTCATTTAAGTGTCGAACACGCCTCAGAGTAAGTGTCTGAATCTTGCTAAAAATGGCGATATACAAGCAATAATATAAGGAGAAGCTGCGGTGGAATATCCATGACCACCATTGATTGGCAGCTAACAAGCAAATGGCAAATAAGAACCGTTACAAATTTCATTTTGGAGAGAAGAACCTCACGCTAACAACTGATAAGGATAACCTATTCATGGAAGAGGTTGAGCGTGTTGCCCACGAGAAATATAAAATTATCAAAGAGCAGATGAAAAATGCTGACAATGAAACGATTGCTATCCTAATGGCTATCAATTCTTTGTCGACTCAGTTGGAACGTGAAATCCAAGTTGAAGATATGGAAAAAGAGTTGGAAACGTTGAGAGCTAAGCAACTTGAACAACTTAAGGTCAAGGCGACAGCTACAAATGACGATGAGGATGACGCATGATTGGACTCCTTGTCTTAGCCATTATGGCTTGGAATTTCTACATTGGCTACCGTCGAGGCCTCTTTATGCAAGCTTATTACGTGGTTTCAGTCATTATTGCCATGTGTGTGGCGGCCTACTTTTACCGGTCGCTAGGAGAGGCTATCAATCTTTGGGTACCTTATACCAATCCAACCAAAGATGCTAGTATAGCTTTCTTTAAAAATCAGAACATCTTCTCACTTGACCGTGTCTATTATGCAGGTGTTGCCTATTTTGCCATTTACTGTGTGGCTTATTATGGTTTGCGCTTTCTTGGGATTTTCTTCCATTTTGTGAGAATTGAGCGCCTTGACCAGAGGCGATTTCAAGTGGTAGGTGGTGTTTTGGCTTCCTTGGTAAGTCTTGTGCCTTTGACTATGTTGGGGAATATTCTTGCGACTGTTCCCATGAATAACCTTCAAACGGTCTTGTCATCTAGCTGGGTTTTGCGCCTTTTGATTAATTGGAATTTTCCAGTTAGTCAGATTATTCAGCACTTGTGGACAAGTGTGATATAGAAAATAGAAGTCTTCCTTGATTAAGGGAGGCTTTTTTGTTCTTTGTTTTGGTAACATATGAAAAAAGACTGAACACAAGGTCTCAGTCTTTCTTATCTATTTTTACCCTAAGGTTGCAATGGTACATCCGGAACCACCGGCACTTTGTGGGGCATATTCAAAACTTTTAACATGGCGATGACGGCGGAGATATTTGGTAACAGCATCACGGATGACACCTGTACCAATACCGTGGATGATGTCCACCTGACTCATGTTATTAAGTAGGGCTTGGTCAATAAAGGCATCAAGCTCTTGCATAGCTTCTTCGTAACGTTTCCCACGAAGGTCTAGACGGGCACGAGGACCGCCAGATGCCTTCTTGGCTTTTTTAACCACGTTAATCTGTTTCTTCTTAGGTTGTTGGGCTTCAGCTTGGGCACGAACCAGAGTGAATTCGTCTGCCTTAAGGGTCATCTTGATGAGACCGACCTGAGCTTCCCAGTTACCATTTTTGGCTTGACTGGTAAGGGTACCACGTTGCCCATAGGCGGTAACGATGATATCATCTCCGACACGAGGGGCACGCGCAGCCTTTTCTTTCTTAGCCTTACGAAGGACCTTATTTTTAGAGAGGTCCACTTGTGGGGCAAGTTTCTTGAGTTTTCCTTTGGCGTCGATAACTTCATGAGGTTTGAGTTGACTCTTATCGTGGAGATTTTTGAGAATACTATCGCTCTCAGCCAAAGCTGTATCCACCATATCCTGAATTTCTTTTTGAGCCTTTTCGAGTTCCTTGTCGTACTCATGGGAGAATTCGTTATAGAGTTTCTTGACCGCACGGTTGAATTTAAGGTTCTCTTGCTCAACGTCCTTGATGTGTTCCAGACGTTTTTGTGTTTCCACAGTTTGGGCCTCAAGTTGCTCGATGATACGGTTGACATCACTATCAGTATCCGTGAGGTTTTCTGCCTCCTTGACAATAATCTCATTCAAACCGAGGCGTCGAGCAATTTCAAAGGCATTAGAACGACCAGGAACCCCCTGCATAAAACGATAGGTAGGGCTTAAAGTCGCTGTGTCAAACTCCATGCTGGCATTTTCCACATGTTGCGTCTCAATCCCATAGGCCTTAAGCTCAGGATAGTGAGTGGTGGCCATGGTCTTAATCTGGCTCAAACGGAGGTGCTCTAAGATTGCCATGGCTAGACTAGCCCCTTCCTGAGGGTCGGTACCAGCCCCAAGCTCATCGACCAAGACAAGACTGTTGCTGTCGGCAGCGTCCAGAATCTCGACAATGTGGGTCATGTGACTAGAGAAAGTTGACAAACTCTGTTCGATAGACTGTTCATCTCCGATGTCCGCAAAAATCTCTTGGAAAATGGCGACACGGCTGCCCTTATCAGCCAAAATTGGCAGACCAGATTGAGCCATTAGTTGTGCTAGTCCTAGCGTTTTAAGCATGACCGTTTTACCACCAGTATTGGGACCTGTGACGACAATGGCGGTGAGGTCCTCATCAAAGCGCAAATCGTTGGCTACAGGATTGACCAAGAGAGGGTGACGGACGTTAAGCAGTTGGAGTGTTTGGTTGTCACTAATCTTTGGAATAACCGCCTTTTTATCATGGAGATAGAGGTATTTTCCTCGAATGAAGTCCATGTGGCCCAAAATCCAAGCGTTGTTAGCGATAGCAGCAGCTTGTGGGCGCAGTTGATTAGACAATTCATGCAGGATACGGGCCATCTCGTGGCGTTCGTCTGCACGTAATTGTGTAATTTCTTCGTTAAGCTGGATAACGGCACGTGGCTCGATATATACTGTGTTTCCAGAGCTTGAGATGTCATGCACAACCCCTGCGATACGGTTACGGTAGGTATTTTTGACAGGAAGCACTGAACGACCGTTACGACTAGCAATCAAACTCTCAGCCAACATGTGGCCAGATTTCTTGAGAATGTCTTGCAAGGTCTGGCGAATGGCATCATCACAAGATTTAAGTTGACGACGGATATTTTGCAACTCTGGGCTAGCAAAATGCTCAATAAAACCACCGTCATTGATACTTTGAAGACTGCCTTGTAGACTTGGAAAGGCTTCAATCTTTTCGAAAAGACGTTTAAGGGCGATGAGCTCTACATTTTCAAGGTCAGCGTAGAAGCGACCAAGGTCAGCAGAAGCTTGCAACACCTTCTTGATGGCAATGAGCTCCTGAATGTTGAGGTCAGCATCCAGTTCCAAGCGACGCAAGGGCTCAGAAATATCTCGCAAGCTACCAATGGCAAAGCCATGGTGCTCTACGAAAATCTCAGCCATTTCTTGAATTTCTGTAAATTGATTTTGAATTCTTTCTGGATTGGTCATAGGCACCAAGTCACGCAACTCCGCCTGAGCCTGTTCAGTCTGCAGGTATTCTGTGAACTGGTCCTTGACCTTGTTAAATTCTAATTGGTCTAAAATCTTTGTGTTCATAGCTCCTATTATAACACATTTGACTATAGGGGGGTGGAGGTGGGAAATGCTTGAGATAGTTTTATAAGCGGGCTTTTGTCATCAGATGTTGACTAGCTATTTTTACAAAAGAGTCTCCCTAAAATAAGAGATTTTCAATTAAAACCAATGCTCCCATCTATGCTATAATAAACCTATGACTAATCAGAAAAAATTACTATTAATCGACGGTTCATCCGTTGCCTTTCGTGCCTTTTTCGCACTTTATAATCAAATTGACCGTTTTCGTAACAATAATGGCCTTCATACCAATGCCATTTATGGCTTCCACCTCATGTTGGACAACCTGCTTGAGCGTATCCAACCGACTCATGTTTTGGTAGCCTTTGATGCGGGTAAAACAACTTTCCGTACAGAGATGTTTGCGGACTATAAGGCTGGTCGTGCCAAGACTCCAGAGGAATTCCGTGAGCAGTTCCCTTATATCCGTGAGATGTTGGCTGCACGTGGTATCGCCTATTATGACTTGGCTCAGTACGAGGCAGACGACATTATCGGTACCTTGGCTAAGATGGCTGAAAATACCAGTGAGGACTATCAAATTACTGTTGTCTCTGGGGATAAAGACTTGATTCAGCTGACTGACGAAAACACAGTCGTTGAGATTTCGAAGAAAGGTGTGGCTGAGTTTGAGGCCTTCACACCTGACTACCTCATGGAGAAAATGGGGATTACCCCAGCGCAATTCATCGACCTCAAGGCCCTCATGGGTGATAAGTCCGATAATATTCCAGGGGTTACTAAGATTGGTGAAAAGACTGGTCTCAAGCTCCTCTTGGAACACGGTTCCCTTGAAGGTATCTATGACCATATTGATGAGATGAAGAAGTCCAAAATGAAGGAAAATCTCATCAATGACAAGGAACAAGCCTTCCTTTCTAAGACCCTGGCGACTATTGATACCCAGTCTCCTATTGAAATTGGCCTAGATGATACGGCCTTTACGGGACCTGACCTTGAAAAATTGGCAGCCTTTTATGACGAGATGGGCTTTGTTCAGTTCAAAAATGCCCTTGGTGGAGAGGCTGTGCCACAAGATTTTGATGTAGCCTATACAGAGCCAAGCCAAGTGACAGAAGATCACTTCAGCCCTGACGATTTCTTTTATTTTGAAATCCTTGGTGAGAATTATCACACTGAGCCTATCATCGGTTTTGCATGGGGTAACGACAAGCAGATTTATGCGTCTACAGATACTGATCTACTCAAATCAGACGCCTTCCAGGCAGCTCTTTCTAAAGCTGTTAATATCTACGATTTCAAGCGTAGTAAGGTCCTTTTGAGTCATCTAGGTATTGACTTGCCTACGGCTAATTTTGATGCACGTCTGGCCAAGTATCTGCTCTCAACCGTTGAAGACAATGAATTGTCAACCATTGCCCGTCTCTATACAGACTTGCCGCTTGAAACAGATGAAGTGGTCTATGGTAAAGGGGCTAAACGTGCCGTTCCTGAAACAGAGGTCTTGCTCAGCCACCTAGCTAAAAAAGTCAAGGTCCTTCAGGTAGCTAAACCTGTCATGCTTGAAAAATTGGCTGAACACGGCCAATCAGAGCTTCTCTTTGATATGGAGTTACCACTGGCAAATGTGCTAGCTAAGATGGAAATCGCTGGTATTAAGGTTAAGGGACAAACCCTTAACGAGATGGCAGTGGAAAACCAAGTAGTCATCGATAAATTGACCCAAGAAATCTATGAGATGGCGGGCGAAGAGTTTAATATTAACTCGCCTAAACAGTTGGGTGTTATCCTCTTTGAAAAGATGGGGCTACCTTTGGAATACACTAAGAAAACCAAGACCGGTTACTCGACAGCTGTGGATGTCCTTGAACGTTTGGCACCAATTGCTCCAATCGTAGCTAAGATTTTGGAGTACCGCCAAATCACCAAGCTTCAGTCTACCTATGTCTTGGGACTTCAGGATTATATCCTTGAGGATGGCAAAATCCATACCCGTTATGTGCAAGATCTAACTCAGACAGGTCGCCTCTCATCAGTGGATCCAAACTTGCAAAATATCCCTGTTCGCTTGGAGCAAGGTCGTCTCATCCGTAAGGCTTTTGTCCCATCGACTGAGGACGCAGTGCTTTTAAGCTCGGATTACTCACAGATTGAGTTGCGCGTGCTTGCCCACATTTCGGGAGATGAGCATTTGATTGCTGCTTTTAAAGAGGGGGCAGATATCCATACCTCTACAGCCATGCGTGTTTTTGGTATTGAAAAGCCAGAGGATGTCACACCTAACGACCGTCGTAACGCCAAGGCTGTTAACTTTGGTATCGTTTATGGCATTTCTGACTTCGGACTTTCTAATAACCTTGGCATTAGCCGTAAAAAGGCTAAGGAGTATATCAACACCTACTTTGAGCGTTATCCTGGTATCAAGGCCTATATGGATAATGTGGTTCGTGAAGCCAAGGATAAGGGCTACGTAGAAACTCTCTTCCACCGCCGTCGTGAGTTGCCAGATATCAATTCTCGTAACTTTAATGTTCGCAACTTCGCAGAGCGTACAGCCATCAACTCGCCTATTCAGGGAAGTGCTGCTGATATCCTCAAGATTGCTATGATTAACTTAGACAAGGCTTTGGTAGAAGGTGGCTATAAAACTAAGATGCTCCTCCAAGTGCACGATGAAATCGTCCTTGAGGTGCCAAACGACGAACTTGTAGCGATGAAAGCCTTGGTTAAAGAAACCATGGAAGCTGCAGTCGAACTCGCTGTCCCACTCATTGCAGATGAGAATGACGGCCGTACATGGTATGAGGCAAAGTAAAACATGAAAGAAAATTTTCCATTTACCTACTTTCTCTTGCGTTACATGCTAGGATTCCTGGCCGTTGTCCTAGGTATCGTAGCAGTATTGGTGATTATCACCTACTTTATGACCAAGTAGAAATAGACAGATTAAAGCTGGACTGAGGTCCAGCTTTTTTTGATGTCGACACTTGTAATAGTAAAGAGAATCCCTACCTAATATCTAGATATTTTAATCAAAACTCTAATTTGATTGAGGGTGGGATTGTTGGATCATAGTGAAATCTATTATTATATAAGTGTTCTTGATAAATAAATATAAATTAATTTTTCAAAAAATACTTGACAACAGGA
>ERZ773115.1438-NODE-1438-length-21833-cov-16.617182_pt1 | contig 21833 bp, 20 predicted proteins | sample MGYA00511116_ERZ773115 | MGnify/ENA primary metagenome ERZ773115 (study PRJEB29015, sample SAMEA2737869) | human gut metagenome | biome: human gut; feature: human-associated habitat; material: faeces | place: China | collected 2012 ... | reverse complement strand
GAGTCATAAACATAACATGATTATATGAAAGAGTAAATATCTACTGTGCGAGAGTAAATTCCATCACCCCATTGGGCGGTGGAATTTAGAAATTCATTTTTGTAAAATAGACAAAAGTGCTAAAATATATGGATTTAAGTCGTGAGATTAGATATAATTTATATAGGCTGTTAAATTAATAAGATTTTGTTGGGAGGTTTAATATGCTGGATATAAATAAGTATCGACTTAATTTGTATGAGTTGTTGTATAAACAGCCATTATGTAATTTTAAAATTGCAAAAGATGGCATGGATAAAATGAAAGTTTTGTTTATCGGTGATAAAGATAAGGCAATAGAAACTTATAAAACAATGTTTTGGGCATCGCAATATCCGAATTGCAGACTGGAAATGACATATTACGGTAGTTATATTGACACAGAATATGTAGCTGGTTATTTTGGTGATATAGATAGATTTCCTGCATATGATGATTATGTCAAGAATGGGTATGCTGAAAAATTGATTTATAGTAATGATAAAGATAAATTATGTAATTCAGATTTTCGGTATATAATAATAGCAACAGGTGATGCATATAAAGATTGGGAATATCTTGTTAATTTAGAGGATAAATATGGAGAAAATGATTCAGAAGAAAATAAGGTTGTATTAGCCGTTTATAATGATGGATTAGCTGATAAATTTACAAGTTTAAATTGGGATAAAGTTGCTAAAAATGTAACCATATGTCAGTTTGAAAATTCTGAAGAACAAATAAATGAATCGGAATTAAAGAGAATTGCAGCCAATATGAATCTGGCATATAGTATGATGTATGATCAGAGGCTTAATATAGAAAGTAATTTAGCAGAGTTTGATAAATTATGTAGAGAAGAATTTGATTTTGCTGATACAAATAAATATGACGCAGATTCTTCTTACGCAAGTGCTGTTAGTATATCTATGAAATTATCTTACTGCATAGAGTATATGATGACAAGTGAGGCTGGGGTTAAAAATAATAATGATGGCATTCAGATATTGTCAGAAGCTATTATAAAAAATAGTGATTTATATAAATCGTTGTATTACTGGGAACATAGACGTTGGAATGCCTATATGGTAATGAGAGGATATCGGCAGCCAAAGAATGAGGAATGGGATTTTGTTTACTCTGACAATAAGAAGAGTTCAGATATTGATAGTAAGCTGCATGTATGTTTGTGCGAGTCAGGTAAACAATTAAATTCAGACATGGATAAACCATCATTCTGGAAATCTATAAAAAAGAATTTAGAGCCATTGGATTATGTATCGTATCGTTGTAATCTTATAGCAGAGAATAAAACAAAGGAATTACAAAAGAGCATATATAATAAATATAGCTTTATTAATAGTGTACTGTTCAGGGACTTAAAAGAGAATATCGAAAACTTATTTGCGGAGGTTGGAAATGCTAATGATGATTATAAAAAAAGTTATGAATATTATATGCAGTTGCCAGAGGTGCAATCCAACAAAACCATTAAAAATAGTATGGAGCAAATGAACAGGGAACTAAATGTAGTTATTACAAGAAATAAACACGTTGATTTCTTTAAGTATGATGCGCAGTTGGTACAGTTGATACCGTTTGTGTTATGGTATGGGAAAAAATATTCTGAAGTATTTGTTTTCTCGAATGGAGTCGCGGCAAGTGATGTGATAATTCCTACGATACTATACGCTAAAAAGGCATATTTTGTGTCAGATAAAAATACTGATAAGTACAAGAATGTAGTTTGTAGATATTTTAAAACAAGGGGAAATAATACAGAACCCGAATTTATAACTTACCAGGATATGTTAATGATAGTAGAAGGGAAGACAATTGATGAATATGTAATAACTGGGGAGGGAGAAAATAAAGAAGAGTTTTTGACACGAAAGAGAGAAGTTGTAAATTTAAGATATGACGTGAAAAATAACAAAATTAATTATCAAAATATTTTTGTAGGGTTGAATTCACAAAATATATCGGTAAGAGAATTTATTCAACTGCAGGGTGGTGATATACAAGAGGAATTTAGAGATACATTGCCAAGAAAAACATATGCTGAGTACGAAAGTTTGTTTTGGAAATTCTCTAGGACAAAACAGATTGGAAATTATCGATATGTTCCATGGAATAAGGTAATCAAGATTTTTACTAAAGATAGTAGATTGGAAGGAGGAAAAATACATATAAATCAAGAATGTATTAATCTTGATATTAGTGAGCATAAAACAATATATGTGTGTGATAAAATTATACCACTGGAAAATTATGTAAATAATATGTTGGATAGTTTTCTGATTTCGATGAGTGATTATTGCTTAATAGGTAACTACAGTGTTATGCTGGAGGAAGATAATATACATATATGTTTTTTGACATACCATAAGGAAATATGTGATATCGTTGAATCGTATGAGGGACAGGATGTTGACTGTAATGTGGCAAAACTAGCTTTGGAAAATAAAAATCTTCAAAGAGATAATCTGATTACCCAGTCATCGAAAAAATTTATAATAGCATATGAAAATTGTAAAAATAATTATGAATTCAAAATTCAATATTATGAAGAGCTACTAAAGGAACTAAAGAAGTTTGGTGCAATATATGGTTATGAAGTAGAGAATGGCTTGCTCCGAAGTGTTACAGTAAAAGACATGAGGATAATATGTAATCTATTTGAAAAGGAAGGAGATATTTTTGAAAAGATTACATATCATCGTTTTAGAAATTCTGCATATTTTTATGATGTTAGAAATGGAGTGTATTTCTAGTTGGAATAGAAACAGTTATGATAATGCGCAGCAACAGAAAAAACTTAAAAAAATGGTAGAAGAAACGGCAAGCAATGATATTGCTGGCTTAATTGATGCAGATACATTTTGTCTTCTACACAATAAAGTATACGGAGCAGGTGATAATAATAATTATAAAAAGACGCAGGTAAGTAACGAAATAGATGTAATTGCAACACGTGGTATGCAGGCATATTTTGTGTCATGTAAAGCTGCCTCTGAAATAATAATGGGATATGAGTTGGAAATCTCCAATCATTCAAAAAATGCAGGTGCGATTCCGGTATTGTGCTCTGCTAAAAAAAAGGAGGATAATAGTGATGCGATAATAAGCAGAGCTAAAGAGGTAGAGCAGATTATGCTATTTGGAAGAGATGAGTTGATGGAACAGGGAAGGTTTAATATGGAGATGGAACTTATTGCATCAAATGTGAATTTATAAATAGATTAATAGTGTATAATGAGAGGAAGAAATTTTAATATGCGATGTTCTTTTAATCCTTATGAAGGAAAAGAAAAATATATATTTATAAGTTATAGTCATTCAGATAGTGAAATAATTATTCCAATTCTCGAAGAATTAAATAGTAATGGATATAGAATATGGTATGATGATGGCATTGAATGGGGAAGTGAATGGCCAGAATCAGTTGCACAACATTTACATAACTGTGAAATTTGTATGGCATTTCACAGTTATAGCTCTATTCTTTCACCTAATTGCCGACAGGAAATAAATTATGCATTAAAAAAGAATAAAGGCATACTATCTGTATATTTAGAAGATGTTGAGCTAAGTGACGGAATGGATATGCAGCTTACTTCATATCAATCAACATTTTTGTATCAATATGATAATATGAATCAGTTTTTTAAAAAACTGATTCATACACAACTTTTACAGTGTTGTAGGATTGATTTTTCAGCAACTAGTTTGAAGAAAAAATTTGATACAAATTGCGAGAACGTAAAGGCTGACAGTAAATACTCGTTTGATAAAGAGCTTGAAGTAAAGTTTGGGGAGATTAAAAAAAAGACGGAAGAAGAATCAATCTTAGTAAAGAAAATTAAGAATCTAAAGGTTAAGAAATTCATAGAGGAATTCGAAGAAGAGGTAGTTAGAAATGATAAATCAGAAAAAGAAACTTTTAATGCAGAAATATCATTAACACCAGTTGAATGGCAATATAAGAATCCTTATTATGGTTGTGAAAGTTGGACTGGATGGCATTTTACATTGCCAAATATCCCCGGAGTTACAACTAGAGTTTTTGAAATGATTAGAAAGATAGATTATGACACTCTTTCTGCATATTATATTTGTGAATTATTAGATTCTACAATAAGTGATGATGAAAAAGAGACAACATATTATGAAGATTATCCACAACATGAAGGAAATGAACTTATCATATTACATTTTAAATCAAATGAAGTATACGTAAATACGGGGATATTAAAAGATGATAAAGTATCTATTTCTAAACGGCCTATAATTATAGAGAAATCTCAAAAAATAGATAAAACAGAATTGTATTTAAACCCTGTAGCGTACAATACTAGGGATATGACAGATGAGATGTTGTTAGAAGTAAAATGTAGTAAGGAAAATATAGTAATATGGAGGGAGGCTGATATTAGTGAAAGCGTTCCTATAGTTATAGATTCTGATACAGCACTTCCGGTAAAAAGAGAACTATATTATGACGAGCTATCACAAGGATGGAAAGCAAGAATTAAGCTTATACAAGATAAATTATATTATGCTTTTCAAGTAAAAGTAGAAAATCCAGAATTGTCTAATATGGAAATAGCAACATATTATAGAAATGGGCTATACGAATTTCCTAAAGATATTATTAAGGCTATAGAATATCTGGAAAAAGAAAATTCTGCGTTATCCACATATCAAATATCTGATATATTTCGAAATGAAAAATCTGTAAGTGATTATGAAATGTATTCAAAGTATCTAAGGTTAGCTATTTCAAAGGGATGTGATCAAGCTATAATAGAAGATGCAATAAATAAGTATTTAAAGAATGAAAAAGAGGAAAGTAATACCATATGGGATTCTTTGACTAATCTTAAAGATGAATCTGGTTTAAAAGATTTTATAATAGGGTATTTTATAGAGACTTCTTATTTTCAAGGAAAAGAAAATGAAGCATATGATTATTATTGGAAATCTGCATGTAAGCATTTTAAACCAGCACTTGTGCGATTGGGAAGAGATGATATTGATTTAGAAAAAGTTTTTGAAAGAAGAGATTATAATGAAAATAGAAAAAATGGATTAGCATTGGCGCATTATGCGATGGGGGCTATATTATACTATGGGATAGGGATTAATTCAGAGATGAAAGAAGGAATACAAGTTTTTGAAAAAGCAGCAGAATTAGGAAGTAAACTTGCGATGAAAGAATTGTATCGTATTTATGGTTACGGATCAATTTTTGAGAATAGAAAAAGGTCATTATATTTACTTAGAAAACTTGAAGAAGATGATAAAAGTTTATCAAATGAGCTTGCAAATCGACTGTGGGATGGTATTGGGTGTGAACAAAATAATGAAAATGATATAATAGCATATAGGATTACAGAAAAATTGGCACAAGAAGGTAATAGAGTGGCTCAACATAATTTGGGATGGGCTAATAGAATGGGGAGAGGGTGTAATGTGAATTATAAAGAGGCAATGAAATTATTTATGGAGGCTCAACGACCAAGTTCCTATTTTTATATTGCGGATATGTATGAAAATGGTTTAGGAGTAGATTGCAATCAACAAGAAGCGTTGAAGTATTATCAAATTGCTGCAGATAAAGGAAGTAAAAGAGCAATCGATAGACTTAAAAAGATGTCTGCCCAAGAAGATTAATGCATATAATCGAGTTTGTAAAATAAAGTGCGTAAGTCTTGAAATTACTTTTCTCAACTTACATACTTTATTTTACACCTCTCTTTATTTTGCACTCTCAATTTGCCTCTGACTTTTCTTTTGTTTCGTATAGATATTGTCTTTTTGGGAGAGTAATCCTGAATATTCTGAGCCGTCAACATTTTTGTATATAGAGTTTTCATAAGTGCATGGAAGCTTGGAAATATTGCATTCTAGTTTTCCTGCCAGAGATGGATACATAAAAATTCTCTCTCATTAGAGAGAGAGAAATTCCTCGTTATTTCTTTGTTTTAGTAATGGATTGGCATTGAGGATATCTCCAGTTTGCCGGATATTATCTTCGTCAATTTTCTGAAAATGAGTATTGTCATCATTGAAATCTTCAAAGATAGGATTTTTTCTACTATCATAATGTTTTCCATATGCATCAATAGGTCCCATATAGGCAGCGTGAAGCGTATCGTATAAGTCGAATTTTAAACTATCCCATGAGCAGAGGCAAGGATGAAGTCGAGCAATTTGTAATGTATGGCGTTGAACTCCGTTTCGCATGTAATACTTTACTTCATCTGAATTGGCAGGAAGCCATCCGCGACTTAGAAGATAGCAGCAAAATCTATTATGCTCCCATCTACATAATAATTTTTTCTCAGAATCATTTATCTTGGAGAAATTAATAGCTAATTTTTTCCGATTTTCTTTTGACCATAGAGCTTCTTCATCTGAGAATGACCATTCCCATTCATCTAAGAAACTGTTTGCCTCAAATAAACGATAAGGGAGGGAAATAGCAGCTAAATAGCTGGAATCTCTATTATATATTCGATTGTAATATGACCATAAGGTTTGGTTTGGTACTGGTTTATTAAAATTACAATTTTCCCCACGTGGAGTAGAATATTGGCGGTGCATACATAAAGATAGATACTCGATAATGCCACCAGTTAATTCATCCCATGAAAATATTTTATTCATTGATCCAAATGTAATTAATTTATAATCATTAAACCACAAATTATCATGTTCCTTTTCTTTAGGAACAATTAGTTGTTGCGCCACATTTATATAAGTAGGGTTGGCGCATTTTACTGCTATAATAGTAGAATTAGGAGAATAATTTACTAATGTCTTTGTTTGTACATATTTTCGAATTAGTGTTTCTCGAATCTGTTTTCCAATTTGAATAGCATCTAAATCTGATGATGAATCAACGATAAAGTATGAGACATCATGGGGGGGGAGCTAATTTTTCAATATAATTTTGTAAATCGGGTGAATCCATTCGTATATTAAGATACTCAATTTCTGGGAATTGAATATCTGTAATGGAGATATCCTGTCTTGCATTAATAATAATATTATCGCCGCTAATATTTTTTGAACGAAATGCAAATCCGGGACATAGTGCGGTTGTTCTATTGGTAATTTCTTTAGCATGAGGTGATAAAACCATAATCTTAGATTCAATGGGTACAGTAGAGTTTATATGTGGCAATAAACTAAATGCTTCTCTTATCAACCAAATACAATAATCAATATTGGGATTATCTGAAATTATAAGTAGGTTATAATTTAGTTTTTTATTTTCTTTTTTAAGTCGTTGTAGCTGCTGTTTTACCTTGAGTGTTGTAAGCGGATAGAAAAGAGGATGGCTGGCATATAATAAGTCTGCAGCTCTTTTCTTCTCGTCTAAAATATGGATTTTGATAGGGTTATAATATAAAGAATCATCTTCAAGGTCTTCATATAATATGCTACACGCAGTATCTAATATTGACGAAACTTTTTCTTGCTCACATCTTATAACGATTTCAATATTACCATCTCTATTATTTGATGTTGCTTTATAGTATTTAGATGATTTCAGCATATCTAGAGTGGATAGCGCATCACATATATTATTTTCATAATTGTCCTCAGCAAAAATGAAGCGAATATTGTTGTTTTTTATTGTAGAAGAATTTATAAATGATTCTAATGAAAATACTGTCTCATTATTGAGGGCAGAAATGTCTATCCATTTAACTGGAATAGTTGGAAGGAGCCATTTCTTTATATCCTCGTTTGTACATTTAAGATAATAGTATCCTGAATCATGAAAAGAAGACTTTTTCACTTCTGGAATAATACTATGGGTATTGAAATTATTTATATTAAATTTTGAAGCATTTTCTTGAATATTTTGGTATGAATTTAACCATTCTGGGATATCTCTAAAGTCATTTTGGCGGCAAATATCAAGCAGCTTGTATGTTTGCGATAAGATGTCGGATGACGCAAGTGCAGTATGTTCCTCTATAATTTGAGTTAGCTTTTGACCGGCAACATTATAATTAAATTCATTTATTGAACGTTTGGCTTCATACAATAAATCCGTTGCTGCAGGTGTAGTCGTTGTAGAGTTGTTAGGAACCTTTTGGGATTTTGATTTAGGAAAAATCAACTCTGTAAGGGTAAATAATGATTTTTTAAGTGCATTTTCAGACTTATTATTAGAGTTACTGCATTTTTCTAAAATTGGGCAGAGAAATGCAATGATAGTAATAATAGAAAGCTTGTATGTTAATAAGTCTTCGGCAGAATCAAATAAGTGATTTTGTGAATTATTAATGGATTTTAATTTTTCTGTTATGTTAATAACTTCGTTATTATATGTAAAGGACAGGCTATAATAATTATTGTCAATATCATTAAAAGTATCATTAATAAATTCATTAGCTGATTTAAAGTTATCGATATCATATATATATTGTTTCCAACTCTCTTGTACTTCGATTAAAAATGAGTATGTTTTGTAGTTGAATAAACTATGTGAATGGGATTCATAAACAAGATCTTCATGTAATATTGTTTGAAGAGTATTAGTGATAATAGCAGAAACATTATCAAGACCATTTATAATTCGACTGGTAGAAGACTTTCCTAAGTCAAAAATAGTTCTTCCTTTGCTAGTTGTAGCCGTATAATTATTATCTTGAATTCTTTTAGTAATACAGTTTTTAACAGGTGTCATTAAATGTTCATTTAATAAGTGTTTGCTTGTGATATTTAGATTGGCACTAATCAGTGCAAGAGTTAGTCTTTTATTTTCCATTATTTCATCCTCCAATTCAATTAAGAATATATTAGTAAATGATAGGGTTTCATAGTAATTGAATGATAGTTTCAAAAAAAAATAAAATATTTCATTTATAAGGTTTCATAAATGGTTTCATAAATTAATTTGGCAAGTCGATTACAGCAAATAGCACTCGTGATAGCATATAAATGTAACAGGTAATGACAACGCTTATTATTAGTGTATCACAGTACAGTAATAATAACAATGGATATCAAATGTACACTTTGTAAGTTATTTCATATGAGGAGGAATCTTAAATGAAAAAGACAAATTATAAGCTTAATAGGATAAGGATACTCGAGAAAGGGAAAATATCATCATTAGGGCCTTTTGAGAAGTTGTCACTAAAGTTTGAAGGATGGTCCGATGGACGAAAAGGTCTTATTCGAAAGGATGACAGCAATCAGTGGAATTCCATGAGATTAAAGGCAGAGATTGATGCGAGTGAAGAGTTTTCCGCAAAACTTTTTGGACTATTAAAAGTTCAAGAAGAAGAAAAATATGAGAAAATAGGAATATTGTTTGATCGCTTATTACTTTTTCAAAAGCAGTTGCATGATGCAAATAATAGCTTGCAATCAGAATTAAATATTGAAACAGATTTCAATGAAAGGAGAGTCGGGGAAGAGAAGCTTACAAGTGCACAGATTGTCGAGCGCAGGACAAGAGAGAGGGAAAAACATCTGGAACCATTTAAGAGAAAAGTAGAAGATTCTAGAAACGTAATAGTTGATACTTTAGATGGAATGTTCTCATTATTAAGCCAAATTCAAGAATCCTTTGATTCAACATGTAGGATTGTAGATAGATTACAGGAACGTAGTGAGAGAAGGCTAGATGTTTATTGGAGAGCTGCGATGAAGCAGAAAAAAGAACTTCCAGCAATCTTAGATGTTCAATTTAAGCAGACTTCAAAGTTGACAGCAAATGAGCATTATATGCAATTTACTGAAAAGGCAGAGAGACTAAGAAATAGCATAGAGAATGAAATTGGGGTATTAATCAAAGGAGGAAATGAGAATGAAGAGAACTCGTAAAAGAAGTTTAATAAAAATGGTGGATGATAGTACCATTGTTGTTCATGATTTTAAGAGACGAACAAGCGAGGGAGGAGGCTTTGAAGGATATAGAGCATTAGATTATAAGCCAATTTCGTCAGATACACTTAAAAAAATAGAAACAGAAAATATTGATACACTAGCAAAATTATTTGAGGCAGAGGCCATAGACTCAGGTAATCAGGATTGTCTTGTAGAAAAGATAATAGGGGAAATCAAAGAAGGAATAAATAATCTGGACAAACAGAGATTATTTCATCTTGACTTCTATAGCAGGTATGGAATTCTTCGAAAAACAGATAGGGATGATTACAAAGAGTTACTCGAAATTAAGCTTGAAGAATTATCTGCGTTGAAAGAGGAGCATGAAGTAACAAAGCAATTATGGACTAGATACAAAGGATTATAGGGGGAGAATCATGAGAAATACAGGTAGTTTCGCAAGGAAAAACAATATGGGCGAGCTTGTTTGCGAAGATTTAGATAGAGCAATCAAGAAAAAGTATAAACCCGATACAATTTGCAAGAGTAGTATTATATCTTTTTTCATAATGGTAATCTGTATCACAATAGATATAGCGTTCTATATAAATTTATTCAGATTAATATCATATGATGAGCCTAATATGATAATTCTGGAAGTAGCTGGTCTGTCAATGGCAAGTGATTTTGTACCAATTTATATTGCAATGATAGCGAAAAGAATCAGACAAGGTATAAGTAAGGAAAAACCACTTTTAGCGCTTAGCATTATTGTTACAGCTATTGCTTTAATTACCAACGCATTCATTCGAATCGCAACTATGTCTACAGTTTCATCTAGTGGAACGCTAGATGCACCAACCTTGTGTATAACGTTATTTGCAGTGATAGTTCCTATTATGACATCTTTAACAAGTGGTATAGTTTCATATTATGCATATGATCCACTAAGTAAAAAGATGCTGAAGGAAGAGATTGGTATTGCTGAGTTAACAGAAGAAATTCGTAGATATAAAGCCATTATATCGGATTATACATACGATGAAAATTGTGAAGAAGAACTAAAAAAGTTAGATACAGGTTATTACAATATCGCTAAAAGAAGCTTATTAAATGAAGCTGTAGCCATATGTAATAATGTTCGAGTTAAACTGATGGAATACTTAGGAAATCCAACGGCTACTAATATGCTAAGTGAGTCGCAAGTTGATGATGTATTCAACAGATTAAATAAAGAATTGGTATCATTAAATGATTCTATTGATGTTATAAATGATTTGACTGATAAGGCAGAGATTAAATAAAGGGGAGAAAATAATCATGAAAAATTATTATAAAAAATTAATTGCTTTAATAAGTTGTATGGTTACATTTTTGAGCCTTACAGCGTGTGGTGCTGCAACGACAGATGGAACAGGTGAGAACGAAAAAAACACAAAAACAGCGGTGGCATATGTTATTACTAATACCGCAAATTCTAAGCAAGTAGATATACATAATCCGATTGTACAGGATACTATGCTCGAGTGTGCAAGTAATTTTGGTTATGTATTTGGAATACGGGTGGATGGGCAGCCAGAGCTTGTTTTCGCTGACGATATGGATATTGATGAGAGATTTAAAAAAGCGTCAAAAGAAAGATTAAAGCTAGATGCACAAAATAAATCAACAGAAGAACTTGAAAAAATAAAAAAAATAACTGCGGTAGAGCCAGAAGTGGATTTTCTTGAAGGATTAAGATTAGCTTCAAGTTCGTTACATGGATTAGACGATACTTACACTTCTAAGGTAATAGTTTGTAATGGATCGGGATTGCAAACAACAGGAATTCTTGATTTTACAAACAATATAATATGTGCTAAACCCGAGACAATAGTAGATTCTTTGAAAATGCAAGAGGCATTGCCTGATTTAACTGGATTAACAGTATATTGGACGGGAATAGCAGAAGTAGAAAGCCCACAAAGTAAGCTGTCCCCAAAGCAGAGTAAAAATTTGCAGGCAATATGGAAAGCAGTTATCGAAGCGAGTGGGGGTGAATTTAAAAGTAATACATATGCGGGGGTGGAAGAAACTGATGAGGACAATGTTTCTAATGAGTTGCCATCTGTGAGTGTGGTAAATATAGAAACAGAGCCACCAGTATGCCTTGATTCTGAAGAAATAGAGGAATCTTTTGAAACACCTGTAATGTTGGATGAACAACAAATTGGATTTAAAGGAGATAGTGCTGAGTACAGTAATCCTGATAAAGCAAGTGATACGATACGTCCAATTGCGGAGAGTTTATCAAACAATCCTACATTAAATGTGCTATTGGTAGGAACAACTGCTGGAGATCAGAATGGAAGCAATTCAATTGATTTGAGTCAGAAGAGAGCGGATGCTGTAAAAGAGACATTGGTGCAGTTTGGGGTTGATAGTAGTCGAATAACAACAAAGGGATTAGGCTCAGATAATCCATGGCATATTAAGAATGTTGGTTATGAAGGTTCAATGGCAGAACAAAATAGGTCAGTTGTTATATTAGATGCAGCAAGTGAACAAGCTCAGTTAATAATTAATGGGAACTAATTGGCGGTATTTTACGAGGAGAAATAGATATGAGTCAAATTTTACAGAAATCAAATAATGGAACGACACAGGTAAGTCTTGATGCTAAATTACTTAATCAAAGGATGCTTTTTATAGAAGGAGAGATTACTAATGATATAGCCATCGAATTTGCAAAAAAAATATTATATTTGAATATGGAGTCAACTAAGCCAATTAAGGTATTTGTCAATAGTTGTGGTGGAGAAACAACAGCAGGACTGCTGATGATAGATGCAATTGTAGGTTCTAAGGCAGAAGTAACAACAATCTGTTTAGGTAAAGCGTATTCAATGGCGGCGGTACTATTCTTAAGTGCCAATAGGCGATTAATTTTAACAAATTCAGAAATAATGATTCATGAAGTGTTTTTAAATGGAAATATAAATGCAAACTTGAATAATATAAAAAATTTAACGGATAGTTTGATGAAAACTAGGGAAAAGTTAAATTCAATTATATCAGAACACACGAACCATTCTATAAAGGAAATTGAAACTGCAATAAGTTTTGATCATTATTTTTCAGCGCAGGAAGCTTTAGAATTTGGAATTGCGGATGAAATTATTGAATTTAGTCAGTGTATGGAGGGATAGACTATGGCAGATAATATTATTTTGGGAGCAGATAAAAAACTAGTATTTACTTCAGATTCAGAAAAAACAGGAATTAATAATAATATTCTGGTTGTAGGTAGCTCAGGTGCTGGAAAGACTATGTCAATTGTAGAACCGTTCCTTCTTGAAACATACAGTAGGAATTTGGTTGTATCAGTATCAAAGAGGAGAATAGTAGATTTATTTTTACCATTATTAAGAGAGAGGGGGTATAGTGTACATGTTTTAGACTTTGTGAATCCATGCAAATCAGATTGGTGTTTTGATCCTCTTAATTACGTAAATTCGTATGCAGATATTACGTTTTTGGCAAAAAGTCTTATTGTTTCGCAGAGAAGAGAAAAATCGACGGCAGATCCATTCTGGGATGATGCGGCTGTTTCACTTCTTACAGCATTAATTACATATGTTTTAATGACAAAAGAAAATCCATCTTTTGAGGATGTTCTGAATATGCTACATGGTTTGAAATTTGATGACGGCGCTGGAACAATAACTACAAATTATGATGATTACTTTGATCTTATAGACGAAAAAGAAGGAAGATCAAATTTTGCAGTAATAAATTTCAAAACTTTTTGTAAACTTCCTATTAAAACAGCTGGATGTGTATATTCAACACTTAATTCGTCATTGGATAAAGTATTTTCACCAGAATTATGTGAAATGTTTTCTTTAAAAAGTAAGGTCGATTATAATGAATTGGCAACCAAGAAAACCATTATATTTGTAATAACATCAGCGGTTGATCAGGGAATTAATACGTTCATAAATTTATTTTATACATTAACTTTTAAGGAACTATTTAAAATTGCAGAAGAAAATAAAAATCGGAGATTACCCATAGATGTTTGTTTAATAGCAGATGATGCTGCAGCGGGGTGTCCAATTCCTATGTTGGATTCATACATTGCAGTATTCAGAGAAAAAGGTATTTCTATGGTACTTTTGTTGCAAAGCGAAGCCCAGTTGAATGCAGTTTATGGAAATAGTGCAGCTATAACTATAAAAAATAACTGCGATAGCTATGTGTTCATGGGAGGAAATGACTTAGAAACAGCACAACATATAGCTTTGCGCAGTGATAGACCTTTACTTGATATACTTGAATTAGATGTTGGAAAAGAGTTGGTGTTTAGGAGAGGAATGTCATATTGTGAGACTGATAGGTATAACATTAAGGAAGATGAAAGATACAAACAACTTATTGCAGAATATACCGTATTCAATGATGGGGGAATAATGGAGATTAAATAATGGATGTGTAAATGGTTTCATAATAGGTTTCATAATAAACTAGGGCAAATTCTATATGACATACGTAAAAGGTGATATGCTTGTTTTATCAAAGCAAAAGGGGATATGGGAATGTACGATTATCATATTATTTTGGATTTTGAGATGAATCCGGTAGATAAAAAAAACAATGAGGTTTATAAGTTATTGCGAAATGAAATTATAGAAATGGGAGCAGTAAAAGTATCATCTGAAGGTAAGATTGTGGACAAGTTTAGTTGTATGATAAAACCAGAATATAACCGTAAAGTAGTTAATTACATTACAAGACTGACAGGTATAAAGACCATAGATTTGACGGATGGAAAATCATTTTCGGAGGCAGTAGATGATTTGAAAAGATGGATAGGTGATGGAAAGATACGAGTTTATAGTTGGTCAGATAGTGATTTAATACAGCTAAAAGCAGAATGTATGTATAAAGAGATAGAATTTCCACAAATAATGAATGATTGGCAGGACTTTCAAATTACGTATCCAGAAATAATGGGAATTAAAGGCGAAAAAGCACTTATGTCTTTAGAAAAAGCGGCAGAGTGGTATGGAGTATCAGTCGATAAGAAAAAGGTACATAGAGCATTGTATGATGCCCAGATTACTACAGAATTGGTTATACCAGTATTAACTGGAGAATACGAAAAGCAGCGCTTATTAATTAAAAAGTATAGTGTTAAAAATAAAAATGAGGAAATTCGGCTTTCATCTTCGCTATCAGAGTTATGTAGTAATATTTTTAATGAAAATATTACTGATCAAGGATATAGCACGCGGCTTGAAAAATATGCGTAGATTTATTGAGGTGAAATAAAATGAAAAAATTTATATATATATGTCTAATCATTATAATTGTTTTAGTATTTACATCTGGGATAGTAATTATGAAAAAGAATACTCAAGAAGCAGCTGGGGAGGCGTCTAGTGTTGATAATATACAAGACTCGACAGAGTATCAAAAGATCATTGCCCCTATAACTTTTCAGTATACACAGGATAATGATAAAGAAGGTAATGTTTATTTAGTGAATGAAGATACTGGTAAAAGGATTTTGGTGGATGATGGTCTTTATCTGTACACGGATGATTTGATGGATGATGAAGATCTTTGTAGATTCATATCCAAAACAACGCATAAAATTGGGTTTATAAATACTCAAGGAACAATTGTTATCCAGCCTAAATATATCAAAGCGGACAAAATGCAAGAGGGATATGCAGTTGTTTCTGAAAATGATAATAACGATTTCTTCTATATCAATGATGATGGAGAAAAACTGAATAACGATACTTTCGAAGAAGCCTATAATTTTGTTAACGGTTTAGCGAGAGTAAAGTACCATGATAATGATTGGGCAATTATTAGACACGCTCAGGTTATAGTGGATAATTGCGACTATATAAATGAGTTTGATCCTGTTGAGGATAATTTAATTACAGGGGTAAAAAATGGCGTTCCTGTAATTATGAAATTGAATTTAGATAATTATGAAATTGAAGATATAAAATCATTAGATAACTATAGTGAAATATCTAAGCCTTTGTACAGTTGTTTTGCAATAGTTAAAAGTAAGGATGGTTATGGAGTATTGGACTTAACTAGTTCAGAAGAAGTAATAGCTTCAGTTTGGAAAAGTATAGATTATGAGATAATAGATGATGCAACTTGGGTGGGTTCACATATGCGTTTTATTTGTTTGGCTGATGATGGACAATATAGTGTTTTAGAACATCAGTTTTAATTGATTAAGTATGTGTTGAACCGTCTGAGTTGCCTAAGATGATAGAGGTGCTTATGAAAAAGAGAATATGGGATACGGTTGAAAAAGATTACTATAAACTATATTTTATTTCGATATGTATAGCCGGCATGAGCATATTGATGATTACGTCGGCTACATATAGTGAATCGGGAATGTTTTATGTATCGCGCCAGCTTATTTTTATTTTAGTTGGTGTTATGTTGATGGTTATAGGAGCACATTTTAATATTTTAATATTTTTATTTAAGCATTCAAAGGCTGTATATATTATTGCGGTTATTTTACTACTATTACTTAAATCATCTTTAGGGGTATCCTCGCATGGTGCTACACGATGGCTGAGAATACCTTTTATACAAATTCAACCAGTAGAGGTTATGAAATTTGGATTGATAGTGTTATTGGCGAGGTTTATATATAAATATCATAAATTTATTGGATCATTTAAAATGACAATATATTGTTGGATATTTGGTATCATACCAGCATTACTGACTTTAAAGTTGAGTTCAGACTTATCAAGTTCCTTGGTTATTTTGGGAATTACGTTTGGTCTAACATTGTCATTTAATAAAACAATCAGATTTCAAGTGCCTATTTTTATTATGATTTTTGGGGTAATATTTGGATATATTCTTTATATTAATAATAATCTGCCAGACGTACAAAATCTCAGCAATTATTCATATAGAGTAGTACGTATTGCAGCTTGGCTACATCCGGAGCAGTATCCAGATATTGCATATCAAACGCAGTCTGCATTATATGGTATCGGATCAGCGGGATTGATGGGAGTTGGATTAGGTAAAAATTATGTATTAATACCTGAGGAACATACAGATTTTATTTTTGCATTATTAACTCATCAATTAGGTATTTTTGGTGGAATTGGTCTTATATTAGCCTATGCATATATGTTGTTTCAAATAATGAAGATAGCAATTAATGCAACATCTATATATGATACAATTTTGGCAACAGGGATATTTATACATATTGCATTACAAGTAGTTATTAATATTTGTGTTGCAACCTCTTTGTTTCCCAATACGGGACTACCATTACCTATAATGTCATATGGGGGCAGTAGCACGTTGATGACTTTTATGGAGTTAGGAATTTGTGTTTCGATATCTAAGAAAAGCGTTTTGAAATATTGTAATTGGTTATTATTAAAAAATAAGGGGAGCGAATGAGAAAATTAGTAATTTTATTACGGTTAATAACAATTATACTTTTTGTAATTGCATTTATTATGCTTAATTATAAATGTGGTTTGGAAACAGGGGTTTTGGAATTGGCACTGTTATTAAGTATTATTACTACATTAATAGATGGGAAAAGTAAAAACTGATTACAATAATATTTATAGTATTTGGGAATAAATAACTATAGTAAATGAGTAGGTTACAATGTGCCGTCTGACACTTTGAGAAGATGAATAAGCACGAAGGCATAGCACCTATCACAGGTTCTATGCCTTTGCATTTTTCGACATCAAATCCAATGGTTTCCTATTCTCCATTTGGATTATCTCCTTTATCATTTTCATGGCTGGGATGATAGCTGAATAAGCTGGTTACCGGTTGATGAAAAAAATCAGCAATTCTCATGGCATAGAGTACAGAGGGCATAGTTATTTCTTTTTCTATATTAGAAATAGTTTTCACGCTGATACCGGTGGCAGAGGCGAGTTCCTTTTGCGTGATGCCAAGATTGTTTCTGGCTTCAACCAGCCTGCAGGTAACTGTGTCTGTGCCTGTATTTATGTCTATATCCATATTCATATCTGCGTACCTCCAAAATATAAAAAATAGTGTGAAAAAGTGTGCATGTCCTGACGGATATTATAATTCTGCCAAATCAGGTGTCCCATAAAACGGACTTATGAAAGCACACGGCCAAAAATTTTGAAAGAACTGTTTTCTGTAACCGGAATCGGATCATATTTTTTATTGAGTGATACGAGGTAGGTTCCGAGTCTGTTATTCTGGAATTTCTTCACGTATGCATTTCCATCAAGATAGAAGATACCTATTTCGCCATCATCGAGGCATGCTGTCTGTTCAATCCAGATGAGATCCTTATTATGATATATAGGCTCCATACTGTCACCATCTACATATACACCGAAGGTTGCAGCTTCCGGAATATCAGGAGAGGAAATCATTTCATATTCATCGCTGTCGAGGAAAGAGCCGGTACCGGCAGAAACAGTATTGTAAAATACTTTTCCTTCCCGGATCACATGAATAGGAATGATATCTGCCGGCTTATAGTTGCCGGTGTCTTCCAGATCGCTGATATATTCAAGCACCTTGTTCATACCCTTCTCATTCAGGTTAGAGAAATGAATTCCGCTGGATTCAGATTGGAACAAAGTACCGCATTTCCAAGAAGAGCTTTGATGAATGGCTGGATCAGAAGATAAATGCCTGATATAGGTCGGAAAACTTGATGAGCTTGGATAAAGACCGAAAGTAAATTATGATAGAAAAAATGTTGTATTTTTAAATATTATCGCATACAATATAAGCACAGATGTGATTCTGGTGTGTGTATGCACATTAAATAATTGGGCTGGTCGTAAGACCCGGGTCCACCAAATGGTGGGTAAGACATCCACCATTTTTATACGGAGAAACAGAGAACATAAACCTGTTCCAGCGGTCGGGATGGAGACCAAAAACCCATTTCCATTGTAGAATAAACTGTGAAAATTAGTAGAAGGATGGCTGTGAAGTCATCCTTCAATTTTTGTTATGCTTAATCAAAAAAAATTTATTTGTAACATAAAAAGAGTTACAATTAAAATACTCTAAATGGAAATGACAGTTGACTCATTAAAGTTTCATTGTTATAACTAATTTCACTAATAGAGTGAAAGTGGTGATTATAGTGAAAATAGAACGATATGGATTGGAGTGTGTCGAAAATAAATTTTTAAAACTTCCTAATGTTCAAAAGTATGAATTGTTAAAAAGAACTAATGTTTCTGTTTTGGAAAACAAACTGAAACTGCTGAAAAAGGATATGGGGATTGAATCATACCTAACAGGTTTTTCAGGCGTTATTAAATTTGATTGTATTAGAATGAAATTCTTTGGCTAATGTAAATTATAGTCAAATTATGATAAATGGTTGATTTTTTATAAAAAATAGCATAAGATAATAGCAACAGGACTCCCCGCACCTCTCACGTATGTGATGTGTCCCATGGGGAGACATTTTTATTTTAGGGAGAAAATGATTGAATAATTCAGATAAAACCGAAGAGTATCATATGAGGAATGGTGACCATGAGGAAACAGTAATTATGAAATTGCCGAAGACTTATGAGGAACAGGTTGAAATTATAAAGAAAAAAGGTTTTGTTGTTGATGATGATAAAGTGTGCGAATCTTTTTTGAAACAGGCAAATTACTATCGTTTATCAGCATATTTCCTACCATTCAGAAAAGCAGATGGAACATATTTTGAAAATATCAATTTTAATAGGATTAAGCGAATATATGATTTTGATGGTCGCATAAGGAATCTGATATTTGAATGTATTGAGAAAATAGAATTGTACATTAGGACACAATTGGCATATTATTGTGGACATACCTATGGTGCGTTAGGATACTTAAACCCCGATATATACAATGAAAAGCATAATGATGAAAAATTTAAGAGACTACTTGACATTTGTGTTGAAGAAAACAAAACAACTTTAGTTGTGCAACATCATAAGAACAAGTATAACGGACAATTTCCAATCTGGGTGATTATCGAGTTTTTCTCCATGGGAATGCTGTCGTATTTGTATGCAGATTTGAAATCGGCGGATCAGAAAATGATTGCAAAGAAATTGTATCATACATCAAGTGTATGTTTAAAAAGCTGGCTTCGCTGTCTGACTGATTTGCGAAATCGCTGTGCACATTATTCAAGAATATATTATTGGTCGTTTCCAGCATTGCCTAAGATGCCGAAAAATGTATCATTTGAACCAAATAGAAAATTATTTTCGCAGATATTGACGCTTAAATTCTTATATCCTGATAAGAAAGAGTGGGAAGATAGGATTATGACAGAATTGAGAGCACTTATAGAGGAATATGAGAGTGATATTTCATTAGTACATATCGGATTTCCAGAGGATTGGGATGAAATGATATAAAATGTTGATTTGAAAATAGGTAAATTATGGTCAAAAAAACATCGGCATCCGACTTCATACACGGTATAATAAGGTTAATCTAATAAGGAAACAGCGTTATCACGGTTGCAGATTTGTGAAGGAATGGTAGCCATATGTATGAATTCACATGAACGGAATGGTTGAAGCCTTTCGGTGCTCCGAGCACCGGACAAGCACCCAAAACCGTTTTACAGAGATGAAATTGAGTTTTCTTATTTTGACAGAGATTTATAAAATAGTTAGAAAAATCAAGGCTTTCCTTGACTTGGATTAACTTGTAATTATATGTGTTTCTATGACGGATTCGAGCTCCTAAGCTGTAGTTGTAGCTTCGATTCCTACTGGGAACATCATTTTTTGCAGCAATGTAAATGTGGAAATATAATGATGGTAACTTGCTTGATAATATCAAGCCTGGCGGTAAGGTTCCGTTTAGATTAGATTAACATTTCTAATCTGGACGGGCTTTTTTTAGTTCAGGGAAGTGGTAGGTCAGGCAATCAAAAAGATTGATAATGTGCAGAAGCATTTGCCTGAAGAACATAAGGCTGGAAAGGTGCTGTTCGTTATATATCTGTAACCTATGAAAATGATTCAAAGGGAGTGTCATTGAATTATGAAACAGTCAGCAAGGTCACAAAGAGCAGAGCGTGCAGAGTGGAAGTAAACGATGACTGGGCAGAGGACATTACAGAATATCATGCTAAAGCAGGACAAAGGTAGGTGAATAAAACATAGGAAAAAGGTATGAAATTTTTATTGACAAATAAAAAGAGGATGATATAATTCAACTTGTGAAGTTAGCCCATACTAACTCGTTGACATATTAAACAAGGAGATTTTGACTATGCCATTAAATCTTGCAGATAAAAACAAAATATATATAATTCAGAGAATTGTTGGAAACAAAGATATGGTACACAGGCTTCAAAGTCTTGGATTTGTTGTGGGCGGTAAAATAAGTGTACTATCTGAAATCAATGGAAATTATATAGTAGTTATTAAGGATAGTAAAATAGGCCTGGCTAAGGAGTATGTTAAGCGTATTATAGTTGCCTGATGTAAAGGAGAGATAACTATGTCTAATAGGAAATATATTAAAAGCTTGCTCCTTGTAATGAGTGTCATGATGACTATAGTGATAGCTATACAGATATATCTTACTGTTTATGTGCGAAAACATAACGAAATGCTTCCGTGGATTCTTTCGTGTATAGCACTGCTTCTTGATATAATCATACTTGCCGTATTCTTTGCCAGTTCAAGTATAAACGCAGATGTTGACAGTATGGCTTATACAGATGTAACAGGAATTAATAACAAGCTGGCATACCAGAATCATATAAACAGACTTAATAATGCAAATAGTACATTTTTAGTGGGAGTTGTAATGTTTGATCTTAATAATCTGAAAAGAGTTAATGATACTCTTGGACACGAGATGGGGGGACAGATATATTGAGAGCTTTTCAGCTATACTTGCAGGCGTGCAGAATGAACGTATTAGTG
>ERZ773115.1433-NODE-1433-length-21916-cov-8.971913_pt1 | contig 21916 bp, 23 predicted proteins | sample MGYA00511116_ERZ773115 | MGnify/ENA primary metagenome ERZ773115 (study PRJEB29015, sample SAMEA2737869) | human gut metagenome | biome: human gut; feature: human-associated habitat; material: faeces | place: China | collected 2012 ... | reverse complement strand
CAGACCAACTATGGGGATCTGACACGATACATCGAGTACAACAATTTTGAGGTGATCCGGAGCCAGGTTTACTCGGTATTCGATATGCTCTATCAGGGCTATGCCGAGCAGCGCCGGGCATATCTGCAAAAGCATAAAAGAGTATCTGAGTACGATTCCGAGAATCTCATGTATTCCGTGATTCAGGAGGTGCTGTCTGAGGAGGCGTATTCCGCCATCGGCTGTGCTGTACACGTTTCTCTTGCGACGCTGGTAAAGGACTCTGAGCCGTTGACAGAGGAAGAATGCAAATATGCCCGGAATCCATTGACACATGTTGATTTTCTGCTGTTCAATCAAATGGATAAGCAGCCTGTACTGGCGATTGAAGTGGACGGAACGGGCTTCCATGAAGTCGGAAGCAAACAGGCGGAGCGGGATATAAAGAAGAACTCTATTTTGGAGAAATGTGCTGTTCCTCTGCTGCGCTTGCGCACAGACGGCAGCGGAGAAAAAGAGAAGATCAAGGATATGTTGAAAACTGCACCACAGAAGTAAGAGGATAAGGGTTCTATAACAAACGTTGGGGCCAGGCTGATGCCTGGCCCCATTGTCATAAAAAAGTTGAGGATAGAGATAAAATCGTCAGCCATTCTTGTTGCCCGTTATAGCCTTCATGGCATTGCGGGCGCGTTTTGCCACATAGGCATTCCAAAACACATATTCATTTGTCAAGCCCATTGGATTATTAAAAAATCCTCCTACCATCTCATTTCTGAGGGTAGGAGGATTCGCCAGCTTAACCTGCTGACATTGGGCCGCAGCCCCCGTTTTTCAGCTCATCTTTTCTGCCACCGACTCCAGCGCCTGGTCCATGGCGTTGCCCATGCGCTGCATGGCCTTGCCCACGGCGGTCCTTCTGGGCCGGGGACGCGGCAGAATGATGATCTCCAGCATGGCGCCCGCTACCATTCCGGCGGCCAGGCCCCACAAAAACGTACCGGTTTTACACATCCGTTACCCCTCCTTTTCATGACGCTCTTAGTATGGCCCGGGCCGCAGAAAATCATTCCGCCGCCCTTGCCAAAATCCGGAGAAGTGCGTATAATAGTGAGGAAAAATTTGCGCGCACAAGGAGATTTTTATGTCGATCGCACTTTTACAGGAGAAGATCCGCGCCCGGAAAACGCCCCTGGCCCTGGTCCTGGGGCCGGAGGCGGACAAGCTGCCCGCCAGGATCACGAAGAATTTCACCGATATGTACGGCCCCGGCGACATGGCCCAGGCGGAGGCTCTGCGCTATCACGGCAGCCAGCTCATCAGCCAGACGGCCCCGCTGCTGCCCGCCGTGGTGCTGCAGGCGGAGCGCTATCTGCGCTATGGCTTCATGGGCATGGACGTGCTGGCCAACCTGGTGAACATGGCCAAGGCCCAGGGACTTTACACCATTGTGGACGCCCGCACCGCCTTCCCGGCGGTGTATGTAGAGGGCGGCATCCGGGCCGACGGCATCACCGTGACCCCCTATCCCGGCAGCGACGTGTGCCGGGTAGGGGAGGACAAGTCCGTGTTTGCCGCCGTCCGCACCGGCAACCCCTCCGCCCCGGAGATCCAGAATCTGCTGTCCGGTGACCGCCGGCTGTATCTGGCGGCGGCGGACCAGATGGTTCGCCATGGCGCGGCGCTGATGGCGGAGACCGATTACGTCCTGGACGTGAAGGAGCTGCGCAGCCGGGCTCCCAAGGCCTTTTTGCTGCTGCTGGGCTGCGACGGGGAGAACGCCCTGCCCGCCTTCGACGACTATGGCGGGGGGGCGCTGATCGCCGACACCGCCCTGCAATACGCCGACGCCGACGCCGTACAGGCTGCCGTCCGGCAGCTGAAGCAGCTGGTCACCGTGCTGTAAGGGAGGGCTTGCTATGACGAAAATCTATCTCATCCGCCACGCCGAGGCCGAGGGCAATCTCTATCGTATTGCCCACGGCCAGGAGGAGGGCCTGATCACCGACTTTCGCGGCCCCAGGCAGATGCAGGCCCTGGCCCGGCGCTTCCGGGACATCCCGGTGGACGCCGTATACGCCAGCGACCTGATCCGCACCCAGACCACCGCCCAGGCGGTTTATGTCCCCAAGGGCCTGCCCTTGCACCTGGAGCCCGCCTTCCGGGAGGTGCACATGGGCGTGTGGGAGGGCCTGACCTGGCGCCAGATCGAGACCCGCTGGCCTTTGCAGATGATGGAGTTCAACCACCAGCTGGACCGCTGGCAGGTGGAGGGCTGTGAGACTGCCCAGACCGTGCTGGACCGGTATCTGCCTGCCCTGCGCCGGGTGGCCCGGGAGCATGACGGCCAGACGGTGGCCGTTTTCTCCCACGGCGCGGCCATGCGTATCGTTCTGGGTACGCTTCAGGGGCTGCCCCTGGCGGAGATCGGCCAGTCGCCCCACGGCGACAACACCGCCGTGTCCCTGATCGAGGCCCAGGGGGACGACCTGCGGGTGGTGTTCCGGGACGACAACAGCCACCTGACGGCCCAGGAGGGCCTCTCCACCTTCGGCAAGCAGACCTGGTGGAAAACCAAGGGCATGGTGGAGCCTGGCCAGCTGTATCGCCCGGCCAGCCATGAGCAGAGCCGCCTGTTCGGCGCGCCGGAGGGCGGACAGGGCACCGCCGTGTGGTACAACGGCCAGGAGCTGATCGGCCTGTACCAGACCGTCCGGGAGCCGGACGCCCTGCGCATCACCTGGTACGCCATGGACCCCATGTGGCGGGGCCGCCGCCAGGGGATCCCGCCTATGGGCCAGATCATCCAGCAGGGGCGGCGGCTGGGCCTGCCTTACCTGCGACTGACCTGCACCGACGAGAGCCTGCGTCCCTTCTGGCAGCGCCTGGGCTTCCGGGGCGACGGGGCGGAGCTGGAAAAGGACATCCGCCTGCAGATTCCCGACCTGCGGCAGTGGGTCATGGAGTGATCATATCCGAAAAATGCACCCTCAGCAAGCGGCACTTTTGCCGCTTGCTGAGGGTGCTGCTTCTTTATGGCTGGGTGTTACGCCTGGTTCGTCTCGCTGAAGCTCTCCTCCAGCTGCCGCAGGCCCGCCTCCATCTCCTGGAAGCCGGACAGGTCCGGCTCCGCCAGGGTCTGCTGGGCCAGGGCCAGCTTCTGGCAGAACTGGCGGTTCAGCTCGGCATACTTGGCCCGGGACTGGGCGCACCAGGTCTCCTGCTGCCGGGTCAGCTGCCGCAGCTGCTCGATGGCCTTGGCCCGGAACTCCTCCGTCCGCCGGTGGGCGCTGATCTCGATATCGGCGATGTGGTCCTTCAGGGACTGATACTCCGCCGCCTGGGCACGGAGGTACTCCGTTTCCTTCTGGAGCTTCTGGGCCTGCTCCTGGAGCTCCCGGAGCTGTGTCTGCAATTGCAGGCAGGTGTCCGCCGCCGCGCTGTTTTCCAGCACCGCCCGGCGCAGGGTATTCAGCTCGGCCTCCATGGCGCGGTTGCGCTCCTGCAGGCCGTGGTTTTCCTCCTCCAGAGCGGAGACCCGCTGCTGATTTTCCCGGGAGGTCTGCTGGATATAGCTGACCACGTCCTCCCGGTCGAAGCCGCCGAATAACGCTGTTTTGAAATTGGTGTTCATTCCATAGCCCCCCGCTATTCCGTAAATTTGTACACAGTATAGCACAGGGCCCCGACAAAATCAACCGTTTTTCCCGATCATGCCGTAAAGAGCCTCCAGGGCGTCAGACAGAGTGCCCAGCCGGTCAATGAGCCCCAGCTGCACCGCCTGGCTGCCGTAGAGAATGGTGCCCACGTCGTTGGACATGTCCCCGTCGGCCAGCATCAGCTGGCGGAAGTCGTCCTGGGTGATGCGGCTGTGCCGGGCCACGAAGGACACGATGCTCTCCTGCACCCGCTCAAAATACCGATAGGACTGGGGCGCAGCGATCATCAGGCCGCTCATGCGCACCGGGTGCACCGTCATGGACGCCGAGGGCACGATGAAGGTCTGCCGCCCGGACACCGCCAGGGGGATGCCGATGGAGTGGCCGCCGCCCAGCACCAGGGTCACCGTGGGCTTGGTCATGCCGGCCACCATCTCCGCAATGGCCAGGCCCGCCTCGATGTCGCCGCCCACGGTGTTCAGCAGGAGCAGAACGCCGTCCACCTCCTCCGACTGCTCCAGATGGGCCAGAAGGGGCAGAACGTGCTCATATTTGGTGGTTTTCGTGTTATTGGGGGCCAGGCTGTGGCCCTCCACCTGGCCGATGATGGTCAGGCAGTATATGCTGCCCCGGCTGCTTTCCACCAGGGCCGCGCCCAGGTCGTAAAGACGCGGGGCGCTCTGGTCGCCGGACTGCTCCGGCTGCTGATTGGGTTCCTCCGTCATGGAACGCACCTCCTTATCGGAGATAGCATGTGCATTCCCGGCGAAAACATGCAGGGCGGCTCAGTGTCCGGCGTGGAGCTTCCGGAACTCCGAGGGCAGCATACCGAACACCTTTTTGAACTCGGCGGAGAACTTGCTCTGGCTCTCGTACCCCACTGCCCGGGCCACCTGGGCCAGGCTGTCGCCGGACTCCAGCAGCAGGGCCGACGCCTTTTCCATCCGGTGCTGCCGGATGTGGGCGGCGATGGAGCTGCCGTACTCCGCCTTGAACAGCTCCTTCATGGTGGAGGGATTCATCAGGAACCGGCGGGACAGCTGCTCGATGGTGATGCGGCTGTCCAGATTTTCCGTCAGCAGCTGGTGGACCTGGTGGATGATCTCCCGCTGCTGGGGCGTCAGGTCGGCGGCGTGCTCCCCGGCGTGGGCGTCCACCGGCGGCAGGTGGGGCGCATGGGGCATGGCCTCCTCCCGGGGGCAGGTGACCTCCACCGTCCGCTCGATGACCTGGTGCAGCAGTCCCGCCACCTCCGTGTCCGCTGCCCGGTAATAGACCTCCTTGCCGATCCGGCGGCTGACCACCAGGCCGCTGTCCTTCAGCTGCCGCAGATGGTGGGAGGCGGCGGGACTGCTCATGCCCACCAGCGCCGCCAGATTCACCACGCACTCCTCGCAGTGGCACAACAGCCAGAAAATCCGCACCCGGTTGGCGTCGGACAGCAGGCGGCACAGGCCCGCCACCGCCTGAAAGCTCTCCGCCTCCTGCATGCAATGCTCCAGCCGGGACAGGTCCCGGTCATTTCCGTGCCGGTGGGGCAGCTCCGTATATTCCATAGCGTACACGCTCCTTCATCATTTTCCCGTTCGGCAGTTCTTTTCGCCCGAACGGCAGGAAAGGGGCAAAGACCGTTGACTTTCCCCGTTTCGTCCATTATAGTACAGTCATCAAGATTAAACAAGTGCTTAATGGTTGAATGCACCGGCCATTGGGCAGGAAAAGGAGTTTGCCATGAAAAAGACCTATCAGATCGAAGTGGACTGCGCCAACTGCGCCAACCTGATGGAGGAGGCCGCCAAGAAAACCGAGGGCGTTGAAAGCGCCGTGGTGAATTTCATGACCCAGAAGATGATCGTGGAGTTCCGGGAGGGGACGGACCCCAAGACGGTGATGAAGGCCGTTCTGAAGAACTGCAAAAAGGTCGAGGACGACTGCGAGATCTATCTGTGAAACACAACGCGTGCCGGAAGCCATTCCGGCACGTCTGCTGAAGGAGGGGAAGAAGCATGACCAAGAAGCAAAAAAAGATGCTCTGCCGCATCATCGTCACGGCGGTGCTGGTCCTGGCCATCCGGCTGTTTTCCATCGGGGGCTTGCCCGGGACGCTGCTGTATCTGGCGGCGTACCTGATCATCGGCTATGACATTCTCCGCAAGGCCGGCAAGGGCATCCTCCGGGGCCAGGTGTTCGACGAGAACTTCCTGATGGCCGTGGCCACCGTGGGCGCCATCGGCCTGGCGTTTTACGAGAAAAGCGGCGACTTCATGGAGGCCGTGGCCGTGATGCTGTTCTATCAGATCGGCGAGCTGTTCCAGAGCTACGCCGTGGGCAAGAGCCGCCGGAACATCACCGCCCTGATGGACATCCGCCCCGACTATGCCAACATCGAGCAGGACGGACAGCTGACCCAGGTGGACCCGGACGATGTGCCCGTGGGGGCCGTCATCGTGGTCCAGCCCGGCGAGAAGGTCCCTCTGGACGGCGTGGTGCTGGATGGGACCTCCACCCTGAACACCGCCGCCCTCACCGGCGAGAGCCTGCCCCGGGACGTCACCGGCGGCGACGAGATCGTCAGCGGCTGCATCAACATGACCGGCGTGCTGAAGATCCGCACCACCCGGGCCTTCGGCGAGTCCACCGTGTCCAAAATCCTGGAGCTGGTGGAAAATTCCAGCTCCCACAAGTCCAAGTCTGAGAACTTCATCTCCAAGTTCGCCCGGGTGTATACCCCCGCCGTGTGCGGGGCGGCCCTGGCCCTGGCGGTGCTGCCGCCGGTGGTGCGTCTGCTGACGGGGCTTGACGGCGACTGGGGCACCTGGCTGTACCGCGCCCTGTCCTTCCTGGTGGTCAGCTGCCCCTGCGCCCTGGTGATCAGCATCCCCCTGAGCTTCTTTGCGGGCCTGGGCGGCGCCAGCCACGAGGGCATCCTCATCAAGGGCTCCAACTATCTGGAAACCCTGTCCAAAACCAAAACCGTAGTGTTTGACAAAACCGGCACCCTGACCCAGGGGGTGTTCGACGTCACCGGCGTCCACCACAATCAGCTTCCCCGGGAAAAGGTGCTGGAATACGCCGCCCTGGCGGAGTGCGCCTCCTCCCACCCCATCAGCAAGAGCCTGCAGCGGGCCCACGGCGGCCCCATTGACCGCCAGCGGGTTACGGATATCCAGGAGTTCAGCGGCAACGGCGTGGTGGCCAAGGTGGACGGCGTCACCGTGGCCGTGGGCAACGACAAGCTCATGGAGAAGCTGGGCATCGCTTGGCACGACTGCCATAGCGTAGGCACCATCATCCACCTGGCCCTGGACGGCCAGTACGCCGGTCACATTGTGATCTCCGATGTGGAGAAGCCTCATGCTCGGGATGCCATCGCTGCCCTGAAGCGCATCGGCGTGGAAAAGACCGTCATGCTCACCGGCGACCGGGCCAAGGTGGCCGACCATGTGGCCCAGCGTCTGGGGGTGGACGAGGTCCACAGCGAGCTGCTGCCTGCCGACAAGGTGGCCCAGGTAGAGCAGCTGCTGAGCCGGTCCGGCGGCAAGCTGGCCTTTGTAGGCGACGGCATCAACGACGCGCCGGTGCTGTCCCGGGCCGATATCGGCATCGCCATGGGAGCCATGGGCTCCGACGCGGCCATCGAGGCGGCGGACGTGGTGCTGATGGACGATGATCCCCTGAAGATCGCCAAGGCCATCCGCATCTCCTGCAAGTGCATCCGCATTGTGTACGAAAACATCGCCTTCGCCCTGATCGTCAAGGCCCTGTGCCTGCTGCTGGTGGCCGTGGGCGCGGCCAATATGTGGGCCGCCATCTTCGGCGACGTGGGCGTGATGGTCATTGCCGTGCTCAATGCCATCCGGGCCCTGCGGGTCAGTAGGCTGTGATGAAACCTCAAATTAAATAAGATCATGCCCGGTGCATTGCACCGGGCATGATCTTATTTTGCGGCTTTACTTTTTCCTGGCGTAGGGGGTGTTCTCCAGGGGCAGGGTCAGGCGGCGCTGACCGTCCAGACGGTAATAGGCGTCGGCAATGGCGGGAGCCGTGGGGATGGAGGTGATCTCACCGATACCGATGGCACCTCCGGCCACGTTGAGGCCGGGCTTCTCCACCACGATGGCCTGGATCTCCGGCGGGATCTGATTGGCCCGGAACAGGCCCAGGGTGCCATATTTGGCAGTGGGCTTGCAGGTGTCGTCAATGGGATACTGCTCCGTCAGGGCGTAGCCCATGCTCATGACTACGCCGCCCTCGATCTGTCCCTCGCAGCTCAGGGGATTCACGGCCTTGCCCACGTCGTGGGCGGCCACCATCTTCTTGATGCGGCCGGTTTTCTTGTCCAGAACGCACATCTGGGTGGCGTAGCCGTAGGCCACATGGCTGACGGGGTTGGGCACGTCCGCGCCCAGGGGGTCCGTCTTGGCCAGATACTCGCCGTAAAACTCCTGGCCCACCAGGTCGCCCAGGGTCTTGCCCTCCAGGGCGGCGTTGAGCTTCTCGCAGGCCCGGCGGGTGGCCTCGCCGGTGACCAGAGTCTGGCGGGAGCCGGAGGTGTCGCCGGAATCCGGGGCGATCCAGGTGTTGCTGCGCTCATAGACGATGTCGTCCCGGTGGAGGCCGGTGTTGGTGACCACCACCTGCACCAGCACGGTGCCCAGGCCCTGACCGATGCAGGAGGCGCCGGAATAAATATGCAGCTTGCGGTCCTCCTCCACGATCAGCTTGCAGCGGCCCCAGTCGGGGATGCCCACGCCCACGCCGGCGTTCTTCATGGCGCAGGCGATGCCCACCGGGTCGCCGTTCTTCACGGCCTCGTCATAGGCGGGCTTGATGGCCTCCAGGGTCTCCACCAGGCCGGTGGAGTTGTCCACGATCTGGCCGTTGGGCAGGACGCCGCCGGGACGGATGGCGTTGCGATAGCGGATCTCCCAGGGGGAGATACCCACCAGGTCCGCCATCTCGTTGAGCAGCGTCTCCGTGCAGAAGCAGGTCTGGGTCACGCCGAAGCCCCGGAAGGCTCCGGCGGGAGGATTGTTGGTATAATAGGCGCGGCCCTCGATCTCGAAGTTTTCATAGGCATAAGGCCCGGCGGCATGGGTGCAGGCCCGCTCCAGAACCGGCCCTCCCAGAGAGGCAAAGGCACCGGTGTCGGACACCACGCTGGCCTTGACCCCCTGAATGATGCCGTTTTCATCGCAGCCCATGGTGAAGTCCATGTCGAAGCTGTGGCGCTTGGGGTGGACCAGGATGGACTCCTGCCGGGACAGCTTCACCTTCACCGGCACCCGGGCGATATACGCCAGCAGGGCGGCGTGGTGCTGGACGGACATATCCTCCTTGCCGCCGAAGCCGCCGCCCACCAACATATTCTGGACCTGGCAGTGGTCATAGTCCACCCCCAGCATGGCGGCGCACTCGTGCATGGTGGTGTGCGCGCTCTGGTCCGAGGTCAGCAGGCGGACGCCGCCGTTTTCCAGGGGCAGAGCAACGCAGCACTCCGGCTCCAGGAAGGCGTGCTCGGTCCAGGGGGTGTGGAAGTGCTGGGTCAGCACATATTTTGCATTCTTGATAGCGCCGTCTGCGTCGCCCCGGGAGACGTGCTTATAGGCCTGAACGTTGCTCTCGTCCCCCTCGAACACCAGGGGCGCGTCCGGGGCGGCGGCCTCCTGGGGACTGTGCACGGCAGGGAGGACCTCATATTCTACCTTCACCAGCTTTTTGGCGGTCTCCAGGGTCTCCTGGTCCCGGGCGCACACCAGAGCTACGGCGTCACCCAGATAGTGGGTGATCTCGCCCACGCCGATCAGGGTGGGCTGGTCCTTTTTCAGGTGGCCCACGTTGACCTTGCCGGGGATGTCCTTCTGGGTCAGTACGCACACCACGCCGGGCAGGGCCTGGGCGTCGCTGACGTCGATGGACAGGACCCGGGCCCGGGCGTACCGGCTGCGCACCGCGCCGCCATAGCACATTCCGTCCACATACACATCGTCGGGGTACTGGCCGGTGCCCAGCACCTTTTCCTCCACGTCCAGCCGGTGGACCCGGCTGCCCATTTTCCAGTCATCGGCGGAGGCCTTCGGCAGCTTCCCCTCCCGGAAAATCTTGGCCGCCAGCAGGATGCCGTCGATGATCTTCACATAGCCGGTGCAGCGGCAGATGTTGTTGCGGATGGCGAAGGCGGCCTCCTCCCGGGTGGGATCGGGATTCACGTCCAGCAGCCCCTTGGCAGAGATGACCATGCCTGGGATGCAGAAGCCGCACTGAACGGCTCCCGCCTCGCCGAAGGCGAAGGTGTACACCTGCTTCTCCCAATCGGAAAGGCCCTCCACCGTGAGGATGGTCTTGCCCTCCAGTTTGTCGGTCTGGGGGATGCAGGCCTTGGTGGGCTTGCCGTCGATGAGGACGTGGCAGGTGCCGCAGGCGCCCTCGCTACACCCGTCCTTAACGGAGGTCAGGTGCAGGGTATCCCGCAGAAAGCGGATGAGCTTCTGATTTTTTTCCACGGTCACGCTCTGCCCGTTAACGGTGAAGGTTGCCATGTGATCGTCTCCTTTGTCCCGGCCCGCCGACATATGGGGGCATGATCTCAAACATTACCGATAATTATACCATATTCATTCATTCTCCGCAAGGTGAAGCCTTATCCTTCTTTCAGAATAACCCGGGGCTTGCTTTTCCGGTCCAACGAGTGTATGATGGCAAAAATAATAAACATAGAGAGGAGTTCTGACAATGGATCTGACGGAAAAATGCCTGGAAAGCCGGGAGGTATACAAGGGCCGCGTCCTGCGGCTGCGGGTGGACGCGGTGGCCCTGCCCAACGGGAAAACATCCCTGCGGGAGGTGGTGGAGCACCCCGGCGGCGTGGGGATCCTGGCCCTGGACGAAAACGGCTGCGTTCCCATGGTGACCCAGTACCGCTATGCCTTCTCCCGGACGCTGCTGGAGATCCCTGCCGGGAAGCGGGAGCCCGGCGAGGAGCCGTTTACCACCGCCCAGCGGGAACTGAAAGAGGAGGTGGGGGCCACGGCGGCGGATTGGCAGCCCCTGGGGCAGATCATCGCCTCCCCGGGCTGCTATGACGAGGTGCTGCATCTGTACCTGGCCCGGGGCCTGACCTTCGGCGACACCCATCCCGACGAGGACGAGTTCCTGTCCGTCCGGCGCATCCCCTTTCAGGAGCTGGTGCAGCGGTGCCTCAGCGGCGAGATTCAGGACGGCAAAACCGTCACCGCTGTGCTGAAAGCAAAGCTCCTGCTGGGGCTGTGATTTTCCCGAAAAAACAGTGGACAAGCGGCATTAGTTGTGGTAATATGAGGAATTAACAAAAGAGATAACACTTTTGCAGTTTCGTTTCCGTTTTGCGCGGGAGAAAGGAAGGATTTCGTCATGGCTGTGAAGGAAAGCTACGCAGGGAAAATCAACCGCAAGCTCAACAAGAAGCTCCATGTCATCGACGTGGCGGCGGGCCGTGTCCCGGCAGACCTGGTGCTGAAAAACGCTGCATACGTCAACGTGTTCTCCAACGAGCTGTGCCGCGGGGACATCGCCGTGGCCGAGGGGCTCATTGTGGGCATGGGCGAATACCACGGCAAGGTGGAGGCGGACGTAGGCGGCAAGATCGTGCTGCCGGGCTTCATCGACGCCCACATTCACCTGGAAAGCTCCCTGGTAAGCCCCAAGGAGTTTGCCAAGGCCGTGCTGCCCCACGGCACCACCACCGTCATCACCGACCCCCACGAGATCGCCAACGTCATGGGCACCGATGGCATCGAGTATATGCTCCAGGCCACCGAGGACCTGCCGGTGGACGTGCGGTTCATGCTGCCCTCCTGCGTTCCGGCCACGCCGCTGGACGAGTCCGGAGCCAATCTGGACTATCGGGCCATCGACTCCTTCTATGACCATCCCCGGGTCCAGGGTCTGGCGGAGATGATGAACTTTGTGGGCATCATCAACGGCGACAGCCAGGTGGTGGAAAAGATCGTGGCCTCCCAGGCCCACCACAAGAAGATCGACGGCCACGCCCCGGGCCTTACCGGCAACGACCTGAACGCCTATATCGCCGCCGGCGTGTATTCCGACCATGAGTGCTCCAACGTGGAGGAGGCCATGGCCAAGCTGGAGCGGGGACAGTTCATTATGATCCGGGAGGGCACCGCCGCCCGGAACCTGGAGGCCCTGGCCCCCCTGCTGTGCGAGAAATACATCGAGCGCTGCATGTTCTGCACCGACGACAAGCACCCCAACGACCTGCTGGAAAAGGGCCACATCGACTACATCGTCAAAAAGGCCATCTCCCTGGGCGCGGACCCCATCATGGCGGTGAAGGCCGCCGGGTACACCGCCGCCCGGTACTTCCTGCTGAACAACCGCGGCGCCATCGCCCCCGGGTATCTGGCGGACTTTGTGGTCATCGACAACTGGGAGAACTTCGAGATCGAGATGGTCTATAAGAAGGGCAAGCTCATGTACGACGGCGTCCTGCGGGACTTCGACACCCCGGAGATCGACCCCTATCTGGTCAAGCGGGCCCACGACACCTTCCATGTGGCCCCTCTGTCCGCCGCCGACTTCACCGACAAGCGCCCCCACGCCGTTATCGGCATGGTGCCCGGCGAGATCGTGTCCGAGGACGCGGGCTATGCCGACCACATCGACCTGGAGCAGGACATTCTCAAGATCGCCGTGATCGAGCGGCATAAGAACACCCACCACATCGGCCTGGGCTATATCAAGGGCTACGGCCTCAAGCATGGCACCGTGGCCACCTCCATCAGCCACGACAGCCACAACATCATCGTGGTGGGCACCTCCGAGGAGGACATGGCCGCCGCCGCCAACCGCATTGTGGAGAATCGCGGCGGCATCACCGTAATGGACGGCGGCCAGATCCTGGGCGAGGTGGCCCTGCCCATCGCGGGCATCATGTCCGACGACAGCCTGGTGATGGTGAACAGCGCCCTGGAGGCCGCCAAGGACGAGGCCTTCCGGCTGGGCGTGTCCCGGGGCATTGACCCCTTCATGACCCTGAGCTTCATGGCTCTGCCGGTGATCCCGTCCCTGCGGCTGACCACCCGGGGCGTGTTCGATGTGCTGACCCAGCGGTATGTGTGATGGGCTGCTGCCTCTGAACCTCCTGGAGCTGACCTGGCACTGCCGAAAAAACTGACGATGAAAAATGGGATATCCGGCCTGAAACGCCGGATATCCCATTTGAATCCCTCATTATGTAACAAACAGCCGCGCATGCCCAAGCGCGGCTGTTTGTTATGTTTGGGGTAGGAAAATCCCCATGGAAAAGATGGGCAGCAGGCGCTGCCAGGTATTTTCAGCGGCGAAGGAGGTAAACCATAGCCGCTCTCGGCTGCAAAATCAGAACTGGAGACGATTCTCCTTAGACCAGGTGGTCAGGTTCAGACGGGGGTAGCGCCGTCGCAGCTCCTCGGCGGTCTCGGCGTCGCCGCCGGTCATCAGAATCCGGTTGACAGCCTCCACATCGGCGGCCGGCATACCGTGGTCGGCGGTCTTGCCGCAGTCGCGGCAGGTATAGGTCCCATTTTCGGAAACCGTCACCTCACTGCTGCCGCAGAAGGCACAGCGATGCATCTTTGTAATCAGAGCCATTTTCGATTTCTCCTCTCTTTCCTCAAGTCCATGGGTAGGATATCATAGAATTTTACATTTGTAAAACGCATATTTTCGATTGAAGTCATGAAAAAAAGGGTGTACAATGAGGAATACAGTCAAAGAAAGACGAGGTGGGGGACATGAGCGCCACAAAATACCAGATTTTCCTGAAAACCGTTGAATGCGGCAGCTTTACCAAGGCGGCGGAGGAGCTGAACTTCTCCCAGTCCGGGATCAGCCACGCCATCAGCTCCCTGGAGGAGGAGCTGGGGGTGACCCTGCTGAGCCGGAACCGGGGCGGCGTGACCCTGACCGGGGATGGCCGGGCCCTGCTTCCGCAGATTCAGCAGCTCTGCACGGAATATCACCGACTGGCCCAGCAGGCGGCGGACCTGCGGGGCATGGATGCGGGCCTTGTGAAGGTGGCCTCGTTTTCCAGCGTCTCCGCCCAGTGGCTGCCCATGATCCTGAAGGCCTTCAGCAAGCTGTATCCGGCCATCGAGTTCGAAATTCAGACCTGCGACTTCTATGACCAGATCGAGGAGCTGATCATCACCGGGCAGGCGGACTGCGGCTTTCTGCGGATGCCGTCCCTGAAGGGACTGCAGGTGTACCCCCTGCACCTGGACCAGTTGAAGGTCATTGTGCCCTGCGGGCATCCCCTGGCCAACAGCGACGCCTTCCCGGTGGAGGCCCTGGCCACGGAGCCGGTGATCCAGCTGGAGGAGGGGGACGATTACGAGATCCGGGCCGCCTTCGACGAAATGGGCATACGGCCCCATGTGCGATATATCGCACGGGAGGACCGGACCATTCTGTCCATGGTGTCCAACGGCCTGGGCATCAGCCTGCTGCCGGAGCTGATGGTGCGCCACAGTCCCTATCCGCTGGTGGTCTGCCAGCCGCCCAAGGCCTTTTACCGGCGCATCGCCATCGGCGTCAAGGACGAGAAGGCCCTGTCCAACTCTACCCAGCGGTTTGTGGACCATGTCCGGGCCTGGGTCCAGGTGAACGGGTTCAAATAAGATGATTTTCCTGCTTTACAAATCCAGCCGTCTGGGCTATGATGGGGAGTAGTATATAGAATAAAGGAGAGGCTTCCATGATCTATTTCAACAGCGACTATCTGGAGGGCGCTCATCCCAGCGTGATGGCGCGGCTCAACGAGACCAATATGGTGCAGACCGTGGGCTACGGCGAGGACCAATACTGCGCGGCGGCCCGGGAGAAGATCCGCGCCGTCTGCCAGGCGCCGGAGGCTGACGTGCACTTCCTAGTGGGTGGCACCCAGACCAACACCACCGTGATCGCCTCCATTCTGCGGCCCTGGCAGGGCGTGCTGTCCGCCGACAGCGGACACATCAACTGCCACGAGGCGGGGGCCATCGAGTCAACCGGCCACAAGGTCATCACCCTGCCCGCGGCAGAGGGGAAGATCACCGCCCAGCAGGTGCAGGATTATGTGGAGTGGCACCGGAACGACGAGTCCACCGAGCACATTGTCCAGCCCGGCATGGTGTATATCTCCCACCCCACCGAGGGCGGCACCCTGTATTCTAAGGCGGAGCTGACGGCTCTGTACGACACCTGCCAGAAATACGGCCTGCCGCTGTTCATCGACGGGGCCCGGCTGGGCTACGGCGTCATGGCCGACGGCTCTGAGCTGACCATACCGGAGATTGCCCGCCTGTGCGACGTGTTCTATATCGGCGGCACCAAGGTGGGCGCGCTGTTCGGCGAGGCGGTGGTGATCATGAACCCGGCGCTGAAGAAGGATTTCCGCTTCATCATGAAGCAGCGGGGCGGCCGCATGGCCAAGGGCCGTCTGCTGGGCATCCAGTTTGACGCCCTGTTCACCGACGATCTGTACTTTAAGATATCCCGCCACGCCGACGAGATGGCCTATCAGATTCGCGACATCTTCGTGTCCGCCGGTTATCCGCTGCTGTTTGACTCTCCCACCAACCAGCAGTACCCCATTATGCCGGACGATGAGCTGGCGGAGCTGGGGAAGAACTTCGGCTATGAATACTGGGAGCGGGTGGATAAGACCCATTCCGGCGTGCGCTTCTGCGCCAGCTGGGCCACCACCCAGGAGCACGTGGACGCCCTGCGGGCCGCCGTACAGGCCCTGCGAAAATAACAACAACCGGAACAAACTGGAACAATTTGAGGAGGAACGACACATGGAAACATACGGACTGGAAAAGCTGGGCATCATCAACGCCGGGGCGGTGTACCGCAATCTGACGCCGGCGCAGCTGGTGGAGCACGCTCTGCGCCGGGGGGAGGGCACCCTGTCCAACACCGGAGCCCTGGTGGTCAAGACCGGGAAGTACACCGGCCGCAGCGCCAACGACAAGTTCATTGTGGATACCCCCGCCGTCCATGACGACATCGCCTGGGGCAAGGTGAACCGGCCCATGGACAAGGCCCGGTTCGACGCCATCTATGCCAAGGTCACGGCGTATCTCCAGAACAAGGACGTTTTCATTTTCGACGGCTTCGCCGGGGCGGACCCCAAGTATACCAAGGGCTTCCGCATCGTCAATGAACTGGCCAGCCAGAATCTGTTCATCCATCAGCTGCTGCGCCGCCCCACGGCGGACCAGCTGAAGGACTTCCATGAGGATTATACCATCATTGCCGCCCCGGGCTTCAAGTGCATTCCCGAGGTGGACGGCACCCGCTCCGAGGCTGCCGTTCTGGTGGACTACGAGGCCCATCTGGTGGTGATCTGCGGCACCCAGTACGCCGGCGAGATCAAGAAGTCCGTGTTCTCCGTGATGAACTATGTCCTGCCCAAGCAGGGGGTGTTCCCCATGCACTGCTCTGCCAACATCGGCAAGGACGGCGACTCCGCTGTGTTCTTCGGCCTGTCCGGCACCGGCAAGACCACCCTGTCCGCCGATCCCGCCCGCAAGCTCATCGGCGACGATGAGCACGGCTGGGCCGACGACTCCGTGTTCAACTTCGAGGGCGGGTGCTACGCCAAGTGCATCAACCTCTCTCCCGAGGGCGAGCCGGAGATCTACAACGCCATCCGCTTCGGCGCGCTGGTGGAGAACGTGGTCATGGACCCCGACACCCGGGAGTTCGACTTCGACGACGATTCCCTGGCGGTGAACAGCCGGGTGGGCTATCCTGTGGAGTACATCCCCAATGCAGAGCTCTCCGGCATGAGCCCCAGCGTGCCCAAGACGGTGATCTTCCTGACGGCGGACGCCTACGGCGTGCTGCCTCCCATCAGCAAGCTGGATAAGAACCAGGCCATGTACTACTTCGTCTCCGGCTTCACCAGCAAGGTGGCCGGCACTGAGATCGGCGTCACCGAGCCGGTGCCCACCTTCTCCACCTGCTTCGGCGAGCCCTTCCTGCCCCTGGATCCCTCCGTATACGCCGCCATGCTGGCGGACAAGGTGGAAAAGTCCGGCGCAAAGGTCTATCTGGTGAACACCGGCTGGAATGGCACCGGCAAGCGCATGAAGCTCCGCTACACCCGGGCCATGGTCACCGCGGCCCTGACCGGCGAGATCGAGAAGGCGGAGTTCGTCACCGACCCCACCTTCGGCGTCCAGGTGCCCACCTCCATCGAGGGTGTGCCCAGCGAGCTGCTGATCCCCGCCAACACCTGGGAGGATCAGGCGGCCTATGAGGCCAGCTGCAGGAAGCTGGCGGCCAGCTTTGTGGAGAATTTCAAGAAGTATACCCGCATGAGCGCGGAAGTGGTGGCCGCAGGCCCCAAGGCGTAACGAAACAGCAGCAGGGCTGGGTTTCATGCCCAGCCCCGCTGCTTTACAAAAGGAGAATCTATGTTAGAACTGCGTATTCTGGTGGACGATATCGACTATGACTCCATTGCGGAGTATCTGATCCCTGCGGTGGCGGAGAAGCTGCGCCGGGAGGAAAAGGGCGGCATCCTGGGAAACGTCCTGGCCGGGAACCCGGACGTGGCGGCCTCCGTGGCCCGGACGGTACTGGGGACCATGAGCCAGGAGCAGAAGGACCAGCTGCTGGTGCAGCTGGTGACCAAAAACCGCGAAAAGCTGCTGGATAAGGGAAACCAGGCCGTCCGCAGCCGGGGCATCGGCGTGCAGCTGTGTGACGTGGCGGTGCGGAAGCTCTGAGAAAACGGCCCATATATCGGCAGAACAGCCGCCCGGCGGGGCGGCTGTTCTTTTTTGCTTGTAATCGAAGGAAATTTCTGATATAATGCACCTGAATGCTATTTTGGGGAGGAAGCCCTGTGGGATATCTGGAAAATTTGTGGAATGCGCTGGACTTCGGCTCCCTGCGGGATATGGTTCTGCGGCTGGTGTCGGTGTTTCTGTGCCTGACGGTGCATGAGACCTGCCATGGCCTGGCGGCTCTGGCCCTGGGGGACCCCACGGCCAAACGGGCCCGGCGGCTGAGCCTGAACCCCCTGCGCCACATCGACTGGTTCGGCCTGCTGATGATGGTAACGGTGGGCTTCGGCTGGGCCAAGCCCGTGCCGGTGGACCCCCGGTATTTCCGCCGGCCCAAGCAGGGCATGGCCCTGACGGCCCTGGCGGGGCCGGTGTCCAACTTCCTGCTGGCGCTGGTACTGCTGTTTGCCGGGCGGTTGGTGTATGACTATGCCCCGTATTCTGAAGCGAATCAGCGGCTGCTGACCTTCCTGCTGACCACGGCCATCCTGTCGCTGGGTCTGGGGCTGTTCAACCTGATCCCCATTCCGCCGCTGGACGGCAGCAAGGTGCTGTTCTCTCTGCTTCCTGACCGGGCCTACAACACCATGCTGCGCTACGAGCGATACGGCATGCTGTTGCTGTGGGCGGTGGTGCTGCTGGGCGTGGGCGACAAGTGGATGAGCGCCGCCATCCAGTGGACCTATGAGCTATTCTGCCGCGTGGTCGGCTTTTAAGAGGGTACAGGCAATTGGAAAGTCCCATTTATAAGCTGGAAAAGGTGGTTCAGGGAAAAGAGGAGCTTCAGGATTTCGAGGGGCCTCTGGACCTGATCCTGTTTCTGCTGAGCAAGAATAAAATCGAGATACAGGACATCCCCATTGCCCTGATCCTGGACCAGTATCTGGCCTATCTGGACCGGCGCAAGGAGATGGACCTGGAGGTGGCCAGCGAGTTTGTGACCATGGCCGCCCATCTGATGTATATCAAGACCCGGATGCTCCTGTCCCTGGAGGACGAGGAGGCAAAAAACGAGATGGACGCCCTGATCCAGTCTCTGGCGGAGCGCCAGCGGGGCGAGGCCTATGCCCGGGTGCGCCGCCTGGCGGAGCTGCTGGGCCCCATGGGCGAGTTTGGCCGCAGCATCCTGACCCGGGACCCCGAGCCTATGGAGCGGGGCAAGGTATATGAATACGACCAGCAGCCCGCAGACCTGGTCATCGCCATGCAGGAGGTCACCGACCGCCGGGGCCAGGCGGAAACGCCGCCTCTGCGGGCCTTTGACGAGATCGTCCGGCGGGAGCCCTATTCCGTGGAGCAGAAGGCCAAGGAGATCGTCCGGCGGCTGAAGGAGGGCGGCATCACCCGGTTTCTGCTGCTGTTCCGGGGCAGCCGCAGCCGCAGCGAGCTGGTGGCCACGTTTATGGCGGTGCTGGAGCTGTGCCGCAGCCGGATCATCCGGCTGGCCGGACCCGCCGCCGACTGCACCGTTACCTGCCGGGAGGACCCGGAAAACACCGAGGAATAAAACATGGAAGCAATGGAAATGAAAGAAATAGAGGCCGCGGTGGAGGGAATCCTCTTCGCCTCCGGGGAACCGGTGGCGGCGGACCGCATCGCCGTGGCCCTGGACCTGGACCGGGACACCGTGGACCAGGTGCTGCGCCGCCTGGCGGACTACTACAGCTACGAGCGCCGGGGTATGCGCCTGGTGCGGATGGAGGATACCTGGCAGCTGTGCTCCGCCCCGGAGTACGTCGACCTGATCCGCCGGGCCTTCGAGATCCGCAAGCCTGCGAAGCTGTCCCAGCCGGCCCTGGAGGTGCTGACCATCATCGCCTACTATCAGCCCACCACCCGGGCCTATGTGGACCAGATCCGGGGCGTGGACAGCGCCTACACCGTGGGCCTGCTGCTGGACCGGCACCTGATCGAGGAGTGCGGGCGGCTGCAGGTGCCGGGACGGCCCCGGCTGTACCGCACCACCAAGGCGTTTCTGCGGGCATTTCATCTGAACTCGCTGGACGATCTGCCGGAGATCCCGGGGCTGGAGGCCGACGGACAGCTGCGGCTGAATGACGACGGCGCCGTTCAGGAGCCGGAACAATAATTACAGGAAGGGGGACCCTGCATGGTCGCGCTGTGGATACTGGGCATATTGCTGGCACTGATCCTGCTGGTGCTGTTTCTGCGGGTGGGGGTGCGCATCGCCTTCGGCGACGAGCTGCGCGTTACCGCCGCAGCGGGGCCTGTGCGGATACAGATCGTGCCGAGTCCCCCGAAAAAGCCCAAAAAACAGAAAAAGCACAAGGAGAAAAAGAATCCGCCCGAAAAGCAGAAGGCAGCGCCCCGGGAGAAGCGGAAGCTGGGCCTGACGCCCGGCGATATCCGGTCGGCGCTGCCGTACCTGTGGCAGTCCCTGAAAGGGGCCCTGCGAAAGACCCGGCAGCGGCTGCGCATTGATCCCATGCAGGTGTCGGTGATCCTGGGCGGGGAGGAGGACCCGGCGGCGTCTGCCGAGACCTACGGCTGGGTCAGCGCGGCGGTGTGGACGTTTATGCCCCGGCTGGAGGAGCTGATGCGTATTCCGGACCCGTATATCCACCTGGACGTGGACTATTCCGCCGCCGAAACCAAAGCGGAAGGGGAGGTGGGCCTGTCCTTCCAGATCCGGGACCTGTTCGCCATCGGCTTTGCCTTCGGTATCCCAGTGCTGAAGTGGCTGCTCCGGTGGAAGAAGGAGAAAAAGCTCCGGGAGGAGGCCCAGAAGGCCGAAAATCCCGAAAAGCCCCAGGAACCTGTGACCAACGATGAAAAAAGCGCCTGATACAAATACGAAAGGATGACACCCATGGAAAACAACGAGAGAAAGAACAATTCCCTGACGGAGCTGATGGAGGCCTCCATGAGCAAGATCCGGGATATGGTGGACTCCAACACCATCATCGGCGAGCCTATCCAGACCCCCGACGGCGTGACCCTGATCCCCGTGTCCCGGCTGAGCTTCGGCTTCGGCTGCGGCGGCGGCGATTACGGCAAGCAGGCCCCCAAATTCGGCGGCGCCAGCACCGCCGGTGTCAAGGTGGAGCCGGTGGCTTTCCTGGTGGTGAAGGACGGCGTCACCCGAGTGATGCCCGTGGCCCTGCCTGCCGTGGGCACCGTGGACCGGGTCATCGACCTGGTGCCCCAGGTCATGGACCGGGTGGAGAATTTTATCGACAAGAAGAAAGCGGCAAAAGAGACGTTCTGAGTGAATAAGATGGGGTCATCACGGATGGATTCGGGGTGATCTCATTGAGAAAACGGACGTGGCTGCTGGTGGGGCTGGCGCTGTGGTGGTGCCTGACGCCGGTGCGGGTGTGGGGCGTGTCCACCAGCGCCTCTGCCGCCGTGCTGATGGACGCGGACACCGGGCAGGTGCTGTATGACCAAAACGGCGGCCGGCGGATGCTCATCGCCAGCACCACCAAGATCATGACGGCCCTGGTGGCGCTGGAACGCGCCTCGCCTACGGACGTCATCACTGTAAAGCAGGAACACATGACAGAGGGCTCCTCCATGTACCTCAAGCCCGGAGAGCGGGTGACGGTGGAGGAGCTGCTGTACGGCCTGCTGCTGTGCTCCGGCAACGACGCGGCGGAGGCCCTGGCCGACGGCTGCGGCGGGACGGCATCCTTTGTCCGGCGGATGAACAGCCTGGCAGGGGAGCTGGGGATGGAGGACACCTCCTTTGAAAACCCCAGCGGCCTGGACGGTCAGGCCCACTACTCCACCGCCCGGGACATGGCCCGTCTGGCGGCCTATGCCGCCGGGAACCATACCTTTGTGCGCCTGTGCTCCACCCGGAGCGTCACCATCGGCGGACGCACCATGACCAATCATAACCGGCTTCTGCGGGCGGTGCCCGGGTGCATCGGCATGAAGACCGGCTACACCAGAGCCGCGGGACGGACCCTGGTCAGCGCTGCTGAACGGGACGGCCGGCGGCTGGTGGCTGTCACCCTGCAGGACGGCAACGACTGGGCGGATCATGCCGCCCTGTATGACTGGGGCTTTGCCCAACCCGCCGGGCAGGAGACGGCGGACCACCGCCGGGAGGATACGCCGTGAAGGAGCGACTGCAAAAGATCATAGCGGCTGCCGGGATATGCTCCCGCCGGGCGGCGGAGGAGCTGCTGCGGCAGGGCCGGGTCCGGGTCAACGGACAGTCCGCCGCCCTGGGAGACCAGGCGGACCCGGAGTCGGACACCGTCACGGTGGACGGCCAGCTGGTGGAAGAATAACAAAATCATTAGAAAAAGAAAGGAAGAAGCACGATGAAGTATGTATGCACCGTTTGCGGTTGGGAATACGACGAGAGCGCAGGTTACCCGAAGGGCGGCATCGCCCCCGGTACGCCCTGGAGCGAGGTGCCGGAGGATTTTGAGTGCCCCCTGTGCGGCGTGGGTAAGGACAGCTTCGAGGAGGCGTGAGCTTTCTGCA
>ERZ773115.1429-NODE-1429-length-21963-cov-7.566140_pt1 | contig 21963 bp, 22 predicted proteins | sample MGYA00511116_ERZ773115 | MGnify/ENA primary metagenome ERZ773115 (study PRJEB29015, sample SAMEA2737869) | human gut metagenome | biome: human gut; feature: human-associated habitat; material: faeces | place: China | collected 2012 ... | reverse complement strand
TTGACTTTTTCAGTAATATTCTTGATCCTTACTCCGTTGATAAGCTCGACCTCTACGGTACAAAAATGGCTTATCCAAATTCGTGAAACACACGCTTTGAATAAGCCGATATCTAAGCTGTTTAATTGTTCATGACCTTGAAGTAATTCTTTTAGTTCTTCTGTTTTCTGCGGACTGTCATTGTAAGTGCAGCAGTCATATTTCATCTCGGCAAGCTTGAAGATCTCTGCTTTTACTCTGTCAAAGTCTGCTTGGGCAGAATCTGTCATATGGTTGATCTCATTCTGCTTACGGACTATATCCGCAGTAGGTGAATATGTGCTTATCTCGCCGCCCGATTCCAACAGACTCGGATTCACAATAGCCGAATTCAGAACATTAAGAACTGCTCCTATTATCATTTGATCTGTAAGCCGATATTCAAGCTTGTAACAATCGGTATTTCTGCAATCCCAATGCTCATACTTTGAATTGCCGCCTATCCGTGAAAGTCTGTGACCGCATTCGGTACAGTATGTAACATTTCGGATTGCTTGCAAATCTTCTGAAATCAAATTAAGTGTAGTTGCTTTACGCACTCGCTTTTCATTAGCAAGTCTGAAAGTTTCTTCATCAATTATCTGCGGATATGTTTCATTACCTAGATACTTATTATTTTCGATTATTCGCTTGACCATATTTTTGTTCCACTTATCCGAAACAGCATTGTAGCAAATTTTCTCTGACTGCATAAGCTTTGCGATCTCAGACAAACTTCTGCCTTTCAGATACTCGTCAAATATTGTAACAACTGCGTATACTTCTTTGGGTTCGGTTGTTATCTCACCGTTTTTCATACAGTATCCGAACGGTATCGTTCTGTTTTTAGCCATGATCTCGCCTCCTTTCGACCTACAACAATACCACATTTTCTTCTCAAAAGCTATTACCAACAGCAACAAAAAACTGCCTTGCGATTTGACTTGCAAGGCAGTTTGGCTATTTGTTTTCTAATTTTTTAACTGTTTTATTATCAACTAGCGACATCATTTGTGATATTGCAGTATGGTTTAGTTTTTCAAGACGTTCTTTTTGTGAAAACCCTTGTTTTATATTCGGCATTTAAACTCTCAAGGTTAGTAAGAACTACAAGCTGATGAATTGTTGCATGATCTCGTATATTTCCCTTTAAAGTGGGGTTTTGCTTTTTCCATTCAGATGCAGTCATACCGAACAATGCGACATTTAAAACGTCAGTTTCAGATGCGTAAGTAAAACGTTGCTGATGCTCTGTTATGCACTTTGGAATTATATTTTCTTTGATCGCATCCGTATGGATCTTATAGTTGATTTTGGTTAAGGTCCTTTTAAGATTCCAATCAAGTGAAAGTCTGTTATTTTCATCTGCTTTCAATCTCTGATAGTCTTTGATTATATACAATTTGAATTCGGCAGAAACCCATGAAGCAAATTCAAAAGCTATATCCTTATATGCAAAAGTACCTCCATAACGTCCGGGTTTAGAAATTATTCCGATCGCTCCGGTGGATTCTATCCACTTTTTAGGCGACATTGTAAACGCATTTGCACCTGCTTGATTTTTAAACCCCTCGAATTCGATGGGTTTAAAAGCGGGATTGTATAATGTTTCCCACAATCCAAGAAATTCTATGGTGTCTTTATTCCTCATCCAGTTGGCTATGACAGCTGTTGGCTCATCACTTTTATATCGTGCAATATCAGTGAGCGAGATATAATCGTTATCCGTTCCATCAGAAATAACAGATATTTCGTTTCCGTTTGCAATTATTTTTTCTTTGAACTGCGGCATATTTTTCGCCCTCCCTCTTTGTGTTTTTATTATATCACTTTTTCAGAGAAACTTCAACAATATTCTCCCAATTGCAATCCGCCTATCAAATGAAATTCCAGCTCATTCTGACTTTTAACCACGATCTTCTCAACCATACTCTCAAACGCCGTTTCTTCAAACTCTGTCATAGGACTATCTCTTTTTTCAAAGAAGTCGATCAGCATATCTATCTGGTCAAGAGTTTCGTCCTCATCATCGAAACGTGTAAGCTTTTTCAGTTCTGCTTGCAGTTTATTGATCTTTGCTGTAAGCTCAGTAGTCTGCTCAATGTATTTAGCCTCGTCCAAAAATCCCTTTGTCTTAAGCCTTGCGAGGATATGAGTTTGTTCACGGAACTTAGCGATTTCCTTGTGTATGTCCATTACTTGTGTTTTACCGGTGAACTCTTTCAGCTTCAAATCCTGCAATGATGTTTGAAGCGGTTTAAGGATAGTTTTGTAATTGCAGAAAAGCTTGTTGCATAGTCCTATAAATATACTATAGATCAAGTCCTGTGGAATTGCCTTTAATTCGCAATCTGCTGCATTTATATTATGTTTAGAGCAAGTCCAGCATACCGTGTTATTTATTTTCTTTCGTCTAAAGGAACTACCGCACTTTCCACACTTGATTTTTCCACTCAATGGGTATTTAGCTGTTTCGCGGCAGCCCATCGATTTGCGTATTGATATAAGGTGCTGAGCTTTTTCAAATATATCCTCGGATATTATTACCGGCATCGTTTCCTGTACAAGATACTGATCAAACTCACCCTTGTTTTCCTTTTGCTTAAACGGGAAGTTGTCAGTGGTGTAAAACTTCCGAAATACAGACCTGCCGGTATACTTTTCATTCATAAGAATATATCTTATGGTATTTTTACACCATATAAAGCCCTTGCTGCCTTTATCAATGTGTTTTTTGTTAAGTTCCTTCGCAATAGTTTCCATACCTATACCATTTATATACTGCGTGAAAATATTTCGTACAATTTTCGTTTCATTTTCAATAGTGACTATATCTTGCTTCCTTCTCATATACCCATACGGCAAAGAGGCCGGATTAAAAGTACCATTCTCCATTCGCTTTTGAATAGACCATTGCAGATTTTTTGATATGGACATTGACTCCTCTTGAGCCAGACCGCCCATAATAGTTATCATCATCTCATCGGTCATATTGGCAGTATCGATGTTCTCTTTCTCGAAAAATATCGTAATTCCAAGCGATTTCAATTCACGGACATTTTTAAGACAATCCCTTGTATTTCGAGCAAATCGGCTTATAGACTTAGTGTAAATCCTATCGATTTTACCTTTTCGGCAGTCATTTAGCATACGCTGAAACTCGTCACGCTTGTCCTCACGAGTACCTGTTATTCCCTCATCGGCATATATGTCCACAAGCTGTTCAGTCTCTGAATTTTCAAAAGCCTTTTCATAGTATCTTGTCTGTGCCATAAAGGAATTGAGCTGATCTTCGGAATCGCTTGATACTCGGCAATATGCGGCACAACGGATCTTTGTGTTTTGCTCTGCTGCTATGGTCGGCTGTATCACAGTTACAGTTGGCATATTCTCACCTCCGTTTTACCAACAAGGATACCACAAATCTTTATGGAATGGTATCACTATACTTGATAAAATTACTTATCTGAATCTGTGCAGTTTTCACGTTTGTCTGCTTGTCCTGCTGCTGTGCAGAGAGCCATTGTAAATACTCCAGCTGTACCGCCTATGATTAATCCGATAATAAATCCTAACAGTGCTATCCCTCCTATGCTGCGTCTTTTGACGACGCAAATTCTTTGTATATATCTTCTGTATTTCTGTTGATGTAATTCTGCTTTTCGCTTTCTTTAAGAAGTTTATCAAGCTTATGCTCTACAAAAGCTTTTGCTATATTTTCGAGATACTCTGCCTGCCCGTATTTCATCATATTTTATCGCCTTTCTTCCTGCACATTTTTGTGCAAAATATTTTACCCGATTCCGTATTTGACCATACGCATTTTCGGCATTCTGTTCCGTCAACGTAAACACTTTTGCTGTTTTTTATCTTTAGAAACCTCTTGCGGATTCTGTCCCAATCGGCAATATCTTTTTCATTAAGCAACTCATCTTCCTCCAATCTATATACAACTCAAATGCAGAAAAAGCTTCTGCACTTGAGTTATATCCGCACCGTGAGATATGCGGTGCGGAATAACGTAAATTCGTTTTGCCTTCGTCCGATTCTATCTTGTTTCGGACGTTTTCCGTGATATTTATCCTCGATACCCGTCACGGCGGAACTCTGCAAGCGACCGACAGCGTATCGATCTCATGGGCGTCTCACCCGCTCTATCAGCCCTCACTGGGAAGTATCATTATCCTCACACGTTTCATCGCCGACTTTGAAAGCTATTCAAAGGTCTGAACGTCATATTTATCGCTCACTCGTTTGAGGTCTTGGCGTATGGTTCATATGGCTGCCGAGATTTCATACCGGCCGTGTGATTAACGTACCTGCAGCGTTGATATTCTGTTGTCAAGATGCATGGATTTTTCTTTCCACTTGTATACGGAACGATGTAAGGGTTTTGACAACCATTTATTTTTGAAATTCTATAAGTTTGTAAATATCGCACAAAATTCGTTTCTTGCATTTGTGTATATTTTGCTGTGTGGTTACTAATTTTTCGGCACACTCACGTTCTGTAAGATTCTCAAAATATATCATTTCGATAAGTCTGCGGTCAGATGTTTTCAGCTTTTCAAGGGCAGTCAGAACTTCTTTAATAAGTATTTTTTCAATTACTGCTTTTGTTGTCGGGTCACTATCGGAAATGAACTCATGAAAGTTTTCAAAAGCACCATCCTTGCCGCCGATCAGAATGGAAAACTGTATTTCATGTTTAAAAAACGAGCTATTGTTTTTCTCCTCTCTCCATCCAGCTCTCTTGTACTCCTCGTACACCTCCTGCGATACTTCAACCTCAACTATCTGACCTGTAATGGTGTCATACACATTTATCGTTTTCTTACTCATTTTTATTCCTCCGTTTAGATTTTTTTGTTTTGAATCAAAACGAAGGCTTACGGATATTTGGCTGTTATACACAGCCACTTATTAAATAAAAACATAATGCTCCATCCTGCTTTCAAAGCAGAGACGGAGCGAAATAAAAAAGCGGAGTGAAAACCGACATAAACTTTAAAAGCTTACCTGTCAGGCTTCTACTCCGCTCTTAAACAAACGTGTGATGCTTGTACTAAGTGATCAAAATCATTCAATTGTCCTAATGTTATTGTTTTTCGGCATTTCCAGCATTTTATCATAACTGCGAAATGTTTGTTAAAACAATCATCTTCATTTTTTTGTGTTATTACATCAAAAAGTCTACCATCGCAAACAGGACAGCGAATCTGATGTATGTTATCTTCTATCAATCTATCAAGCCTCCAATGTTTAGCTGGTCAGCTAAACAAACTGCAAATATTTTTGCGGCAACCACCGCAAAAATATTTGTTCATTTATTCAGCTTTTCTATGAACTCAAGCCAGTCGCATTCTTTAGCCCCACATTTTTCTGCTATACGAATTGCCTTAGATACTATACCATTTAGCTTTATATATTGTGTGACATCAATTGCAATTGTACTGTTCGCTGCTGCATATAGATCATAAAGTTTGTAAATTCCTTCCGTAGTCAAATGTAAGCAAGAAATCAGATTCGCTATTATGTCCTCTTTAGGATTGCATCTTATACCGCTTTCGATTTGACTAAGGTACGCTGTAGATATGCCGATAAGTCCTGCAAGCTCTTGCTTGGTCATAGAATTCTGCATTCGTTTCTCGGATATGAACTGACCGAGCCTGTTATTTTCAGTCATTTTTTCATCCTATTTAATTTTTTATAAAAGTATACAAATCAAATAATTATTTTTAATTATATGATATATATAGCTTTAATATATTAACTATGTTATTATCCGGAAGATTTATGAAATTAGTTTTACATATGTTGATTTTCCAAACGGCATTATAATCTGTTTCCCAAAATTTTTTATATTGCCCATTTTTATGTTTAAATACATTTTAAATCTATGCGATTTACTAATACATATATTTGTTATATTCCACGGAATCTGTAATTTCATATGTACAATATTTTCTTTAATCTTCATTTGAAAAAAACAATTAGATATTCTCGGTTTTATCAAAGAATCTTTTTTAACCATAAATACAGAGAATCTATTATTCGTTTTGGGTTGAAAAGAAATAGTAATTTCATCATCAGGAAATATTAATTCTATAGAATCCTGACACTCATCGAATACCATATTGCCTCCTTTTTTGAAACAAGATGTAAATAAATCAATATGAATAAAAAAAGAGGATTCATCCCAATAGAATTTAGCTATTGCAAATTTGTTCCTGGGTATATTTATTGTGGATCCAAATAAATCTTTCCATAGATAACAGATTACTGCATTATTGTTTAATAATCCACTGTTATAAATGGAACAACAAATAATATCAGAACCAGAATTTAAATATGATAATCTATTTGTGATTTGCGATTTCACAAAATCTCTATCCTTACTTGGATTAAAAAATCTACTCTCAAATGTTGTTTCTTGACCAATTGATTCATAGTTATGATTAATATTAGGAATAAAATAAAATTCATACTGTTTACTAACAAAAGAACCTAATATTATCTCTGTAATATATAACATCTCAATTAAAACATTTATTGCTTCTATCTCATGGGCACGTTTATAAATACTCACCTCTCCTATTGTTTCACATATTTTTGTATATAACATCTTAATATCCATCAAATCTTTTAAAACAATGGCTTTCGTTCCAGAAATAATTCTAAAAGTATGAGGATAATGTCGCCATGCATGAAAACAAGCAAAAATAAGAGAATCAATTATATTGGGGTAATGAACCGAACCTTTTTTTATCGAATCGTCATAAATACTATCTAAACACTCAGGATTTTCTTTACATATTTTGTGTAAATCGAAGCTTATGATATTACCATCTTTATATTTATAAAACTCAAACAAGCGATGCGAGGAATTATTATATATACTTTTCAATATAGAAATATCGCCTTTAACAGAACAAGAATATCCAAGGTTATAAAACAGTAATAGTAATTTAAAAAAATTATCATCATCAACGGCTATATCAATATCAGAATAATCACGACAACCATTATAAATTTCACTATCTAAAACAATTCCTTTTAATAACATTATTTCAATATGTTCCTTTTCAGCCATATCAATAAAATCTTGTAATGTATCCCTTATTATTTTCTTTCTTCTTTTTAGGCTATAATATTCTAATATGTACTCTTTCTTTATAAGCTTTTTAAATTTTTCTTGACGTGAAACATTTAAATAAACAATTGAAAAAACATCGTGTCTCAATGCAAGGTTAAAAAGATCTTCTATATTTACATTATCCAAGTCGAATTTTTTTAATTGAGGATTAGATAATTTAATCAGAGCGTTTTCTAGGATGTTTCTTTTATACAAGACTGAACCTCCTCGTCTTTCTAATCAATGAACTAACCGATTGTAAAACTCATACAACTCTAAAAACACAGTAATTTAATAATTTCTATGACTTACTCCGCTTTTTATTATAAAAAAGATGATAGCTTTTGTTATATACCCACCAAATGGCAAGAATAATACAAATACTTTACAATAGCATAATTAATAAACCGTTGCAAATAAAATTGTTTCATTGAAGTCTAAACGTTTATTAGATAAATAAAATTTATAATCGGGAACAAAATATTTTAACAATTTTGGTATTTCAATAAAATCCGATGGCTTATGGTATATAGCCACTGCTATATTGGGTTTGCTATGCTGTATTATTCTTTTGGCCCCTTTTATTGCTGCTAAATCCATTCCTTCTATATCAATCTTTAAAAAATTAATATGATTAATGTCATTAGAATCGCAATATTTATCAAGTGTAGTCGTACAAATTTCAATATAATCTTCTTTTTTATGTAAATAAGAGGAATCTTCTTTCTTTATTATTCGACTACTACCATTAGCATCTAAAAAGAACTTTTTATCTTCTTTATCTGATAAACAAATATTTCCCAAAATAATATTTTCTATATGGTTAATAATAATATTTTTTTTTGCTACCCTGATGTTTTTTTTGGATGCATCTAAAGCATATATAATACCTTTATTACCAACCTTTTTTGCGAACCATATTGAGGTTTCACCATAATAACAGCCCAAGCTTATTACTGTATCAGAAATATTTGGTACTACTTTATCTTTATATGAATATTGTTCTCTTTTCCACGTATCATAAATTTCATATTCAGTTCCGTAGATCTTAATATCTTCAATTTCATAAAATGATTCATATACCGAGAGCAAACCTTGGGATTGCACATCAACATATGACTGGTTCGGATATAACAATAAGTAAAGATCTCCACAAATACTATACGCAATTTGAGATTTAATTAAACGTAAAAGTGTATTTTTAGATTCTTGATCACTTAAATTATTATATAACCATATAAAATTATCAACATTTTGTATATAATAATTTTTGAACAAATCAGATTGTTTTCTTTTATTCCATTCAAAAGTATAATTTTTTATATCTTTAATGTAATCGCTAAAAAACTGGTTTAACCTATTATCGTCAGAAAATTTCAAACAATTAACATCCCAGTAAAAATCATCAGGCCTATATGAACTTGATTGAATAAATAAGTCGATGTCATTAATAACATCATCATAAATAGCATAAAAATTCATTATAATTTATCCTCTTTTGTTTTATATAGATTGCACTAGATACATACTTATCAAATAATTAACTCCTGTGCTTCAATCATTTTTTTATAATATCCATTTCTTTCAATTAAATCCAAATGATTACCGCTTTCTACTATCTTACCGTCTTTAACCACATATATCTTATCCATTTTTTTTACTGTTGATAATCTATGTGATACCATTATAACGGTAGCATTTTCAACTTTATTTAAATAAGATATAATATCATGTTCAGCAATTGGATCTAATGCACTCGTTGGTTCATCAAGGATTAGTAAAGGGTGATTATTTACAAATATTCTTAATAGTATCATCTTTTGTGTTTGACCACCAGATGGAACTATTCCATCTTCGTTAAACTCTTTAGTTAAACTATCTGTATATTTAAATCCATTTTCTTTCATAAAACTATTTATTTCATCTGTAGAATAAATATTTTCTGTATTAATCTTATTATAATTATTAAGATTTAAATAATCATATATTGTCATTGCATAGATATTCATATCTTGGAACACACACAGTATTTTTTTTCTTAATTCTTTTATATTATATTTTCTTATATCAATTCCATTAATAAAGATATTTCCAGAATCGACATCGTATAGTCTCAGTAATAACTTAATAATGGTTGATTTTCCAGAACCATTATCACCTACAAACGCAATTTTTTCACCGTAATCAACAGAAAAAGAAACATTGTTAAGTACATTTTGTTTGTTATTATAGGAAAACACAACGTTTTTGAATTCAAGTTTAATTTTTGGTTTAATATGCAAATCTTCATAACTATTATTATTTTCTATTGAAGATTTTACCGAAAAAAACTCTTTTATTTTTTCGGCACTTAAACTGAGGGCATTTGAAAGACTAAAGAATTTAAATAATTCATCAAGTTCTTTTTGTAAATGAATTTCCGCAGTTAGAATTGTTATATACATAGTTGCATCTTTTATTTGACCATTCAATATAATATAGGCAATATAAATTACTACTAAAACATAGGAAAGTGATGTAAATAATTGTCCTAACAAGATCCAAACAATCCAGGTTTTATTATATTTCTTTATTATTTTCTGTTTAAATTCTTGAACAGCTTTTAATTCTTTGAATAAATAGGATTTTAAATTACTGCATCTTAAATCTATAGCATATTTTTTTTCATAGAATAAATTATTTATATAATCTAATTTTCGATTTGGAAATACATTCTCATTTTCAAAAGACATATCAATTTTATTCAATTTCAAATTAATAAAATATCTAATTATAACATTTAACATAACAATGGCTAATATTAAAGGTCCAGTTAAAGATATCAAAGTTATTATTGCTACAAGATTCGATATATGCATAAGAAAAGAAACTATATAATTTCGCGCTTCATCTGATTTCTGCGTATAATTAGTAAGTGTCCATACGTATTTGTTAAAGAAATCTGGATCGTCAAAATGTTTATAGTCGCAGCTTAATGAATGAATATATATCTTGTTTTTAATTTTATAGTCAATTAAGCATTTTTTCTTATCGTAAATAAGTAAATCAACAAGAACGGTTGCAACATCTGGAAATAGTATTATCAATTCAATTATGAGAGCACAGCTGATAATATATTGAATGTTGGCACCATTCAGGATAAGATCAATAATTTTTTGTGGGAATACAATACTAGCAACAGAACTTATTGGTATTATAATTATAGCAATTATAATTTGCATTATTAACAAGTCTTTTGCATTTTTAAAATACTCTTTAGCTAACCAAATTACATTTTTTAAATCAAAAAAAAACTGCTTCATAAAGAATTCTCCCATTATAATATTTCATTAAGCATCTTAAACATATTATTTGTATTACTATATTCCATAATAACAGCTTGTGAATTTAATCCTATTTTACAGATGTCATAATACAACTGTGTCATATTGGGTGTATAATGAATATTATTCAATAATAATTGTATTGTATCTTTTTGTGGAAGGAATTTAAATGACTCATTAGCATTGTGCAAATAGTGTGGAAAGATAATAATATCAACACTATTAACAGTATCAATTGTATTAAATGCAGGATATATATATCGAAGATTTTGATCATTATCATAAGTAATACCAATTATATTATCATCTGTATCATCTTTTTGCCTTAGTGCCAATGGTAAACCGAATCCGATAATGCTGTTCTTATATATATATATATTATCATCATCTAAGAGTATCGCAGATTGTGATTGCAAAATATTTTTTGCCATTGTTGTTTTTCCTGAATATCTATTCCCCAAAATTAGTAGTTTTTTATTATTATAAATAAGACATGACCCATGTAAAATAGTACAATTAAGCTTTACCTGAATATATTGAGTAATTGCACATAGTGCATAATATAACCAATTTTGATTATTTGTGTCACATTTTCTTCTACATAACGGTCGAATTCTTTTATTTATTTTAGACCTATATTTATAAAGATATAGTACATCTTCTATTTCGTCATATGAATCATATCTATTAAATGAAAATAATACTTTATTGAAAATCTTTTTGTTCTCTATATAAAGTTCATTTTCAATACATATTACTATGTTAATATCTACAATTTCCTTTATAAACTTAATCATTATTCAATTCTCACTTAATTACATCCGACACAATAATTTTTCTGATATAAATTGATTAATTATTTCTAAAATGTCAGTCATTATTTTTTCTTTCAAATTTGGATTTGCATTGTAAATTGATGAAAGTTTATTATATATGTCCGTAATGGTTAATTGAACATCATTGCTACTATTAAATATCTGCTCCCAAATGTGTGTAGCTGTACAATTTAGTATTATTATATGTTCTGTTTCCATATTGTATATAATTATTTCATCATCTACATCTTCCATTGATAGATTTTTATTAATTTCAAATTTATTTTCATTATATATAAGCATTTAGTACTCCTTGTATAACATATTAATTGGGGATTTATAGAGACCCAGCATATAAACTCTTGTCTGTCATACAGTAATATGAGTAAATACTTCTGTTTAGTCAAAAAATACTATATCCTAAAATACAAATATATATTGACATCCAAAGCAATTACTTCATTAATACAAGATTAATTTGTAACCGTGACTTTCTATGACAAGGTTCGGTAACTTCTATGATTCTATATTCTGAATTAAAAATGCATCACCATAAGACAGTTTAGAGTGTGAAATATTTTTAGCTTTCCACCCCAAACATTCATTAGACCTAACAATATTATTTAAAATGTATTCCCAGTATTCTTTTATCATTGAACATTCCCACTCATTTATCTTTGAGCTTGGACTATTACTGTTTATTTCTTTTAAAGGGCAACCACCTTTACATAATCTAAATGCAAAGCAATTTTTACAACCTATATATTTTTCTCTATATTTCTGCATTATTTTATCTGAATAAGAGTTTTTAATATTAACAACAGCATCACTGATATTTCCAACAATCGTTTTCATATTCTTAGATTCTATACAAGTAACAATTGATCCATCAGGCATTAACCACGGACACTTTACAAATAGTGAACCGCAGAATATTTCACATAGATGCAGAGGAAACATCGGCGTTGATAATTGTATATCTAGTTTATTTTCACTAATATAATTCTTTAACGCCATGTACGATTTAAAATAATCGTAGGTTTCTAATTTATCTGCAGATGTTTTAATACGCGCTTCTGCTCTTCCAGCGGGAATAATTGGCAATAAACTCCATTCATCGACATTCCTAAAAAAACTATGAATATAATCTGCCATTTCTGTCATTTTATTAAAGTCGTGTTGCCAAATTGTTGTTCTTACTGTAACATATGGTTTTTTTGTACATTGAGTTAATTTAGATATTGTATTCACAACAATTTTATGACCGTTACTATTCCTGGTATTTATCCTATTGTTATCATGTACATTTGGAGTACCATCAAAAGATACCATTACACTCTCAAAATGTTCGGCTATATATTTTATTTTATCATTAGATAGTAAACCGTTGGTTGTTAAGTCGAAAGAATACTCAATGTTATTTTCAATACATTTATGTTCTATCATTTCAATAACCGATTTAAACACAAGCCAATCATATGTTGGTTCTCCTCCGCCAGTAAAAAAACTTTAAGCTTATCTTGTATATTGTATAGCATTTTTTTTATTTTAATATTTTTGATAATATGTATAGTAAACGCTTCAATATCAGTAAGAGTTAAACTGGTTGTATTATTTTCTTGGGAAGAATAACCACAATAAGTACACCTTAATTGACAATTGTATGTTAGACATATACCAAATTGAGTATTTAGGTGATTTTTGTATGAAAGAGAGTCTAATGAAGATAACCACCTGTCATATATTTCATCATAATAAATATTAGTTTTATATAGTTCCCGTAATAAATCAACCTTTTCTTGTTCAAGACTATTTCGATATAATATCATTCTTTCACTATCATAAATGTATTCTTCAAGTGCATATTCCATTATCTAATCCCCTTCTTTTTAAATAATAGTTATTATACTCGTTATAAATATCTGAAACTTTAACTTTTTCATAATCATAGTTTAACTCTTTCAGCAAAATACCAATTTTATAAGACAGTTCAAGAGCTTTTCTATCAATTTTATTCAATTGAATTTCTTTGTCATTTCTTATTTTGCATACACACTTACCATACACATTTTTATGTGGAATCTGTTCAATTTTAAACGCATTATCGCCCTTACAAAAATAGTAATCTTTATTAAGTGACACTATTCTATGAATTAGCAAATATTTATTTTCGTAAACAAATAATACAACATCGCCCAACTCATAATTATCACACTTGACTATCTTTACAATTTCATTATTTTGTAAATCTGGGAGCATACTATCTCCATTTATTCGCAACTTAATATCTAAATTAACTGAAAGAATAAACTCGATCACTCTAGTATAATCCATAGTTATGCCTTAGTTCTACAATAAGATTTTCCACTACCACAAGAACATTGATGTACCCCAGTACCTGATCCACAATTTACACCTGAACCAGCACCCGAGCACGAAATTGATGTAGCCAGAGCCTCAATATTTTTAATATCCTCAGAATCATAAACTGTCATTATCGGTTTTACATAAATCATATTTTCTTTCATAGTTATTCCTCCATGAATATTTAACCATTTATTACTTTTAATTCTCAATTTTATTTTTAACTTTACCTAATACAAGCATTAGACTTTCAGAGCATACTGCTAAAGTAATAATTATTATTACTTTAACAGTCGAATAGTAATATAGAATGAAATATACCATACTATAAATAAATAGTATGGTATGTGATTTTTTTTTAAACACCTTTTTTTCTAAATCGTCAACTGCTTTATTTTTTGTGTCTACTGGAGACAAATACCAACAAATTATAATACTAAAGAAGAATGTAATTGCACAATAATTTGTTGGAAGTTTTACCCATTTAAATATAGAGAGCCATGCTACCATAATTGCACTAGATACAATATAGCATCTTATTGTTGTAGAGGCATGATATCCTCCTGAGTATGTTCTTAATGGTATATATACTGCCAGTAAAAGTATTGAAAAAATAAGCTCACCGAAAATAGCTCCTATTAACAAGGAAGTTATCAAATTCAGCGTTATTACTAAGCCGATTTGGATTCCATACCTATATATTTCCCTGTTTTCAGAAATAATATTTTCATTTTCAAGCTGTTGAGTAATGTACTCTGAGATTCTTGTAAACATCAGAATTTGCGAAGATTATTAGCACCATCTGGTAGTTCTGGCTGGTGATTGATCCATATACAACAGCTGTTTACATTTGCTGTTGTAATTGCGAGTGCCAAAGCTGCAATCAATTTTCCATATCTTCTTAAGCACCTGCTTAGTAATCTCTTCATCATTCTCTCTCCTTTACTTTTTATAATATTGTATCACATTGTACCACATTTTTTCGATTTGTGTTGTATTATGGTATGAGTGGTAGTAGTTTTGGGTATGAACGGTAAAAAAGACTGCCGTTTTTATCCGGCGGTCTTTCAGTCTGTCGCAAAACCCCTGATTCACCACGAATCAGGGGTTTTAATTTGCATATAATCAACAATCTAACAAAAAACGTAAGAGAATTTCGTAAAAAGCATCAAAACACAGCGATCTACCCTCCTTTTCCACCTGTGAATTGCAAACTTTTTCAAATTCATGGCAGCAAATTTAAGCCTAACCCATTTGCTGACCTGAGCTAAGCCTCTGTAATATGTAAATCTCATGGAGTGCTTTTCTTTGGCGTCTGCAAACACTCTTTCGATCGTTTCTTTTCGCCTGTCATACAGTTCCCTTATCCCGTATGTGTGGCGGTAATCCTCAACCTTTTCTAGATATCCCCACCAAATGTGTTTCGTAACAAGCTTTTCACTTTTGGAATTTTCGGTGCACATATTCCTTGACTTGCAGTTTTGGCATATGTAACCCTTGCTTTTGAATTCTTTGTAACCCTCTCTGTTGGTAGTTGCGTAGTTCAATATTTGATTTTCAGGACATATCACACAGTCAAATTTCTCGTCAAGAACGTAATCATATGGCTTAAAAAAAGCCTTTTTTGCTCATTGGTCTTTTGTATGGAAATACAGGGATCCTGCCGTCATCGATTATTCTTTTGCTTATCCAAGGCGTCCTGTATGCCGCATCTGCAACTATATTCTTTACCTGCGGAAAATGCTTTATCAGCCTTTCATAAAAAGGGTCAAATGAAATGCTGTCATGAACGTTTCCGGGAACAATAACTGCGTCGAGTACATACCCGTTTTTATCACATCCTGTCTGAGATGCATATGCAAGACATTTTTTATGCTCACCTTTGTGAAAAACTCCACTTTCGGGGTCTGTTGTCGATTCATTTATTATCTTTTCCTTGGGCGGTTTATTGCCGTCAAACGGCTTTTTGCCGTGTTCTTCACGATCTTCGTTGATCTCATCCATAAGCTGTTTTTCGTAAGCTTTTGCGGCTGTGGGAACTGCTTTTTTCACAACCTTTTTGATATTTGCATTTGCCTTGATATGTGTTCCGTCAACAAATACAGCTTCGGGCGAAAGATAGCCTGCATTATCGATTTCGGACAAGATCCAATAAAAAATTAAGTCTCCCAATTTCCCTCACCAATCCCTCCAACGCCCCAGTTGTGCAAAAACTGAACATCTGATATGATATAATAAACATAACAAAACGTAAAAAGGAGCTAAATCGTTATGTCAAAAAAGTTACCAAAGGGCAACATGAGCCTGTTCGACTTCCAGGAGCGCTACGACACTGAGGACAAATGCCGCGAATATTTTCTTCGGCTGAGATACCCCCACGGGTTCGTTTGTCCGCACTGCGGAGGGACGGAATGCGGGCAGATCAAGACTCGCAATCTGCTTCGATGCAAGTCCTGCCGCAAGCAGATTTCAATCACCAGCGGCACAGTTTTTCACAGCTCACACCTGTCGCTTAGGCAAATTATCTGGGCGATGTTCCTGTTCGCCAATGACAAGTGTGGATGCTCGGCGGTGCAGCTGCTAAAGATACTGAAAGTCAATTATGACACGGCATATTACATTCTGCTTCGGCTCAGAAAAGCAATGAAAATCCGCGATGACCGCTACATATTGGAGGGAATCGTCGAGCTTGACGACACCTATGTTGGCACCGTGACACACGGCAAAAAACGCGGGCGCGGCACTGAAAAAAGGTCTTACGGAGAAATATTTCCTGCACTATGAAACATTTTCGCCAGAAAAGGATATGCTGAGGCACCTGCACACTGCGATCTCAAACATGAAGTCGATGATCGAGGGCACATACCACGGCGTGACGAAGGAACATCTACAGAAGTACCTGGACGAGTTCTGTTTCAGATATAGCCGCGTCTTTGGTGTACAACTTTTCGGACGATTAGCTGCGGCTGTTTTTTGCTGAGATTTTTGGTGAGGGAAAGGGGAGACGTAATGTCTATTTGTGCACTTTAATATTGTATAAAATGGCTTTGGCAGTATATATGCCATCTGAAACGTTATTTTCTAATGTACCGTGGTATTTTTCAAGTGAAGTACGAACACTTATCAATCCTAATCCATGCTCGCTGTCCTTAAAATCAAGCTTCTGTTCACCAAAGGTATTTTCTATTTGAATAACTATCATACCTTTGGCGTAATTGATAAATAGTTTTAAAATCTTTTTATCGGCATTTTCCAAAGCATTTAGTGCATTGTCAATAAGATTTCCAAGAATGACAGTCAGATCGAAAGTTTTTACATTCAGTTCTTCAGGAAGCTTGACTTTAATCGTATATTCAACGTTCATATTTTCGGCAACCGCAAGCTTATAATTAACAAGGCAATCTATATCCGAATTTCCGGTATGAATGTATTCATTTTGAAGGTTCATACTCTCGGACATTTCATCTATATATTTTACGGCTTCTTGGTCATTACCTTGTTGAATATTGTTTTTTACATTAAGAATGTGATTTTTCAGATCATGCTTCAAGAGCCGGATCCGTTTATCTGATTCATAAATAATTTCAAGTTGATTTTTATATGCTTTATTAGCGCTGTCAATGGAATTATACATTAGCCTGATCCGCATATTTTCAATATACTTATCGTATAAATAAAAGTTCAATAAATTTATCAGTATCAGAATAAATGCTATAACAAATCCCTTTATATCGAAGCTGGGTTTTACTAAGACCCCGATAATAATTGTCCCTATGGAATTTGTTATAAGCACAAAAATATAAAATGAATTGATCAGCATTTTTTCATCACGCTTGAAAGTTACCCTTACAATAAAAGCAACAATTGCTAAAGTGATACTTTGTATAGTATTTGATCTGACCAAAACAGCGCTCGGGTCAAAGCATGAACACATCCAATCAAGAAACATTCCGACAGCTATAAATATTACAGTCAGAAAAATGCAGTTCAGTATGCTTTTTTTATACTGCAAAGATATAAGAAAGATTGGCAGAATATTAAATATAAGATTTAAAGCCATGTTATCAAAAAATATATAAATGCAGGAATTCAAAGAATAGAATATCACATATGTCAAAAATTCTATTCGTTTATCAAATACACATCTGCCAAAAATTGAATTGATAAAAATATGAACTGCATATACATATAACGCATTTGAAACCAAGTAAAGTGAAGTTATCATTTCTGCCCTCCAACATCATATGATATCCTTTTTCGTACATCTGACTGTAATCGTCGGCTTATTGTGAACTCTGTTTTATCCGATAATATGATTTTATCATAATCACTCATGATAATGTGATTTGTATTTACAGCTATTCCTCGCCTAATAGTAATAAACTTGTTTCTCAGTTGTTGCTTCAACACATTAGAAAATTTTTGATAGGTAAGTATATTGCCGTTTTCGGTATGAAGTAATAATTGTTTACCCTCACTTTTGATATATATTATAGAATTAACGGCTATTTCATGCTTTGTATTTTCATATGTATAAGTAAATAAAATGTTTGATTCATGATAGTAATCAATATATCTGTTAACAACAGAAAAAACATTATCACTATCAATAGGTTTGATTATGAAGTCAAAGGGCTGCGCCGAAAACAGTTCCATCGCATACATGTCCTTTGCCGATACAAAAACTATCTGAGTTTTAATATTGCGCTGTACTATCCTCAAATAATGACTTAGATCAATCCCATTCATTTGTGGAAATTCAATATCCAAAAAAATCAAATCGTACATATTTCCCGATTTGATCGAATCACACATTTTTTCGCAGGAAATAAATGAATGAATTTTAAAATCCGTCATATATGCAAAGTCATATTCCATCAAATAGTGATAGATTTGTTTACATATTGCTATATCATCATCAATAATCGCGATTCTTATCATAATTCCAGTCGAGTAAACAATCTCGACACTCCTTTCAAAGTATTTCAAGTGAAAGGCTTGCCTACTGCCCCTCACAGAACCGTACGTGCGGTTTTCCCACATACGGCTCTTCAAACAGTCATTGGAGACCAGTTCCATATATCAGTCGTTAAATGAGGTTCGGATACATAGTAGTTTCACACTCTCAGATACTTTTCGTATCTGAATTTTCCTTTCTGGTCTCTTCTGTTCAGCATTCGGTATGTGTTGTGTTTCAGATATTCCCAGAAATTTTTGTATCGAATGGAAGTTTACGTTCACTCCATAGTAATTGCAACGCCCTCTGATTACCGCCGCCAGTATCTTCATCGTTTCTGCAAGCGGTTTCGTAAGCCTTGGGCAACACCGCACAACTATTGTGCGCATATTGCGCAGTCAGATTTTTCGTCAGATTGGCTAAAAACAACGAAGGCTAACTCGCGGGCATAAAGCTTTGCTTTATGCAGTCGAGGAGTTTTTGGCTAATATGACGGAAATATGCAAGCAATATGCGTGCAAAGCCGTCAGGCGGTAGTTATGCGGTGTTGCCCTTGTTTTCATCCATACTTTTGCCGCTTGCTTCTTCGCTTGTAGCTTCTTCTTGCTTGTCCGCACTCCCAGTCTGTATTTGCCTGTTCGTGTAGTTGTGTTGTAGAAGGTAAAACCAAGAAAATCAAAATCTTTCTTTGAATCTGCCTATTGGCAGTATTCTTGTCTTTTACTTTGCTACTTCAAGCCCGAATTTTTCAAGTCTCGTCTTCAGTGCATGCATTACTCTTTGTGTCTCATTTTCGTACTGGAACAATATCAGAAAATCATCCGCATATCTGACATAGTATGCCTCTCCCTTTAGTTTAGGCTTTACTGCCCTTTCAAACCACAGATCAAGTACATAATGCAGATAGCACAGGCGAGATAAGTCCGCCCTGCGGCGTCCCTCTGTCGCTGTCCTTTAGGGCAACACCGCACAACCGCCCTTCCTTATTTCAGGAGCTTATCAGACTTCCCAGGTATGCAGATACTTCTTTGCACGCTCGCCACGCCCTCTGGCCCCGACGAAACCTACAGCATTCTCGCATTTCGACTGCCGTATTACTGCCTGTGACCTGGAGGAAGGTATCGGCTTCCGCTCTATATAACTTACGGGGCTGTATTGCTTCACGCTTTCGCATTGCGGCTCTCGTACTCCACTGCCTACGCTTAAACCTCACCTCTCGGCTTCGACTCCAAGGCTGTGTACCGGCTGTTTGCTGGGCTTTACCGGGTCCGGACTTTCACCGAACTATTTTATCTGCACCGAACTGGCGTATCCTGACATTATTCTACATTATATCAATTATCTTATGATAAATCAATACGCTATTTGTTAAAAGGATGTATAATATATTAATATTGACGAGCTTTTGAAAAAGTTTAGAATTTGCCAAAATAAAAACGGCGGATTTATATTGCTTTCAAGCATAAATCCGCCGTTTATTGCATTGTTATTGTATTTTCTTCTTTTAGACCCAACCCTTGCCTTTTCTTTTGTATCATCCTCCGCAGCCTGCTGTCAACTGTCCGTCTGACTACCTTATACTTCTGCGTATAATCATCTTCAATGCATCTACTGAGATTTGCAAACAGACCAAAGACCGTATTGGCAAGCATAGCGTTTTCAAACCGCTCCATATTATCAAGCATATTCTGAGCATACTCATTACCGTCGTTTGCAGACTTTGTAAGCCATTCCACTGATTTTTCCTTATCTTTTTCAAGTCCTTCAGCTCCGAAAAGATAAAGCCTGCCGAGCTGATAGCTTGACCACACATTTTTATCAGCGGACTTTTCAAAGTAGTCAACAGCTTTTTGAACATCATAATTTTCTTTTTGTAAATACAGCTTGCCGAGTGCATACTGTGTGAATTCGTTATCCTCAGCTAAAAGCAAGTATTTCTCGGCTTTATCCAAGTCCTGCAACACGATATCGCCCTTGAAATATATCTTGCCGAGCTTGTAACAGGCACAAGTATCTCCGCTGTCAGCACACTCTGTAAGCATAGCGAGTCCTTTGTCGATGTCTTGATTTAAATGCTCACCCGAAATAAGTTCAAGGGCAAGAAAACGTTTTGCATTGATATTCTCAAGCTTTATTGCTTTTTCAAGCAGCTTTACAGCCTTTTCCTTATCCTGCGGAATATGTTCACCAAGCAGCAGTTCCTTTCCGTATTCGTACAACCCATTCTTGTTATTCATCTCAGCGGAACGTTTGAAGTAATCTATAGCCCTATCCATATCAATGTCAGTTCCGAGACCCTTTTTAAACATAGAGCCCAGTTTGTAATATAGGTTATCGTCAGCCTGATCCTTACTTTCGAGTTTCAGAAATCCCGATAATGCGTCCTTGTAATATCTCTGCGCGGTTTCTTCACTTTGAATTACATATTCGCCTTTACTGTACATCTGGGCAACAGCGTATGATGCATAAGGCTGTCCCTGCGAAGATGATTTCTGATACCACAAAAACGCCTGAGACAAATCTTTCTCCACGCCGTTGCCGTAGTAATATAGGTTGGCAAGACTGAACTGTGCAAACTTGTTTTTCTGCTTTGCCGATCTTTTAAACCATTCAAAAGCCTTTTGGTAGTTTTGTTCCGTACCTGATCCGTAGCAATACATTTTGCCTATTCGATATTGAACATATGGCTTCAGCTTTTTTGAGCTTGGCTCGACTTCAAGAAAGCCTTTTAACGCTTCCGAATAATATCTTAGCGACCTTTCCTCATCTTTTGTACCAAGTTTGTCAGTTGAATGTAACTTTCCTAAATCGTGAATAGCAAGAACATTGCCCGATTTAGATTCAGAGAGCAGAATCTGTTCCGCATTTTGAAAATCCTCAAGCTTGGATTTCTTATTGTAAATCAGTTTACAGGCTTCTTTGTATGAATTACTCCATTTTAAATAATACTTACTTTTTGGAGTATTATCAACATCAACTGTTACTGCATTTTCATCACTCCAAACGAAATCTTCGGCTGTAAGATCATCGTTATCTGAAAATATTACTTTGTCGTCTGCGAATTGGTCTGCTTCATCGAACTGTGGAAATATTTCTGCAGTTAAACTATCAGAGTCATCATTCTCAAATTGTTCGGTAGGTTCGGGTTCTTCGACTGCTGCATTAACTATGGGGTTATTCATATCAAGCACAGTCCTGATTATCATATTTCGCACCGGCTGAAAAACCTTATTCTCTGTCAATGCTAACATTTCTTTTTCCTTTTGTAATCCTGTATAATAAAACTTGACACATAAAAAACAATCAAAGTATAATAAAAACAAAGGAGTGTGTCATCAATGGGAACAGGAA
>ERZ773115.1423-NODE-1423-length-22017-cov-3.904562_pt1 | contig 22017 bp, 20 predicted proteins | sample MGYA00511116_ERZ773115 | MGnify/ENA primary metagenome ERZ773115 (study PRJEB29015, sample SAMEA2737869) | human gut metagenome | biome: human gut; feature: human-associated habitat; material: faeces | place: China | collected 2012 ... | reverse complement strand
CATGATAGCTTCTGATGCTAATTCGATTTATTATAAATCGAATCCGGTTTGAAGTCAAGAGCCGCAAAATGATTCCTTACGACATGGCAGCAATTCTCTATGACATACAGGTGCCGCATGGCATGCCATGCGGTGTGTCATGCGGCATATCGTGCCGTTTAGGCATGTGTCTCCTGCTCGTAGGGCATCACTTCCGCCAGAAAGCCCTTTTTCTGCAGTGCATGCTCTATCTCGTCGAGCACTTCTTCGCTTTCCGCGGAAATCTTGTGAAAATGATAGCCGGAAGTCACATTCAAAAGCGGAACCGATTTTCCGGTTCTAAGATCATTTAAGAAGCCCTGCACATCCCGCCGGTTCCTGATATTGAGCGCCGCTTCCACGCGCCCGTAAACCCTGTGGTTCACCATGACATTTAAGACGGTGCCGCCCAGATCAACGATCGTCGTGAGTTCCTCCTCAACCTGTTCATTGGTATGGCAGACCTTAAGCACGCGGGTCGCACATTTCGGTTCGTTGAGCAGATAGCCCTTCGCGGTCGACACAATCGGATACCCTTCTGTTCTAAGCAGCGCAATGTCCTGCACCACGACCTGCCGGCTCACCCCCGTGACCTGTCCAAGCTGCGTCCCGGAGAGCGGCTGTTCCGACTCCCGCATCAGAAAGATCAGTTTTTTTCTTCTGTCCGCACCGGTCATTTCTTTTTCCATAGATTTTCTCACCCTTCCAGCACACGCAAATGTTTCAGACTGATATCCAGGATCGGCGCAGAATGTGTCAGCGCGCCGCTGGACACGTAATCCACACCAAGAGATGTAATGGTCTTAATATTTTCCTTTGTGATATTGCCGGAACACTCGGTCTCGGCACGTCCGTCGATCACGCGGATTGCTTCCGCCATCTGCTCCGGTGTCATATTGTCAAGCATGATAATATCCGCGCCTGCTTCCACGGCTTCTTTTACCATATCAAGGTTCTCTGTCTCCACCTCGATCTTGCGCACAAACGGTGCATATGCCTTTGCTGCCGCCACGGCTTCCTTCACGCCGCCTGCCGCATCGATGTGATTGTCCTTTAAGAGCACGCCGTCCGACAGATTATATCTGTGATTGCATCCGCCGCCGATGCGCACCGCATATTTTTCAAAAATACGCATACCCGGCGTTGTTTTGCGGGTATCCAGAAGCTTTGTCTTAGATCCCTCCAGAAGCTTCGCCACGCTGTGCGTGTAAGTTGCAATGCCGCTTAAGCGCTGCAGATAGTTGAGTGCCGTGCGCTCTCCCGACAGCAGTACCCGGATATCGCCGGTCACAACCGCAAGGGTCTGTCCCTTTTTCACTTTCTCGCCATCCTTCACGAAGAACTCCACCTGCGTCTTTTCATCCAGCAGTGTGAACACACGCTCGAAAATCTGTAAACCCGCAATAATTCCGTCCTCCTTGCAGATCAACTGTACGTCGCCCTTTTTGTACTCCGGCATCACGGCGTTGGTGGAGACATCCTCACTGTTGATGTCCTCCTCTAACGCCATCTTGATATATTTGTCAGCAACAAGCTGCATGGTAATTGGATTCATGTTCTTCTTTTCCTTTCTGTGTAAGTTCGATCTTTTGTGCGGCGCGCTTTGCAAAAACAAGGCTCTCCAGGAGACTGTTGCTGGCAAGCCGGTTCTTCCCGTGAACCCCGTTGCAGCTTGTCTCCCCGACCGCATACAGATGCGGCATAGTCGTTTCCGAATCGCGGTCCACATGGACGCCGCCCATAAAATAGTGCTGTGCCGGAACGATCGGTGCCGGCTCCTTTAAGATGTCATAGCCCTCTTCCAGACATTTCTCATAAATATGTGGGAAATGTCCCTTGATGATCTCCTCCGGTACGTTCTCAAAGGAGATGAATTCATGGTCGACACCCTCTTTTTCCATCTCCTCGCGGATCGCTTTCGTCACGACATCGCGCGGAAGCAGTTCGTTGACGAACCGCTCTCCCTTGTGATTCAAGAGAATCGCGCCCTCGCCTCTGGCGGACTCTGAGATCAGAAAGCTTCTGCCCGGCTTTTTGCTGTAGAGACAGGTCGGATGGATCTGCACATAATCCATGTGCTCCAATTCTACTCCGTGCTGCTCCGCAATCCGGCAGGCATCGCCCGTCAGAATCGGGAAATTCGTGGAGTGCTCATACAGACCGCCGATGCCGCCTGTCGCCATGACCGTATCCTGCGCATGGATGTGCAGCGTCTCGCCGTCCCTTGTCTTCGCGATCATGCCGCAGCAGTGATCATTCACGACGAGAATATCTGTCATTACAGTATATTCCATGATGGTCACATTCGTCAATTTTTTCACATGCGAAAGCAGCGTCGTGGTGATCTCCTTGCCGGTGATATCCTCATGAAAACAGATTCTCGGTCTGGAATGTGCTCCCTCTCTCGTGTAGGCAAGCGTGCCGTCCGGATTCTTCGCAAAACGGACCCCGAGGGAAAGCAGATCATCGATGATCGCCCGGCTTCCGCGGATCATGAGATCCACGCTCTCCTTCCGGTTCTCATAATGTCCCGCCCGCATGGTATCCTCAAAATAAGAATCGTAATCGTTCTCATCATGCAGCACACAGATGCCTCCCTGTGCCAGCATGGAATCACAGCTCTCCAGATCTTCTTTGGACAGCATCAGAATCTTCTTGTCTCTTCCAAGACGCAGCGCCGTATACAGCCCTGCCACTCCGCAGCCTGCAATCACTACGTCATAGTACATATCTCTCATCTTATTTATTCCCTCTTTTCGTATCCCGGCATCTGATACGCCGGTCACATTTCATCCGAGTATAGCACATATCTTTACAGATGACAAGACAGTTGTTATGACAAATTGTCAAGACAATTTGTCAGACAATTTGTCATGTATAATTCCAAAATAAAAAAGACATATTATCGAAAAGGGATGCCGTCGCTTCAGACCAGGTTCCCAAAAGGAGACAACTATGATTAACGAAGATACCATTTATCTGCTGCGCGAGTGCAACGCCGGAACGCAGATGGCAGTCTATTCCATCGGCGAGATTCTGGAAAATGTCAAAGATCAGAAGCTGCGTGAGATTCTGATCTCATCCAAAAACCATCACGAACAGCTTGGCAACGAACTGCATATTCTGCTGCAGAAATACGGCGATACGACAAAAGACCCGGGCGTCATCGCCAAGGGCATGTCCTGGATCAAAACGAACGCAAAACTTGCCATTGACGACAGTGACCGGGTCTGTGCAGATCTGATTACGGACGGCTGCCACATGGGCACCAAGACAATGCAGCGGCACATCAACCAGTACCTTGCCGCTGACCGCGAGGCCAGAGGCAAGGCAGAAGAACTCATCCGCATGGAAGAACTGCTCGCATGCGAACTGAAACCGTTTTTATAGACAGAAAAACCCTGCGCCGCATCCGGAATTTACACCAGAAACTCCCGGATTTTTTCCAGCACATTTTCCGTCTCATCATAGATGGAAAGTGTGAGCGGCACAGTAAGATCCATTGTGCAGATTCCCAGAATGGACTTGCCGTCCACCGTGTAACTGCCCCGCCCAAGATCAAACGGTCCCTCGCAGGCACTTAGGATATTGCAGAATCTTAGTGCGCGCTCCGGCGCATTCAGCAGCACTTCTACCTGTTTCACGAATACCATACCTCCTGTTTCTTTTATGGTATAGTATTCCAGACTTTCCGCTGCCGTAATCAATCATTTACATCTTTTTCCTAGATCAGTGTCTCGATCTCGTCGAGCACTTTTCCGAATACATCGAGTGCATCCTGAATCGGCTTCGGCTCCTCCATATTGATGCCGACCTGTTTTAACAGATCTACCGGAGACATGGAGCATCCGCCGGAGAGGAACTTCTTGTAGCGCTCCACTGCCGGTGCGCCCTCCTCCAGAATGCCGTGCGCGATCGCCACCGCTGCGGAAAAGCTGGTCGCATACTGGTATACATAGAAATTATAGTAAAAATGCGGGATTCTCGCCCACTCATAAGCGATCTGCGGATCGGAGACCATATCCTCGCCGAAATACTTCTGGTTCAGTCCGTAATAGAGTTTGCAGAGATTCTCAGCATTTAAGCTTTCGCCCGCTTCCGCCATCTGGTTGCTTTTCATCTCGAACTCCGCGAACATGGTCTGGCGGTACACTGTTCCCTTAAAGCTGTCGAGATAATGATTTAACAGGTAGGCACGCTCTTTTTTGTCCGTCGTGTTCGCGAGCAGATACTCCATCAGAAGGATCTCGTTGCAGGTAGAGGCAACCTCCGCCACGAAAATCTTGTACTGGGAGTAAATATAAGGCTGATTTGCATTCGAGTACCAGGAATGCATGGCATGTCCCATCTCGTGTGCGAGCGTAAACATGTTGTCTAACGTATCGTTATAATTCAACAGGACATACGGGTGCGTGCCGAACGCGCCTGCCGAGTATGCACCGCTCCGCTTCCCCTCGTTCTCATAGACATCGATCCAGCGGTTCTCAAAGCCTTCCTTTACCGTTGCAACGTAGTCCTCACCAAGAGGTGCGAGCGCCTTAAGCACCGTCTCCTTCGCCTCATCATAGGAAACCTTTTTGGCTGCATCCGCGATCATCGGCGTGTAGACGTCATACATGTGAAGTTCGTCCACCCCGAGGCACTTCTTGCGCAGCTTTACATAGCGGTGCATCTTGTCCATGTTGGCATTTACGGTCTCCACAAGATTGCGGTAAACCTTCGACGGCACGTTGTTCGCATCGACTGCCGCCTCCAGCGTGGACGCATAATTTCTCGCCTTTGCATAGAAAATCTGCTGCTTTACCTGTCCGTTATAAAGCCCTGCAATCGTTCCTGCAAACTGCTTGTAGATGCTGTAAAATGCCTCAAACGCATCCTTTCTTACGCGGCGGTCGCCTGATTCCTCGAACGGAACAAAGTTGCCGTGGGACAGGCGCACCTTCTCCCCGTTTTCATCCTCGATCTCCGGGTAGATCAGATCCGCATTGTTGATGATGGAGTATACCTGCTCCGGCGTCTGTGCCATCTCTCCGGTCATCGCCACCAGTTTTTCCATCTCCGCCGAGAGGACATGCTCTTTGGTGCGCAGGATCTCATCTACCAGTCCGCGGTAGAGTTCCAGTTCCTTTTTTTCAGAAAAATACTGCGCAAGCGTTGCTTTGTCGGCTGCCAGAATCTCCGGCACAACAAATGCCGTGCGGCTCTGATAATCCGTCACAACACCGTACATTTTCTGCGACATTGCCTGATGCTCGGTGTTCTTCTGATCCTGGTCAAACAGGCGCTCCGCATAATTAAACGCCAGATCGATCTTCTGCTCTGCGCGCGCGCCAAGCTCCAGCGCCGTAAGAAGCTTCTCTGCGGAAGCCATAACACTGCCCTCTAACTTTGCGAGATCAGAAACGATCGTAACTACTTCCTTAAGATCTGCCTCCCATGCTGCTTTGGAAGCATACATTGCACTTACATCCCATGTATATTCCTCTTTTACCTCACTTCTTTTTGGTAATTCTCTTGCCATAGATAACCTCCTGTCCGGTGTCCCCGTTTTCGGTCGCACCGCATAAAATAAGGGATATAAAAATCCCTCTCTTAATTTACCTTCCCAAAGCCGAATTGTAAAGACCCAGTTTGTTTTTTCTAACTCCCCGACTCCTCTTTCCATTTGTATTTTGCAGCGTTTTCTACTATAATGGATTCACATTATTTATGAAGGAGTACAAACATCATGGCTTTTGACGGATTTGTCATATCCAATTTAGTATACGAATTAAACAACACGATTCTGAATGCAAAAATCAGCAAAATCGCGCAGCCGGAAACCGACGAGCTGCTCTTCACCTTAAAAGGATCTAACGGTCAGTACCGCCTTGCCATGTCGGCGAGCGCTTCCCTGCCGTTTTTATATCTGACCGGCACCAACAAACCGAGTCCGCTCACCGCGCCGAATTTCTGCATGCTTCTGCGCAAGCATATCGCAAACGGACGGATCGTGGAGATCAGCCAGCCGCACATGGAGCGCATCATCAACTTCAAGATCGAGCACTTGGACGAGATGGGCGACCTGTGTCAGAAAACCCTGATCGTGGAGCTGATGGGCAAGCGGAGCAATATCATTTTCTGCGATGCGAACGGCAGAATCATCGACAGCATCAAACACGTATCGGCTGCGATGAGTTCTCTGCGTGAAGTTCTGCCGGGACGCACCTACTGCATTCCCGCAACGCAGGATGACCGTCTGAATCCGTTGGAGGTCACGGAGGAGACTTTTTTGGGCAGCGCCATGAAAAAGCCGCTTCCGATCGCAAAGGCGCTCTACACCTCCTTTACCGGTGTCAGCCCCCTCGTCGCTAACGAAATCTGCCACCGCGCCTCCATCGACGGCGACATGTCCGTGGATTCGCTTACCCCGGATGCCCAAAAGCATCTCTATCACAACTTTGCCTGGCTGATGGAGGACGTAAAAGAGCACCGCTACGAGCCGAACATCATTACCCGCGGCAGGGAGCCGGTCGAATTTTCCTGCTTCCGTCTGACCGAATATGTCGGCAGCGACGATGCCGCGGAAGCCACAAATTCCACCGGTGCCGCTGCAAACGGAAGCGAATACACGATGCAGCACTTTTCTTCGATCTCAGCGGTCCTGGAACAGTATTACGCTTCACGCAACGTCTACACGCGCATCCGGCAGAAGTCCGTCGACCTGCGCCGGATTGTCGCCACCGCCTTAGACCGCAGCCGCAAGAAATACCAGCTGCAGGAAAAGCAGTTAAAGGACACCGAAAAGCGCGACAGGTACAAAGTCTACGGCGAACTGATCCACACTTACGGCTATGGACTTGCGGAGGGCGCAAAGGAACTGGAGGCGCTCAATTACTACACCAACGAGATGATCAAAATTCCGCTCGACCCGATGCTTGACGCCAAGGCGAATGCCCAGAAATATTTCGACAAATACAATAAGTTAAAGCGCACGTATGAAGCCCTCACGGATCTGACCGCGGAGACACGCGCCGAGATCGAGCACCTAGAGAGCATCGCAACCTCACTCGATATTGCACTCACGGAAGACGATCTCGTGCAGATCAAGGAAGAACTGATCGAATACGGCTATATCCGCAGGAAGCGCACCGACAAGAAGGCCAAGATTAAGAGCAAACCGTTCCACTACCGTTCCTCCGACGGATATGACATCTATGTCGGGAAGAACAATTACCAGAACGAGGAACTGACGTTTAAATTCGCCACCGGCAACGACTGGTGGTTTCACGCCAAGGGAATGCCCGGCTCCCACGTTATCGTAAAATCCGGCAGCGACGAACTGCCGGACCGTGTCTTTGAGGAGGCAGGAAGACTCGCCGGCTATTATTCCAAAGGCAGGGACAACGACAAGATTGAGATTGACTATCTCCAGAAAAAGAACGTAAAAAAGCCGAACGGCAGCGCGCCCGGCTTTGTTGTATACTATACCAATTATTCTCTGACCATTCATCCGGACATCTCCGGTCTGACCCTGATCGAGTAAAAGCGCCCTAGGCTTCGATCAGTCCTGCTCTGCGCATCTCAGTATAAGCGAGCAGGAACGGGCCGACGCCCTTTGCATCATCTTTTACCACCGGCTCCGACATATAATAATCGTAGGTGCCGGAGCGCATCTGTTTTCCGCCAAGTCCGGCAACTAAGCAGATGCCGTCCAAGTGCAGGCTTCCGGCCGCATCCTCGGAGAGATATTTCTCACAGATGCCGTGGAATGCCTTTGCACCGTATGTCTGATAGTTCTCCGGCAGAAAGCCCAGGCGCACACCCTTAAGCAGCGCGTATGCCATGATCGAGCTTCCGCTGGTCTCCAGATAATTCTTCTCCATGCCTCCAAAATTCACAACCTGATACCACATGCCGCTGGCGTCCTGATACTTTAACATGGCGTCCATCAGATCCACAAACACCTTCTTCAGGCGCTCATACGGCTCTCCCACCGACGCATCCGCCTTGTCCAACGTGTCAAGAAGCGCCATGGAATACCAGCCAAGCGCTCTCAGCCAGAAATTCTGGCTTAACCCTGTCACCTTGTCGCACCAGAACATCTCTCTGGAAGAATCATAAGCATGATAGTACAGTCCGGTCTTCGGATCGCGCATATGCTCCACCACATTGAAAAACTGGCGGAAAATATCGTCATAATTCTTCTTCTCATGAAATCTCGTCTCATACTCCATATAAAACGGCTGACACATATACAGTCCGTCCAGCCAGACCTGATTCGGGTAAATATTCTTGTGCCAGAAATTTCCCTCTGCCGTGCGCGGCATCTGCTCGATCTGGCTGTATACAAGATCGATCGCCTTCCGGTATTTTTCTTTTCCGGTCAGATCGTAGAGCTCAAACAGGGTTTTTCCCGCATTGACATTGTCAATATTTAATTCTTCTACCGAATAGCCCTCAATCGATCCGTCCTCTCTGACCTTGCAGTCGATAAAGTTGTCGGCAAAGCGAAAATATTTCTCGTCTTTTGTGATCGCATACATCTCAAGAATCGCCTTGATCATGCATCCGTCTATGTAATTCCAGGTGGACTTTAAGCCCTGCAGAATCTTCTCAATATTCCAGATCGGGCGGTCCGGAGTACTCTTCTCCAGCAATTCGTCAATATAGATTTCTATTTTGTCCATGTTCTGCTCCTTTATCTCGGGGATTTTTCAAAAAACATCCCCTTGATTATAGAAGAATTTCGGAAACTATGCAATAGATATCCCTCTCTTTTCCAGTGGTGCATCTCACTCGGCATTTTTTAATGCCTGATCCATCGGAATTTTTCTGATCCGCATAAAGTCAAACATCATCACGATCAGATAACCGATCAGAACAAACGCGAACATTTTCACATAGCCCGCCGGAAGAATGACAAAGGAAAACCATCCGCTGTAACTGTACATGATCACTTTCCATGCGGCATTCATCACGAGCGCGCCAAGCACCACGCAGATTGCATCCGCTACGATCACAACAATCGTGGTCGACAGCAGATAAATGCTAGCAATCTCCCGGTTCTCATAGCCCAGGATCTTTGTCATGGAAATTGCCGTCTCATTCTTCTCAATGATGATCTTTGTGAGAAGATAAATTAACACCGCAGACAGCAGGATGCATAAGATCTGGAAATAGCTCATATACGATCCCATCGAGTGATCCAGCTGATCGCACATTTTCGTGATGTCCTGCTCCGTAATTACCGTCGCGATATTTTCCTCCGCAATGTCCGTAATCTCCGTGTCTGAGAAATAGCCGCCAAACGCATCCGCATCCTGCTCAAATACCTCCCGGTAATTTTCAATCGGCAGAAATACGGCAATGCTCTGGGACTTGTCAAAAATGCCCGCCACCCGGAAGGTATACTGCTGATTCTCGTACTTTTCATCCAGTGTGACATCGTCGCCCACAGAGACATCGTATTTGTCCGCATAGGAGGCGGAAATATATGCCTCGTTCTCTTTTAAATGAGTAAGATCATCGATTTTTACATACCGGCTGTCATCGGAGATGCCGTAGACAGATACTTCCTCATCGAGTGTATCACTCTTCCGTAAAAGAGATGTCATGCTGAATTTTTCCGCACCCGGCTCCTTTGTTGTGATGACATCGCCGTCCTCATCCTCCCAGGACGCAAGCACATACTGATACTTCGCGAACATCAGATCCTTGGCATTCTCCTTGTAATAGCCGAGCGTATCCGGCATGCCGACCGCCATCGCCAGCATGACCATACAGAAGAATATTCCGACAAAAAGGATCGCATAATTCGCCATATTCTGAAGCATAACGCGCAGGCGGAAACGGCTCAAAAACTTAAATCTTGGCAGGCGCATCGCCTTTTTACGCTTTGTCTTCTTTAAATCATGCCGCAAAAACTGTAACGGCGTATGGCGCATCATCCGCGCAATCACCACAAGGTTCACAACAAACATCAGAATCAGCGGAATCAGCGTCGTCTTTATAAACGCATCCGGATTCCATATCGTCTCGTAGGTCGGAAGACTGTAGCTGTTATAGTACATCGAAACCACAACATTTTTGAACACCGTATATCCGAGAATGTTTCCGATCAGCGCCGCGACGAGCGTCACAATGACCGGCATCGACAGATAATGCGCCACCAGTTCCCCGCGCGTGTAACCCGAAGCGCGGAGTGTTCCGATCGTGGACGACTCCCTGGCAATCGTGTTGCTGATTGTAATGGCAAAAATAAAAGCGATAATCACAATCAGAATATCGAGCAGCACACCGCCCATCGCCTCGTCAGATCCCATGTCATCCGTCGCAAAATGAATGGCAGGGTTCGCATATTCCGGTACATAATCCTCAAGCTCCGCATCCGCGACAACCACCTGCGTCAGCAGGGCTTTCATAAAATCATCCGACAGATTTTTTTCTGCCGCCTCATCCGCCGGTTCTGTCACATAGTTCCATGCATAATCATAGTGCACCTTCTCGTGCAGGCGCGCAAATCCGTCTTCCGTCACCATCGCCACATTGAATTTTAGCGCGTCAAACATCAGATCCGTACTTTTTTCATGCAGTGTGGCATAGTTGACATAGGCGATCAGTCCCACGACACGATACGCCTCTCCTTGGACCGTTATGGTATCTCCCACCGCAATGCCGACATTGTCCGCATGCATGCGGTCCACCGCAATCTCATCGGAAGATGCCGGAAAGCTTCCCTTTATCAGACTTGCCAGATTGATGTCATCTGTCTTCTGATAGACGCGGACGGTTCCGTCCGAGGTGCCGTCGCCGTCGTGATCCTCCTCCTCATTGCGATAGAAATTCTCGGATATATTTACCGGAACCGCCGCAAAATCAGGATCGTTCAATTCGTATTTGTCTTCCGCCTTTTGATATTTTTCGTCGATTTCATCCAGAATCTTGTCCCAGGCTTCGTCGTAAGCCTTCTCATACGCCTCGTCATGCGCCTTCCCATAAGCCTCGTCATAGGCGGTATCGTAGGCTTTCTGATACGCGCTCTCGTAAGCGGCATCGTAGGCCTGCTGATAACTTCCCGCCTGCTTTGCCTGCGCCACCGCCGTATCTAGCATCGCTGCAGCCATGGTCTCATCCATCCCCTGTGCCAGCAGTGTCTGTTTTACCTGCGTCGCAAATGTCTGGTCGAACTGTGTCTGAAATTCCGCATTGAATTTGCGGTCAAATTCCTCCTTGAACTGGCTGTCGAATTCGTCCTTGAACTTATCCTCAAATTCACCGTCAAACTTCTCATCCAGCTCACGCTTTGCCTTGCCCGTGTAATACTGCTTTACATCCGCTTTCTCTCCCGTGGCAATCGCAGCGAGCAGTGTCTGATCCGCCTCCTCATTCAATTCAAAATGTCCGTCCTCCAGCTTATATTTCGTGACTCCCTCATCTGCAGCCTTCATCATGCTCTCGTTGGCAACGTACATTCCCGATACAAAGCCGATTGTCAAAATGAGGAACAGGCTCACGAGCAGATATTTTCTCCAGTCTCCCGCCAGTTCCCTCGGTATGCGTCTGATCAGCGGATTTCTTGTCTTTTTCTTCTTCATGCCGGTCACACTCCTTACCATTCCAGATCTGCCGCTGAAACTTTATCCGTGTTGATCTCATTGTGACGTACTTCCCCGTCGCGCAGCTTGATCACATGATCTGCCATATGCCGGATCGCCTCATTGTGCGTAACCATAATAACCGTATTGCCGTATTTTATATTCACATCCTCGATCAGCTTTAAGATCTCTTTGGACGTATGATAATCGAGTGCGCCCGTCGGCTCATCACAGAGCAGAATATCCGGGTTCTTGACGATCGCCCTTCCGATGGATACTCTCTGCTGCTGACCGCCGGAGAGCTGATTCGGGAGCTTGTATCTGTGCTCATAAAGTCCCAGCGTATGTAACAGTTCATCAATATCCAGCGCATGATCGGACAGATACGCGCCGACCTCGATATTTTCCTTTACGTTCAGATTCCCGATCAGGTTATACATCTGAAAGACATAACCAAGATGCTTGCGCCGGTATTGCGTTAGTTTCTTCTCACTCATCTCCTCCAGCTTATCACCGCCGATCGAGATATAACCGGAATCCGCGCTGTCAATGCCTCCGATAATATTGAGCAGCGTCGATTTTCCGGAGCCGGACGGTCCGAGCAGCACGCAGAACTCTCCCTTCGCCACGGAAAAGTTCATCCCGCGCAGTACCTCCTGCCGTGTCTCGCCGCTTCCAAATCCCTTTTTCAGATCAACAATTTCCAGAAATTTCTTTTCTTCCTCCGACATAATCTCCTCTTTCCGGAACATCCCCATGCAGGAATATTCCTGTTTCCTTTTTGCAGACAGCCGTTAGCTTTAACTAACTTTTTCACATTATATCATAGTCCCGCAAGATTGCAAGAACCAAACCGCAGGGAAGCCTGTACAAAAAATGGAAGCTTTTTCCTGTTTTTTTGACAAAAACTGCATGTTTATCTCTCTTAAATTCTCACATACTATTCCTGAACAAACGCAGATGGCGCAAGTTCAGACGAAGTCTGTGACCAAAAAGTCTAAGACAGACAAAGTGATCATAACAATGATAACAAAGGATCATTAACACACCAAAGGAGGAAACAATCATGGCAAATCGTTCATCTAACAGAGCAGCAATCCCTGAGGCAAAAAGTGCACTGGACCGCTTCAAGTACGAAGTGGCGAGCGAGATCGGCGTGCCGTTAAAGGACGGCTACAACGGAGATCTTACCTCCAGACAGAATGGTTCTGTCGGCGGTTATATGGTCAAGAAAATGATTGAGGCACAGGAAAAGCAGATGGCAGGCAAGTAACCCGCCCGTCGCAGACATTCCGAGAAAGAGAAAAAAATACCAAAGAAAAAGACGGGACCGGCGCTTGCACCGGTCCCGTTTTATGTGTGAAATTATAAGCTCATCTGATTCTGTTCCCGCATAAGGAAAGCTTCGAGATAATGCCGCAGGTTCTCATGCTCACCGGACATAAGATCCGGATCTTCTGCAAGCAGTTCGCCGACCGCCTCCGATGCATCCCGCAGCACGGCAGCATCCTGATAGATGTCGCCAAGTGCAAACTGCAGTTCGCCGGACTGACGGATCCCGAAGAAATCCCCCGGCCCCCGCAGTTTTAAGTCCTCGCTTGCAATCCGAAATCCGTCATTGGAATCATTTAAGATCTTAAGCCTACGCTCCGCCGTCTTTGCGCTCGAGCAGTTCACCATAATACAGTAGGACTGTGCATCGCCTCTTCCCACACGGCCGCGCAGCTGATGAAGCTGCGCCAGTCCGAACCGCTCCGCGTTCTCGATCATCATGACCGTGGCATTCGGCACATTGACGCCGACTTCCACGACCGTGGTCGCCACCAGCACCTGCACCTCATTTTTCATAAATGCCTCCATGACTTTGTTCTTCTGCGCCGGCTTCATCTGACCGTGCAGCAGTCCGAGCTGGATCTCCTCCGGGAAAATCTGCCGGAGTATTTCAATCGTATCCGGCAGTTCCTCTTTCAGACGCTTCGCATAGTCTGTGACATTCTCTGCCTCCATGTTCTCGCTCTCTTCCACCAACGGACAGATCACATACGCCTGATGTCCATTTTTGATCTCGTTTTCGATAAATGCATACGCCTTGTTCCGATAGCCGGTGTTCACCACACAGTTTTTGACCGGAAGACGCTTTGCCGGCACCTCATCCACCACCGAGATGTCCAGATCCCCGTACAGGATTATGGCGAGTGTTCTGGGGATCGGCGTGGCACTCATCACCAGAATGTGTGGATGTCTGCCCTTTTCCGCAAATATTTCCCGCTGGCGGACGCCGAAGCGGTGCTGCTCGTCTGTGATGACGAGCGCCAGGTTATCGTAGATGGCGCGCTCCTGGATCAGTGCGTGCGTTCCGACCACCATCGCATTTGGATAAAGCTGCAGCGCCTCGTATGCCATGCGCTTCTGCCGCGCCGTCATGGAACCGGTGAGAAGTACCACCGGAATCTTTAATCCAAACTCTTCGCACAGCTTCTGAAACGTCTCATAGTGCTGTCTGGCAAGCACTTCCGTCGGTGCCATGATCGCCGACTGGTAATCATTGTGCGCGGCATCCGCCATCGCTAAGAACGCTATGATCGTCTTTCCGGAACCGACATCTCCCTGAATCAGCCGCTGCATGACATAAGGGCTTCGCATATCGCGCTTCACTTCCGAGAGCGCCCGCTTCTGCGCGCCGGTCAGCTCATACGGCAGCCTGGCAATCAACTCATCGGTAAAGGAATCCTCCCGGAATTCAAATTCGTTGGCTTCCTTGATCCGCTTCTCCTTGTGGTACTGCATATTTAAAATAAACAGGAAAAATTCATCAAACACGAGACGGTTGCGCGCCGCAATCAGCGTGTCCATATTTTCCGGAAAATGAATCTCTTTGATCGCATAATTGTACTCGCAGAGTTTGTAGCGGCTGCGGATCTCCCGGGGCAGATATTCCTTAAAAAGTTCTTCTCTGCCGAGCACCGAACGCACGGTCTTCGTGACCAGATTGTTCGAGATTCCTCCTGTCAGACCGTACACCGGCAAAAATACCTGCTCCATGGCGGCGTACGCTTCCCCGGAATAGATGGCTGCCTGCTCCATCACGAGACGGCTGCCTTTGCGCGCCACCTTCCCATAGAATACATAAGTATTGCCCGGCGCGAGCTGGCTTTTGATGTAGGGCATCCGAAACCACACCAGTTCAAGTTCCGCCTCGTCCGTACCGATGGTCGTCACTGTGACCGGCATGCTTCTCGTGCGTCTCACAACGGGCGTCTTTCTCACTCTGCCGAGTACCGCCGCCGTCTCGCCATCCGTGACCTCCGCCACTTCTTTTGCCACCGGGAACTGCACATACGTCCTCGGATAATGAAGCAGCAGATCTCCCACCGTTTCAATATTCAATTTCTGGAACAGGGCGGCTGTCTTTTCCCCGATCCCTTTGATCTCCATTATGGATGTACTCTGATTCATACTCTGTTTCCTTTAGAAAAAGGCTGCCGCACCGTCAACCGCCTCAAGCGATGTCCGTGCAGCAGCCCTGCCTGTGCTTATGCTATTTACACTTTTGTCTTACTCGACGGAGATTACGTAATAATAGATCGGCTGTCCGCCGTAGTGGACCTCCACCTCAACATCCGGATGTGCCTCTGTGATCTTTTCACCGATCGCATTCGCTGCGTCTTCCTTGGCGTCCTCCCCGTAGTAGATGCTGACAATCGCCGAGTCCTCATCGATGAGCTGTTCGATCATATCCAGTACCGTAGCCTCAAGTTCCTTCCCGACGGAAAGGATTCCCTGATCTCCGATGCCCATAAAATCATCCTGCTTGATCTCCTTGTCATCGATCACGGTATCACGCACCGCGTAAGTCACCTGACCGGTCTTTACCGTTCCAAGCTCCTCGCTCATGCGCTCCGCATTCTCCTCCGGCGTGCTGTCCGGGATATAGTTGATAAGTGCCGTGATTCCCTGTGGGATCGTCTTGGTCGGGATCACGATGATCTTTTTGTCCTCCACAAGAGAGGCTGCCTGATTGGCTGCAAGAATAATATTCTTGTTATTCGGAAGAATAAAGATATTCTTCGCGTTCACTTTCTCGATGGCGTTCAACATATCCTCGGTGCTCGGGTTCATCGTCTGACCGCCCTCGATAATGTAGTCCACGCCGAGTCCCTGAAAGATCTCATTGATGCCGTCGCCAATGCTGACAGAGATAAAGCCCATCTCCTTCGGAGGCTCCTGCTCCTTTGGTACTTCCTCGCCTTTTAACTGCTTCTCCACATCCTCGATGGTCTCGGACTGCATCTCCTTTTCCTTGAGTGCGGAGATCTTCTCGTCACGCTCTAACTTCATATTCTCAATGATGATCGTCGTAAGGCTTCCGTAAGTCAGACCGCGCTGCATTGCAAGTCCCGGATCATTCGTGTGCACATGCACCTTTACAATCTCGTCATCAGCGACAACAACGATCGAATCACCGATGCCCTCTAAGTACTCTTTGAACTCCGTCTCCTGTCTTGTGGAAATCGGCTTCTCCAACATAATCAAAAACTGTGTACAGTACGCAAACTTGATCTCCTGAGCCGCCTGTGCCTCGATATTGTAGGAGGTGCTTCCCGTCTCGGCCGCCGGCTGCTTCTCCGGTGCCTCAATCGAGTAATCGATCTCCTTGCCCTGCAGGGAATCAAGCGCACCTTTCATCACCTGCATCAGACCCTGTCCGCCGGAATCCACAACTCCTGCCTGCTTTAATACCGGAAGCATATCCGGCGTCATGCTAAGGACATGATCCCCCTCTTTGATGACTTCCTCGCAGAACGCAAGCAGATCGGTCGTCTCCTCCTCACTCAGCTCTACCGCACGTACCGCCATTCCTTTGGCAACCGTAAGAATCGTACCTTCCTTCGGCTTCATAACCGCCTTGTATGCGGTCTCCACTGCCTTCTCAAACGCATCGGACAATACCTGCACATCAATCTCATCATACTCTGCAATAACCTTGGTAAATCCGCGAAACAGCTGGGAAAGAATGACGCCGGAATTACCTCTCGCCCCGCGGAGGGAACCGGAGGAAATTGCCTTTGCAAGTGACTTCATGTCCGGCTCTGCCATCGCCGCCACTTCCTTCGCGGCAGACATGATCGTCATCGACATGTTGGTACCGGTATCTCCATCTGGAACCGGGAATACATTCAGTTCGTTGATCCACTCTTTCTTTGCTTCCAAGTTTTTCGCTCCGGCCAGAAACGCTTTTGCGAGAGCCTCGGCATTTATCGTAGTGATCTCCACCTCAAAAATCCTCCTTAATCAATCACTCGTACGCCTTCGACGTAGATGTTCATTTTCTTAATTTCCATTCCGGTAAACGCCTCGACCTTATATTTTACCGTCTCGATCAGATTATCGGATACCGTGATGATGCTGACGCCGTAAGATACGATCACATGAAAATCGATCGTGATCTTGTTCTCCTCATCAATGACGACATTGATGCCGTGCGTGAGATAATCCTTCTTTAAAAGCTTCACCAGACCGTCCTTCATGTTGACTGCAGCCATACCGACAATTCCAAAACATTCCACTGCAACCGATCCTGCATACGTTGCGATCACTTCCGGATCTATTGTAACCTTGCCCAACTGGGTCTCCATATGTCCATTCATATAATACGATGCTCCTTTCAAAGCCATATTAACGCTAGTTTATTGCTATTATAACCGCTTTTTGCACAAATTCATAGCCCTGTTTTTTGAATTTTATATTTTTTTTAAATTTTGCTTGCAATATGTACTTTCTTCTGATAGAATAATCATGTTGTGAGCCTGTATGCTATACAGGTTTTACCTGTAGAATGTGCGGGCAAGTCCTGCATCACCAGGATAAAATATGCAAGGAGGTGCAAAATCATGGCAAAATGTGCAGTTTGTGGAAAGGGCGCTCATTTCGGTAACAACGTGAGCCATTCTCATAGAAGATCAAATAGAATGTGGAAGTCGAACATCAAGCGTGTCAGCTGTAAAGTGAACGGAACACCGAAGAAGTTATATGTATGTGCTTCCTGTTTAAAGTCCGGCAAAGTAGAAAGAGCTTAGGAAAAGTAATAACATCTGTTTCAGTCCTGCTGATTCAGATGTTATTTTTTTGCACTCTTCCCTTTCCATAATCGAAAAAGCATGACTACTAGAAACTGTATAACCATCTTGATCTTTCACTTCCGCCTTCAATTGAAAAAACTTATCTTTATCTTCATTAATAAATTCTCTCATTTTCTGGCGTGTAAACTGAGTAATTTTATCTTACATCAGTTTGGAGGTTTACACAAACTTTGGGATGCTCCCGAGGAATTTTATTCATATAAAAATGGAGCTCTTGTTTTTTACTCAAAAGCTCCATTACTGTTTATTTATTTGAATTTATGATTTCTTCAATATCACGACCACCGTAGAATATTCGAGCTACTGTAACTGCCCTTTTTTCGTCATCAACCAGATAATACACAATAAAATTGTCTACCGGAAGCTGATGCATTTTCATCGAATGCCAAGGTTCCCAATGAGCTAACGCATAGCGAGCTGGCATGAAATCCAATGAGCGCACCTCTTTTCGGATGCAGCCAAGCTGAGCAGAAGCAGTCTCTGGAACAAGGAGTTCATTCGCAATGTATGAATAGATCTCGCGTAAGTCGTCAAGTGCATCTACAGAATAGCCGACCTTATAGCTATCTGTCATATGCCAAACTCCTTTGCAAGTGCCGCATCGACTTCATCTGCAGAATATACCTTTCCTGCTTTGATGGAATCAACACCCTTCTGGAGTTCTGCATCAAGCTGTTTTCCGGTCATTGCACCAACAGCTAATGGCTTAGAAGAAGGAAGTTTCAGTTCAAATGGCATACCCTTCTTCAGTACAATCTGGCTATAAAGCATCTGAATTGCACTGGATGGAGAAATGCCAAGCTGAGAAAGAATGCTCTCAGCATTATCCTTGAGATTGGTATCTATTCTTGCATAAACAGCGGATGTATTTGCCATAGTATCGCCTCCTTTTTCTTTACTATATTCGCATTTGCTTGCAATTGCAAGCATTTACATAGATTATTTTATGATGAAACTTTGAATTTTATACGCCCTTTGCAGAAGAAAGGAATATTTATGAACAAGCACCATCAACAAAATTCTCCGTAACGAAAAATACATCGGTGATGCTCTGCTCCAAAAGACCTACACCACCGACTTTCTAAACAAGACCAGAGTTAAAAATAACGGTCTTGTTTCTGTATTCATATTTACACTCTCTTATTGACAATGTACATCTCTTCCATAAACTCTTTATAAGTTTTAATGATTTTCTCCTTTGAATACTTCTCTTTCTCGACTTGATGTAAATATATATGCCTTGTTGACCCCGTGACCTGTATTCGTTCCTGCTGATCGCAAATACCCGTTAAAAGCATCACTGTTATTAAACTGATCCTGCAAACCTCTGACGAACAGGCAACGGATATGATGTTTCGCTTGGTCGAGCAAATGGCTGACAAAGAGGGCGTGACCGAACAACTAAAAGTAGAAAGCCCGATGTTATGGGTTGGAAGAATGAATGAGATACAAGCAAGGGCGAGAGAAATTGTATATCAAGAACTGATTTATACCTAAAAAGAGGGCGACAGCATTTTTGCTGTCGCTCTCTTAATTACCATATTGTAAGGACAGTCGGGGCTGTCAACGGTTGAGGGCAGCCCATTTACTTGCCGTTGACTGGCTCGGCTGACTTTGCTATCTCGTTTAGTATTCCTTTTTCTTGAAAATACGGACAGTCAAAGGAAAAGATAGGATAAATAGCAATATAGAACCACTTATTAAAATAAACTGTCCAAATGACGGTATATTAAAAAGCATTGCAGCAATACCAACTGCGGAAAGCAAAGATATGATAAGAAACACTATCAGTTTATCTTCCCCTGCTAAATAAATGCTAGGAATAAATATTGCCCCCATTGAAAGGCTTATGCTGAGTCCTAATATAAGTACACCTGCTATACCTTCAAACTGGTTAAAAGGAACTCCATGTAACAGATAGGATAAGGCTGTTATACTACCAACGAAAAGTGTCCCTATCACAATCCACAATAACTGATTGATGTATAAGCCTTTTACAATATCAATCCTTTTTACTGGCAAAGTGAGCTTATATTTCCCCCATTTTGAGGAAAATTCATTTCCGATAGCAGTAGCTGCATTTACTGACAATCCAACAATTCCAATAATTATGAAATACATTTGCCATGTCTGGTCTGGGATAATGATAACGACAATACCCATTACAAGCATAAAAAATAAAAATATTTTTGCATTTGTCCATACGGCAAGAAAATTATTTTTGAAAAGCCCTTTCATATACGTTCCCCCCTCGTACCAATAGTAAAAAGATATCATCAACTGAAATGTGGTCTATCACCGTATCTTTGTATTTTCTCTGCATTGCTTTACAATCAGAAACTAGGACATCAATTTGAAAATCACGCTTTCGATAGGCAATAATATCTGTTGGATCTAATGCAAGGAATTGATTTTCCTTACAACGCATAACCGCATAATTGTAAACCAAATCATTTTTCGATACGGTCATAATCATTTTCCCGTTATGAATAAATGTAATATAATCTGCAACTTTTTCTAAATCACTTGTAATATGAGAAGAAAGTAAAATAGAATGGTTTTCTTCCTGTACAAAATCAAGAAACGTATCTAACATCTCATCACGAACAATAGGGTCAAGTCCGCCAGTAGCTTCGTCCAAAATAAGCAGTTGTGGATGGTGTGATAAAGCAACCGCAATCGCTAATTTCATTGTCATTCCTCTGGAATATTGTTTGATTTTTTGATTTGCAGGTAGTTTATATTCTTCTAAATACTTCAGAAACAAGATATTATCCCATTGTTTATAAAAGCCTGCCATAACTTTTGCTAATTGTGTAGCCGTCCAATAAGTCGGGAAATTATCTCCGTCATAAACAACGCCTATTTTTTCACGCATATCTGTGTCTGCGTCTGACATTTCCTGTCCAAACAGTTTTATCTTTCCGCTGTCCTTTTTTATTGTATTTAATATGCAACCAATCGTCGTTGTTTTTCCTGCTCCATTTTCTCCAACAAACCCCATAATTGCCCCATACGGCAAGTTGAAGGACACATTTTCCAATGAAAATTTTGATTTTGAAAATGTCTTGGAAACCTGCTGTAATTCTAAAATATTTTCCATGCTATTCCTCCGTTTTATAAAATAAAGTTAATAATTCTGTCAATTTCTCAAGAGAAATATTGCTTGTTCTCCCGATTTCGGCAGCTATTTGTAAATGTTCTTCTGCTATACGCTGCTGTTCTTCTTGATAAAATTCTTTGTTTTGTGCAGATACAAAACTTCCTCTACCAACCGTGGTTTCTATGAAACCGTCCCTTTGCAAATCTTCATAGGCTTTCTGAACAGTAATGACGCTTACCTGAATTGACTTTGCCAATGCTCGCATTGAGGGGATTGCGTCACCAGCTTTCAATTCGCCACTCATTATCATGGCTTTAATCTGTGATGTGATTTGCTCATATATGGGCTTGTTGGCATTATTACTGATAATGATTTCCATACCTCACCGCCTTTTATTTCGCGAGTGTACTTAATGTACAAGTACATTATATCATCTATACAATTTTAGTCAACCCAATAAAACAAAATTGTGAGAAGAAATGAGATTGCTATGTATGCCGCCGCTATGGGTAACACCATAACGGCGGTTTTTCAATGCCTATTGGCTATCTCTGTCAAAGGATTTTTTGCGGTGGCTTTTGTCTGTTTCGCTCCTGTATTGTATCTCGTGCAGATGTTTGAGTACACTCTGCTTTTCGGGCGGTCTGCGCTGTTCTTTGTTGGCGGCTGCAGATTTTCTTCTGCTTTGGTATTCCCACTCGACAAGATCACGGTTGTATTGCTCTACAACACTTTCCATTTCTCGGAAAATACGCATAAACGCCTGTACATCGGGATAACCGTCTTTCTTCAGAACATAGGGCAGTTTTTCCAGCTTCTCAGATATTTTCTTTTCGGTCTGCTCTATCTGCTCGGTAAGACTTTTACGCTCTTTGTCTTTGAATATTCCTTTTACTTCGGCAAGCTGTGATTTTAACTTTGGCAGTACCTCGTCCTGCAAGTGTTTGATTTCCGCCGCTTTGTCCTGCGCCTTTATCATCAGATTCCGCATATGGCGAAACTCTGCCATATCAATATCAAGCGTAGGCTTGGGCAGCATATCCTTTTCACGGATAAGGTTTTGCAGAAAGTCTTTTGCCTTTGCCACAATCCCTCGGAACAGATTAGGCAGCCAGCCTTTGCGCTTGATAGATTGGCTTGCTTTTTCGTGTATCTCGGTCTGCTTGACCTCTAAAATCTT
>ERZ773115.1402-NODE-1402-length-22159-cov-3.342246_pt1 | contig 22159 bp, 20 predicted proteins | sample MGYA00511116_ERZ773115 | MGnify/ENA primary metagenome ERZ773115 (study PRJEB29015, sample SAMEA2737869) | human gut metagenome | biome: human gut; feature: human-associated habitat; material: faeces | place: China | collected 2012 ... | reverse complement strand
GGCGATTGATGATTCGGTGAGGTGCTAGAAACAAGAAAAGGAAAAAGCAAAGAAAATCCGTGTCTCCACAGGAAATAAATACATTTTTTGTAAGTAAAAAGTAAGGCAAACCACCAGGGTGTATGGTATACTATAAAAAGAAAAATGAACATACATAAGGAGGACTAAAAGATGGGACAGATCAGCATCCTGGTAGTGGATGACGAGAAGGAGATCGCAGACCTGGTTGAAATTTATTTAGTCAGTGATGGATATAAGGTATTTAAAGCGAATAATGCCCAGGAGGGCTTAGAAATTCTGGATAAGGAGGAAATCCACCTGGTGCTTCTGGATATCATGATGCCTGGCATGGATGGTCTGGAGATGTGCCGGAGGATCAGGGAGACGAACAATATCCCGATCATCATGTTAAGCGCCAAGTCCACAGATCTGGATAAGATCTTAGGGCTTGGAACGGGAGCTGATGACTATGTGGTGAAGCCATTTAACCCATTGGAGCTGACAGCTAGAGTCAAATCCCAGCTTCGCCGTTACACCCAGTTAAATCCAAACAGCGGAAGCCGCAGCGACGCAGCAAAGAACGAGATTGCGATCAAGGGACTTGTGATCAACAAGGATAACCATAAGGTTACGGTTTATGATGAGGAGATCAAGCTGACTCCGATCGAATTTGATATTTTATACCTGTTAGCTTCGAATCCGGGAAAGGTGTTCAGCACCGATGAGATTTTCGAAAAGGTCTGGAATGAAAAGGTTTATGAGGCCAATAATACGGTCATGGTACATATTCGCCGCCTGCGTGGCAAGATGAAAGAAGACACCAGAGAAAATAAGATCATTACCACAGTGTGGGGAGTAGGATACAAGATTGAAAAATAGTCTGAATGGCCGTTACCATACCAGGGTCGTGGTCAATATCATATACAGTACGGTGGTTGCCTGCATGGTGATGGTATTTCTGGTGACCAATTTATCCATGATCGGGCAGTATGCCGCAGAGCGTGGCATGGAGAACAGTCTGGCCCTCCTGTTTTACCGTCCTGGCACCATGATCGTGCTGCTGTATGTGCTTTTGGGGATCGGAGTTTTTTCCGTCAGTTTTCTGCTGCTCCAGAGCCGTTCCATGCGTTACATTTCCAGGATTTCCTCTGCTATGCGCGAGATCGCGGAAGGAGATCTGAATATCACCCTGGACGTGGAGGGCGACGATGAATTTGCGGATATGGCGGAGAATTTAAACAACATGGTGGAAGAGCTGCGTCAGCTGATGGACAGGGAGCGTGAATCTGAGCGGACGAAGAATGAGCTGATCACCAATGTAGCGCATGATCTGCGTACTCCGTTGACCTCCATCATCGGATATCTGGAGCTGTTGTCTGGTCCGGTAAAGCTGAATGAGGAGATGCAGAAGAAGTATCTGGATATCACCTATAAGAAGTCCAAGCGTCTCCAGAAGCTGATCGAGGATCTGTTTGGTTTTACCAAGTTAAATTACGGCAAGATCTCCATGAAGGTATCTAAAGTGGATATCGTCAAGCTGTTAAGTCAGATGTTAGAGGAATTTTATCCGAATTTTATGGAGAAAAACCTGGCCTACGAGCTGCAGAGCAATGTAACTGCCAAGGTGATCACGGCGGACGGCAATTTGCTGGCCCGTCTGTTTGATAACCTGATCAATAATGCCATTAAATACGGTTCGGAGGGCAAGAAAATCATCGTAAAGGTGGATGCCACGGATACGGTTGTGACGGTGTCTGTTACCAACTTCGGTTATGTGATCCCGAAGGAAGAGCTTCCGCTGCTGTTTGAGAAATTTTACCGGGTGGAGCAGTCCCGTTCTGTCAATACAGGGGGGACCGGTCTGGGACTTGCGATTGCAAAAAACATTGTGGATATGCATGGCGGGACCATTGGTGTTACCAGTGACTTAAATGGTACGGTATTCACGGTAAAACTGAAGGTGGATTTTGACATCAATCGGGAAAACTTCGGAAGTCTGGAGGACTATCATGAAGCAATATAAGAAATTTTTTACAGGGCCGCGGAAGTTATTGCTGGCCCTTTCTGTTCTGTTATGTGTCTGGTTTGGAACTGCTTATGGAGCATCAGCAGCAGGCGGGGATTATACAGAAAATGAGATCAGCATGGATGTGGTGTGCGGCTATGACGGACACGTAAAAGGGGGGAGGTATCTTCCGGTCCAGGTGATTCTGACCAATGGGCAGGAGACAGACAGCGCAGGACAGATCCAGATCAAAACTCTGGAATCGAATAATGACATTTACCAGCACGATTATCCGGTGGAGGTGCCGGCGGGAGAAAGGGTAGAAAAGCACTTGTTTTTGCCGGTAGGCAACCGCTCGGATCAGATTTTTGTTTCCTATGTAGATGGTAATGGCAGCCAGCTTGCCCATAAACGGGTCAAGCTGGAATTTGGGACGGATACGCCGGAGCTGTTTGTGGGAATTTTAAGTGATACACCGGAGAAGCTGTCCTGCTGGGATGGAATCGGTGTGGATTACAGCATGATGATGACCCGGACTATGACATTTACCACAGAGAATTTTCCGGATAACCGCATGGGCCTGGATATGGTGGATATGCTGATCATCAGCAATTACCGGATCCGGGATCTGTCAGAGGATCAGAGCCGTACCCTGGTAGAGTGGGTGCGGAACGGCGGCATTATGGTCCTGGGGACTGGTATGCGTGTGGATGATACCTTAGGTCGGTTTGCGCCGGAGCTCCTGGAGCAGTCCTATGATGCGCCGCAGGTGGAGCAGATCTCCATGGGTGCGGAGTATGATCAGGAAGGACCGTCAGACGCGGACTTAGAGATTCCGTGTGTAGAATTTCTCCTATCCGGCGGTACGGTGATCCAGTCGGATGAAAGCCGGACACTTTTGGCTACGGTACCGTATTCCCAGGGGATCATTGCCGTAGCAGCCTATGACCTGACGGATATTGAAGGCTTCTGTATTCAGAATCCATCGTTTATGGACCATGTATTGACCCAGATCATCGGGGAAACGCGGTTAAGCCGGCTGGCAGAAGAGGTATACAGCGGTGATTCCGGTCAATACTGGTCGGTGCGGAATGTGATCAACACGGGAAATGTCAGACGGCTTCCCAATATGGCGCTGTATGCCATGGAGATCATCATTTATATTATTTTAGCAGGTCTTGGCTTATATATTTTCCTTCGCCAGCGGGATTTGAGCCAGCTGTATCGGTCATCGGTTGTGGTTTTATCTCTGATATTTACTGTGATCATTTATCTCATGGGCAACCGGACCCGTTTTCGGGATGTATTTTACACCTATGCACAGTTTCAGGAGGTTTCCTGGGATTCGGTCAGTGAGAATGTCTACATGAACATGAGGGCGCCTTACAGCCGTCCATATCAGGTAGAACTGCAGGAGGGTTACACAGTAAAGCCGGTGACAGGCGCTTATTATTATGGAAATGACAACCAGGTGCGGTTTACCGGGGATGAAGCATGTAAAGTGGATATCTCCCATCTGGAGGACGCAACCAGAGTGACGGTTCGGGATGTACCTGCTTTTGAACCGCGGTATTTTCAGATGGATAAAACCGTGAAAAATGAGGATCAGATCGGATTTTATGGGTCTTTGGAGATTGACCATGGCAAGATCAGCGGAGAGATCACCAGTCAGTTTAAAGAAAAGATGGAAAACTGTACGGTATTTTTTAACGACAAACTGATCTATCTGGGAGATGTGGAACCGGGGCAGACGGTGGAGGTTGGCAACTATCCGGTTCTGGAATATCCCAAAAACCATTCTTTTGATGTGGCATCGTATCTTTCTGGCCAGAGCGCATTTGACCAGGCGGATATTGAAGATGACGCATATGTGGAGGCAGTAGAAAAAACCAATCTTTTGTCCTTCTATCTGGATTATTATATGCCGTCTTATTTATCCGCGGCGAGAGTGGTTGGAATCAAGACAAATTCCGGCAGTCATAGCGGTCTGATCCGGGCCGGAGATGTGGAAGGCCGGACGGTAGCATCCTCCAACGTGGATGTGTATTCCAGCGAAGACGAGATCCTGTACCGTCAGGCCACCCAGCGGCAGCCAAAGGTCATCAGTGGCAATTATGATGAAAATTCCAACGCTTTATTTGGCATGGACCCGGTGACTCTGGAGTATTCCCTGGGAAGCGATATCTGGATCCAGCGTCTGACCATGGATTTCGTGTCCGATGAATTTTTGCAGAATGGAAGCGGAACCTTACTGAAATTCAGTGGAAATATATATTTCTACAATCACAGTACCGGCAGCTTTGATAAGCAGGAACCGGCGAAACGGGACTATGATTCGGCAGATCTGGCGCCGTATCTGTCACCGGGCAATACCATTACTGTAAAATATGTGTATGAAAACAATTCAGAGTACAACTGGGATGTACTGCTTCCGGTGCTGAACGTCATGGGGAGGACAATCGATGATCGAGATTGAGGGATTAAAAAAGAGATTTGGACAATCCATCGCCCTGGATGAGGTGTCGATGCATGTCAGAGATGGAGCCATGTACGGATTTGTGGGACCGAATGGTGCAGGAAAGACTACAACGATCCGCTGCATGATGGGACTTTTGGCAGCGGATGGCGGAAAGCTCCTGATCAATGGAATTGATATGGAGAAGGAGCCGAAGAAGGCGTTAAGCCAGATTGGCTACATCCCGGACGATTTCGGCGTATACGATAATCTGAAGGTTTTAGAATATATGGAGTTTTTTGCCTCCTGCTATGGAATTACCGGTCTGAGTGCCAGAAAACGGAGCATGACCCTTTTAGACCAGGTGGGACTGGAGGGCAAATCCGATTTCTATGTGGACAGTCTCTCCAAAGGCATGAAACAGCGGTTGTGCCTGGCAAGGGCATTGGTACATAATCCATCTATTTTGATCATGGATGAGCCGACAGCGGGATTGGACCCAAGGACCAGGGTAGAATTTAAAGAGATTTTAAAGGATTTAAAGGATCAGAAAAAGACTGTATTTATCAGCTCCCATATTCTGTCAGAGCTGTCGGAGGTATGTACGGATATTGGAATCATTGATGAGGGAAAAGTAGTTCTGGAGGCACCCATTGACGATATCTTAAATCAGATCAATATCAGCAGACAGCTGGTGATCTCCGTCAGTGGCGACCAGACCACAGCCCTTAAGATCTTAAGAAGCCATCCATGTGTGGAGACCATCACCATCCGCCAGGAAGATATGGTAGTGGGATTTACCGGCAACCGCCAGGACGAGATCATGCTGCTGCAGCAGCTGGTGGATGCGGAGGTCATGGTCTACGGTTTTGCCAGAGAGCGCGGCAGCTTAGAAAGTGTATTTATGCAGATCACGGGACACGAAGAGGAAAGGATGGTGCTGATCCATGAAGATGAATCCGGTATATAGACAGGAAACGACAGCTGGATCCAGATCTTTTAAGCTTCCACTGGTGATCCTGATATTCAATAGTATTCTGGCACTGGTGGCGCTTTTAGATATGTATTCCATGATCAATCAGGTACGCCAGACGGCAGAGATCCAGTATTCCAGCTTTTTAAGCCTGTATGTATTTGCTGCATCGGTAGAATTTGTGATGCTATTGTTCCTGGTTCCCGCCATGACTGCAGGAAGTATCAGCGGTGAGCGAGAGAGAAGAACCCTGAACCTGCTTTTGACTACCCAGATGACGGCGGGTGACGTAGTCATCGGTAAATTGGCGGCCAATTTATCCACGATTCTGCTTCTGATCATATCCAGCTTTCCGATTTTGGCGTTGGTGTTCATCTATGGAGGGATTACGATCCTGGATGCGGCGCTTCTGCTTTTATGCTACGTGACCACAGCATTTCTCACCGGAAGTATCGGTGTATTCTGCTCCGCCTACTTCCGTAAATCCACCATCGCCACCGTAGCCAGCTATTGCATCACGGTCCTGTTATCTCTGGGAACTGTGGCTGCCTATGAGTTATCCGGCGTATTAGGCCATGGCAGCGGTTCCAATGGCAGCAGCGGCTTCTTCTACCTGATGCTCTTCAATCCCGGAGCTACTTTCCGGAGCGTCTTAAGCAGCCAGATCGGTGTAGGCAATGAGATTGCCGACTTTTTCCCCTGGCTGGAACAGGGCCCGGTCAGCTTTGTCAGCGAGCATTGGATGCTTTTTGGAACTGTGACGCAGATCGGGCTGGCGGTGGTACTGGTGTGGCTGGCAGTGCGGAAGGTGGAGCCGGTGAAACGGCGCTCTGCTAAGAAGACAGAACATTGAATGAAAAATCAAAGCGGCTGGTTTCGTACCGGCCGCTTTTGTGTTAGAATAATGGGAACAGAACAGTTGTAAATCTAGTATAATGCATTGATTGGGAGAAGGTGACAGAACAATGACGACGGAGGAATTTAAGAAAATTTTAGATAAAGGCGAAACGGATACTGTTGAATTTAAGTCATGGGTGAAAGCAAGAAGTCAAAAGGAAATTATATCATTGGCTGTTGACGAGTTAATAGCATTTGCAAATCATAAAGGTGGAACGGTATATTTCGGTGTTGAAGATCAACCAATTGAAGTAACAGGGTGCAGTAGGGATTATGATAGTCAGCGGATTATAGAAGGGATCTATGATAAGACGAGACCATCATTATTTACGGAGATATATGATTTTGAATATGAGGGAAAACTGGTTATTGCGATTTCTGTGAAAGCAGATGGGAAAACGTATACAACCACGGATGGCAGATGCTTAAAAAGGCTGGGAAGGAATTCAAAACCACTGTATCCAGATGAACTAAGTAATGTGTATTCATCGAATCAGAATCCTGATTTTTCCGGACGAATTATAAATGAAAGTACGCTTGATGATGTAAATAAGCTTGAAGTTTACAGTTTAAAAGAAAAATTAAAAGTACGAGATTCCAGGTCAACATTGCCAGATTTAGAAGATAATGATTTTTTGAGAGATTTACAACTGACAAAATATGATGGAGATGTAGAACGACTGACTGTTGCAGGTTTGCTGTTTGTGGGAAAGGAAAAGTCCATTCAGAGATTATTACCGCAGGCAGAGGTTATTTATTTGCATTATTCAGCAGATAATTTGGAGGAGTATGATGCAAGACTGGACATGAAGCTGCCATTGATCAATGTTATTGATAAGTTGACAGAGAGAATTCGTGCTTACAGTAAGATTGAGAATATTCAGGTGGGATTATTTAGACTGGAAGTAGAGGATTTCCCGGAAAAAGTATTTCAGGAAGCACTGCTTAATGCCCTGTCGCACCGGGATTATCAAAGTAATGCGGCAGTATATGTGAAACAATATCCAGACAGAATTGTTATAGAAAATCCAGGTGGTTTTTTAGATGGTATTACGGAGAATAATATTATTACTCACCCATCTGTTCCCAGAAATAAATTGATCGCAGAAACTTTACAGAATCTAAAATATGTTCAGAGAACAGGACAAGGAGTAGATATTATATTTAAAGAAATGATTTCGATGGGTAAGCCATATCCGAAATATAAATCTTTCAACGATGCAGTTTCTTTAACCATATTTAGTGCAATTGATCATACAGAGTTTATTAAATTTATTACAGAGGTTCAGGAAAAAAATAGCAGGATTATGCCACTGGCAGAAATGATGATATTGAGAGATTTGATGGATAACCGGAAAGAGCCATTATCCATGTTGGCGGGTACGATTCAGAAATCGTTAGATGAGACAAAAAGATCATGTAATGAATTAATTAATGATGGATTAATAGAGATTGTTGGCAAAGAGTATATGCTGACGGCAAAAGTGTATGAAGCACTGAAATCGGATGTCGAATATACCAGAGATAAGACGATTCAATATATTAAAGCTAAAAACATGATTTTAGAGTATTTGCAAAGTAATAAAAGTAATAGCAGAATAACGTCTGCCAAAATTCAGGAAATGTGTGGATTCACAAAGCAGCAGGCAAGAGGAGTAATAGATAAAATGAGAGGTGAAGGATTATTAAAGATTCACAATCATGGTAAAAAATCTTATTATGAGAAATTATAATGTTTCGAGTTTTTATTCGAGTTATTTTTGGAAAAACTCGAATAAAAACTCGAATGAAATTTTGTGAAGCAAAAATCCTTATAAACAAAGAGGGGTATAATGTAGTTATTCGAGTTATTTAAATAAATCCACTCGAAGAAAAACTCGAAATCCATGTTTACGGACTGATCAAACCATTTTCTATGGAATATATAGAAAGGAAAGCGCAATGGAACAGAAACGGAATCAGAATTATCTACAAAACGGTCAGAGTCACCGGGAAACGTCAGATAGGCCAGACAGGCCAGACAGCCAGAACCGGGATTCTCATGAAATCATCATTAACACCACCGGAAGAAATAACTGCGGTGGCCGCTGTCTGATCCATGTTCACATGAAAGACGGCAAGATCGAACGATTGACGACGGAAACCCAGGCCGAGGCCGGAAATGCAGTACCTTTATGTGCCTGTGTACGGGGGATGAACTACCATAAGACATTTCTGGATGAGGGAAAGCGGTTGAAATACCCCATGAAGCGAGTGGGAGAGCGTGGCGAAGGAAAATTTGAACGGATCACCTGGGAAGAAGCGGTGGATATCATTGCGAAGGAATGGATCCGGATCCGGGATACTTACGGTCCGGGTTCCCGTTATGTCAACTATGCTACCGGAATCAGTGGGCTTTTGCGGGGCAATACCATGGCGAAGCGCCTATTGAACCTGGATGGCGGATTCCTGGATTATTACAATTCTTACAGTACCGCCTGCATCCGCCAGGCCACCAGCCTGATGTATGGGACTTCCTGCAGCGGCCACGATCCAAGGGACTGGGTGAATGCCCACCTGATCATCCTCTGGGGCCATAATCCAGATGAAACGAAATTTGACAGTGTGACCATGTATACACTTCTGGAGGCGAAAAAGAAGGGAATTCCCATCGTTGTGATCGATCCGAGAAAGAGTGATACGGTCCTGAAACTGGGAGCGGAGTGGATTCCGCTAAAACCAGCTACTGACAGCGCCTTGATGGACGGTATGGCCTATGCCATCGTGGAAGCAGGTCTGGAGGACCGGGAATTTTTAGACCGTTGTTGTGTGGGATTTGATAAGGAGCATATGCCGGAGGGGATTGATCCGTCAGAATGTTATCTTTCGTATTTGACAGGGGAAAAAGATGGGATTCCCAAGACTCCTGCATGGGCATCGAAGATTACCGGGGTCCCGGAAGAAACGATCCGGAGCCTGGCGATCCGCTATGCCACGGCGAAACCGGCGGCTTTGATCCAGGGATACGGAGCCCAGCGGAATGCTTATGGTGAACAGAGCGCCAGAGGAGGTATCCTGCTTGCCTGTATGACGGGCAATGTGGGGATTTCCGGAGGATGGGCCAGCGGCGTGGCAGATTTTAAGCAGCACAAAAATCCATCGCTTCCTAATATTCCCAATCCCTATGGGAAAATGATTCCGGTCTACTGCTGGACTGATGCAGTGGATCACGGGACGGAAATGACGGAACTGGACGGCGTCAAGCCCATTGGCCGGGAAATGAAGCTAAATGAGAAGATGCATCTGGATGCCAATATCAAGATGATCTTCAATCTGGCAGGCAACAGCCTGGTGAACCAGCATGGGGACATCAACCGGACTATAAAGATCCTGAAAGATCCATCAAAGTGCGAATTTATCGTATGCAGTGATCTGTTTATGACTGCCAGTGCAAAATTTGCAGATATTTTACTGCCGGGCGTGTCGATGTTTGAGTGTGAAAATATTACGATGCCGTGGCAGTATGGTGATTTTCTGGGATTTAACAACCAGGTGATAGAACCGCTCTTCGAGGGACGGTTTGAATACGACTGGCTGGTGGAGGTAGCAGACCGCCTGGGGCTGAAAACGGAATTTTCCTTAGGGCGTACCGCTGGACAGTGGCTGCAAGACTGCTACGAGGGACTGAGGAAGACAGAAACGGAACTGCCGGATTATGAGACATTTAAAAAGGATGCGCTGTTCCGATATCAGGAGCGTCCTATCATTCCGGCCTTTGAAAAACAGTGTCAAGATCCGGAGAAAAATCCATTCCCGACCAGGAGCGGAAAAATCGAGATCTTTTCCGAAACGGTATACCGGACAAACTATAAGGAATTTTTCCCTGCCATCCCACGCTATGTGAAGCCGCCGGAAGGCCCGGATGATGTGCTGGCAGAAAAATATCCGCTCCAGCTGATTGGCTGGCATACCAAGCGCCGCTGCCACAGCATTCACGACAGCAACGAAGCCATGCACAAGATCGATCCTCAGCGCCTGTGGATGAACCCGGAGGATGCCGCCGCCCGGAATTTAAAGGAGGGTGAGATAGTTCTGGTGTGGAATGACCGTGGAAAAGTGAAAATCCCGGTCTATATAACAGACCGCATCGCTGCCGGTGTCGTAGCCCTGTCCCAGGGCGCCTGGTACCACCCGGACCAAAATGGTATCGACCAGGCCGGGTCTATTAACGTGCTGACGTCACTGCACCCAACGCCCTATGCATGGGGGAATGCGCAGCATACGAATCTGGTGGAAGTGAGGGGAGTGAAATGGGAAGGGGAGAAAAAAGAAAAATAGAATTTAAGAGAGTATTCACTGATCACAGAAGATGGTTATGAGTGCCTGACAAAGTTCACTCATGGAGAGATTCGGATTCAGATCCGGAAATAAATGGAAAAGCCGTTGACGCATTTGTGATTTTTTATGCGTTTGACGGCTTTTTTTTTCGCCAAATTTCTGCTATAGTGAACACATATTTCATAGTTTGAAATGATATAAATGAGGAGGCAGCAATTAATGGAAAAACAGTGGTGGCAGAATCGGACTGCATATCAGATTTATCCGAAGAGTTTTTTAGATACTAACGGAGATGGAATCGGAGATCTCCCTGGAATTATCGAGAAACTGGATTATTTAAAGGATTTAGGAATCGGTATTTTATGGATCTCGCCGGTTTATGTGTCTCCGTGTGCGGATCAGGGATATGATATCGCAGATTATTATGGTATTGATCCGAAGTTTGGTACCATGGAAGATATGGACCGGTTATTAGCTGAGGCCAAGAAGCGCGATATTACAGTTTTGATGGATCTGGTGGTGAACCATTGCTCCGATGAGCACGAGTGGTTTCAAAAGGCATTAAAGGACCCGGAAGGTGAGTATGGCCAATATTTCTATTTTGCAAAGAAAAAGGACGGTAAGCTGCCATGCAACTGGCGCTCTTATTTTGGCGGTTCCGTGTGGGAGAATGTAGAAGGCACCGACTGGTATTATCTGCATATGTTCCACAAAAAGCAGCCGGATCTCAACTGGGAGAATCCGAAGCTGCGGGAAGAGATCTATAAGATGATGAACTGGTGGCTGGATAAGGGGATTGCCGGATTCCGTGTGGATGCGATCATGAATATCAAAAAGCCTCTTCCATTCCAGGATTATCCGGCTGACCGGGAAGACGGTCTGTGTAATGTAGGAGGAATTCTGGGAAGCCAGGAGGGACTTCGGGATTTCTTAAATGAGATGCATGAAAAAACGACAAAACCACATCATGCATTTTCTGTCGGAGAGGTCTTTGGCCTGGATGACAGTGATATCAGTCGGTTTATTGGTGATGATGCGTATTTCACATCTATTTTTGATTTCCGTCAGAACGTGGCTGGACAGACCATGCTTGGCTGGTATGACTGGAAGGCTCCGACTCCGGATGAATATAAGGAGTGCTGCTTTACCAGCCAGAAGGTCAGCGAAGGTGTCGGTTTCTTCTCCAACATCATCGAGAACCATGACGAGCCAAGAGGTGTCAGCCATTATCTGCCGGAATATGCCCAGAATGAGAAGGGTAAGAAGCTGCTTGGCATGATGTATTTTATGCTGAAGGGTCTTCCGTTTATCTATCAGGGACAGGAACTGGGCATGGAAAACTGTGCATTCCCATCCATTGAGGCGATCGACGATGTCAGCAGCAGGGACGAGTATCAGCGTTGTCTGAAGGTCGGGTTAAATGAAGAGGAGGCGTTGAAGGTAGTCTCCCATTACAGCCGTGATAACGGACGTACCCCATTCCAGTGGAATGATGAGAAAAACGGTGGTTTCACCACTGGAACGCCATGGCTGATGGTAAATCCACAGTACAAGGAGATCAACGCAGCTTCCCAGATCGGCAGGGAAGGCAGCATCTATGAGTTCTATAAGAGCATGATCGCGCTGAGAAGAGATGACCGCTATGAGGATACGATTGTTTATGGCGTGACTGAGCCGGTTCTGGAGGATCAGAAGAGAATCATGGCATATTTTCGCAGAGGAGAGAAGCAGGATATCCTGGTGATCGGAAACTTCCGCGATGAAGCAGCAGAAGTAGAGATTCCGGAACTGAAGGGAAAAACCTGCCAGGTTCTGTTGAACAATGGAGGAACCTGTATGGCAGTGGATGGAAAAGTGAAATTAGAAGCTCTTCAGGGTGTCGTTTTTGAGGTAAAATAGACAAAGAAAAGGACTGTTGTGTAAATCAGCAGTCCTTTTTTTATACAAATATCATAAAAGAGTTCATTGATAAAAATAAAACAAAGAAAAAATCAACAAAACATTTGACATGACAGGTAAAACGTGATATTATGATGACATAAAGAACTGGAAACGTTACCGGAACTGTTACCGAAACCGATTCCGGAACATCAAACAGGGGCATCAAGGGGAAAGGCAGACAATAGAATGTATATCAAGGAGGAGATCCTGTTTATCATCATGAACTCCTTTAAAGGAAAATTATACATCAGTGACAACCCATTTAACTGGCCATCCGGTGATATGTTTGCAGGACTGGAAAACTATACAGAAGGTATCCGTAAAACAGGATTCTTTGCTGCATTTGGCTGGTCTGCATTTATTACCGTCGGTTCTGTCCTGGTGATCGTACTCTTTACCTCCATGACCGCATGGTATATCACAAGAGTCAAGACCAGACTGAGCAATACGTTATACTATCTGTTTGTATTCTCTATGGTAGTTCCGTTCCAGATGGTCATGTTTACCATGTCCAAGCTGGCTGATATGCTGAAGCTGAATAATCCGGTGGGTATGATTTTCTTATATCTGGGATTTGGCGCAGGACTTTCCGTATTTATGTTCTGTGGTTTTGTAAAGAGTATTCCGTTAGAGATCGAGGAAGCAGCCATGATCGATGGATGTACGCCGATTCAGACATTTTTCCAGATCGTGATGCCGATCCTGAAGCCAACAGCCATTACTGTGGCAATCTTAAATGCCATGTGGGTATGGAACGATTACCTGCTTCCGTATCTGGTGATCGGAGTTTCTACACCATACAAGACCATTCCGGTTGCAGTTCAGTATCTGATGGGATCTTATGGTGCAAAAGACTATGGTTCCATGATGGCACTTCTGGTGCTTGCGATCATCCCGATCATCGCATTCTATTTATTCTGCCAGAAATATATCATCGAAGGTGTTGTGGCAGGTGCAGTAAAAGGTTAAACAAAAGCAAAGGAGGCACCGTGTTATGCGTGCAAGTGGAATTTTAATGCCAGTTTTTTCCCTGCCTTCCCGGTATGGAATTGGATCATTTTCAAAAAGTGCCTATCAGTTTGTGGATATGCTGAAGAAGGCCGGGCAGAAATACTGGCAGATCCTTCCGCTGTGTCCAACCAGCTATGGAGATTCCCCCTATCAGTCCTTCTCAACCTATGCAGGCAATCCGTATTTCATTGATCTGGATCAATTGATCGAGGAGAAGCTGTTAACCAGGAAAGAGTGTCAGGCATGCGATTTTGGTGATGATCCTCAGGACATTGATTATGGAAAACTGTATGAGAACCGTTTTAAACTGCTCCGTAAGGCATATGAGAGGGCTAATGTAGGAGAAGACCAGGAATTTGAGGCATATAGAAGAGAAAATGCCTGGTGGCTGGATGATTATGCGCTGTTTATGGCGGTGAAGGACCGGTTTGACGGCGTGGCATGGAATGAGTGGGCAGAGGATATCCGTCTCCGCTGGAGCAATGCCATGGATTATTACCGGAGAGAACTGTATTATGAGATCGAGTTTTATTCTTACTTACAGTTTGTCTTTATGAAACAGTGGAAAAAACTGAAAAATTATGCTAATATAAATGGCATTGAAATTATTGGAGATATTCCGATTTATGTGGCATTTGACAGTGCAGACGCATGGGCGAATCCGGAGCTGTTCCAGTTTGACGCTGAGAATCTTCCAACCGCAGTGGCAGGCTGTCCGCCAGATGGATTTTCGGCAGATGGACAGTTGTGGGGAAACCCATTATACCGTTGGGATTACCACAGAGAGACCGGTTTTGACTGGTGGATCCGCCGGATCGCATACTGTAGTGAGTTATATGATGTAGTCCGGATCGATCATTTCCGTGGATTTGATGAATATTATTCGATCCCATATGGAGATACAACGGCAAGAAACGGTCATTGGGAGAAAGGTCCTGGCATTGCGTTATTTGAGGCTGCGAAAAACCGTCTCGGCGAGTTAAATATCATTGCGGAGGACTTGGGATATATCACCGACAGTGTGAAAAAGCTGGTGGCGGACAGCGGATTTCCGGGAATGAAGGTTCTGGAATTTGCATTTGATTCCAGAGAGAAATCGGACTATCTTCCATATACTTATGAGAAAAATTCTGTTGTTTACACAGGAACCCATGACAATGAAACGATTGCCGGATGGTATGCGGGACTGGATAAGAGCGATTTAAAGATGTGCACCGATTATATGAACATTGACCGGATTCCAGGAAAGGAATATCATTGGGATTTTATCCGTCTGGCGATGCTGTCTGTATCGGATTTGTGTGTGATTCCGATCCAGGATTACCTGGGATTGGATAACCGTGCCAGGATCAATCATCCATCGACCCTTGGAACCAACTGGAGATGGAGACTGGCAAAGGGTCAGTTAAGCGCTTCATTGCTGAAGGAGATCCGGGAAATGACCAGGATCAGCGGAAGACTGCAGAATGGTGAATAAAATGAGGTGGCAAGATGGAGTCAATTACGATTAAAGATGTGGCAAGATTATGTGGAGTTGGTGTGAGTACTGTATCACGTGCGATCAATAATCATCCGGACATTAACCCGGAGACAAAAGAAAAGATCATGCAGGTGATCTCAGAGCATCATTATATTCCTAATAACAGTGCCCGTAATTTAAAGCGGCAGGACTCCAAAACGGTGGCGATCCTGATGAAAGGAATCGCGAACCCGTTCTTCCATGAGATGATCAAGATTCTGGAATATGAAGTAGAAAAAAAGAAGTACAGCTTTCTTCTGCACCATGTGGAGGAGGACGAAGATGAGATCGATGTGGCTATGGAGCTGGAAAAGGAGAAGAAGCTGTGTGGGATCGTGTTCTTAGGAGGAACCGTTGGCCACACAGAGGAAAAATTCCGCCAGCTGACAACACCATTTGTGCTTTGTACCATTGGGCTTCGCCGTGATGTGGACCCGGCGATCTGTTCTTCTGTGTCCATTGATGATGTGAAGGAGGCCAGAAGAATGGTTTCTTATCTTTGCAGCCTGGGCCATGAGAGGATTGCTTTTGTGGCGGCCAGAGAAGATGACATCGCCATTGGACGGATGCGTTTAGAAGGTTATCGCCAGGCGCTGGAGGAGAACCACATTCCATTCCGTCTGGAGCTGGTGCTGTATCCGGAGAAAGGAATGAATGCTTATTCCATGGCCAATGGATATCAGGTTACGAAGCGCTTTCTGGATTCGAACATCCCGGCAACCGCCTTTTTCGCAATTTCCGACAATGTGTCATTTGGCGTGTGTAAAGCCATCTATGATGCAGGCAAACGGATCCCGGAAGATTATTCTGTAGCCGGTTTTGATGGGATTGAGATGGGCAAATATTATTACCCGACATTGACCACCATGCGCCAGCCATGCGAGGAGATGGCCAGAGAAACGATGAAGATCTTATTTTCCAGAATCGAAGATGAGAAGGGAAATAAACATAAGGTCTTTGAGGCAGAACTGCAGGAAGGCGGTTCTGTGAGACGAATAAAAGCATAGAGGATAAGGTCGAAAGGCAAAGAAGAATGGTAAGAGGAAGGATCAGGTCCCCGTGGAGGAACTGGTCCTTTTTCTATAACAGGAAAATTCATCTTCGTTGCTGCACAGGATGGCTTGTTTTTCCATAGTGCCTGCGTTACAATGAAAAAATGAATAGCCCGTGAATGAAGATCGGGCAAAAGGAGAAAAAATATGCCAGAGCAACAACGTTTAGCAGGAAGTAATTTTTCGTATTTTTGTTTTCCATTGAATGATTTTCTGGAGGTACAGAAACGGCTGGGCTTTGAGACTATTGAGTTATTTGGTGGAAGTCCGCAGCTGTGGATAGATGCTTATGAACATGAAGACGGAAAGAAGATACAGAAAAAAATAAAGGAGGCTGGACTGGTCTGTCTGGTGCTGACACCGGAAACAGCAGCATTTCAATATCCGCTGTGGACAGAGGATGAGGACTGGAGAGCACACGCTATTTCTTACTGGAAACAGGCAATTGCAGTGGCAGCAGAGATTGGATGCCGGATTGTCTGTGTGACGGTTACAGGTGGATTTCTGGATCAGAATATGGAAAAACAATTGGAAAACTGCTGTGAATGTTTAAAGGTGTTGGTAAAAGAAGCACATTTACATAGAATCCAGCTGGCACTGGAGGCGGCGCCGCTAAAATACGGAGAACTGGTAAAGGACTTAAAGACTGTAGGCTGGATGATCCGGAACGTGCCAGGACTGTATGCAGCTCTGGATACAGCAGTCATGATACAGGCAAAGGAGACCGTGGATGACTGGGTTCAGGCATTAGGAGACAGGATCATCCATGTGCATCTGGCAGACAGCTGCGATGGAACTTATCAGGTCTGGGGAGAGGGCAGGCTTAATCCAAAGGAAATCGTAGAAAAGCTGGAAAAAGCTGGATATAAAGGAATCTATAGCCTGAAACTGGATGAGTATGATTACTATGATGAACCGGCTTTATTTGATGAAAGGAACAGAACCGGACTGCTGGAGGGATTGGGTCGATGAAGGACGAGAAGGAATATGCATTTTTAAAAAGAACTCAGATCGCAGGCATGAACTGCCACTATATCCGTTATTCTCTAAAATATTTCCTGGAACAACAGGCAAAACTTGGGATTGAAAGTGTGGCCCTGTGGGGTGGTGCGCCTCATATCCGCCTGGATCAGCGGGGACACAGTGACAGTAAGAAGATCAGGCGTCTGGCGAAGGATCTGGGAATTCATTTTACCTGTTTTACGGCAGCCAGCTGTACGTATCGTTATCAGTACTGTGCGTCTGGAGAAGACTATGCCAGAAGCAGGGCAAGTCAAAAAATCAGCCATAGCTGCTGTTTTAAGTGCTTTTCCAGCGAAGTGCCGCAGGCATTTCGCTGGAGATTCCATATATGGCCATGAATTCTGGCTGGGGCTTCTGGAATGAGGAACGGGAAGAGGCATGGAAGAGAAGCCGGGAAATGCTATGGGAGGTTGTCTGTGAGGCGGAAAAACTGGGGATTACATTAACAATGGAAAGTTTACGCCGTGCAGAATCCCAATTGGTCTATCGTTTGGAGGATGCTGTCTGCATGGAACGGGAGGTGAACCATCCAAACCTAAAAATCATGATTGACACTACAGCGATGGCAGTGGCAGGAGAACATATGGAATCCTGGTTTGAAACGTTTGGAAGCAAAATCTGTAATCTTCATTTTGTGGACGGAACACCATATGGACATCTGGCATGGGGAGATGGGAACCGTGATCTGGCACAGTACATGAATTGTCTGAGAGAGAATCATTATGAAGGACAGTTAGGGCTTGAATTAACAGATAGCAGATATCTGATGCATCCAGAAGAAGCAGATCGCAGGTGCTTAAAAGCATTGGAACCATATATAGTCTAGTATTGCACTAGGAAAAAGCAAGTTTAAACAAGTAAATAGAGCAAGTTTTAACAAGAAATGCAGATTAGATGATTTATAATAAATGTATATTTTTACGGAACAAAGAAAAAATATACATATTTATGCAAAGGAAAGGGAGATACTATATGGGAGTCATCACGATTGCAAAAAAAGAAAACATCAATCTGCAGGAGGTTGGAAATGGCTTAAAGAAAGGCATTATGCTGCCGGATGCATTTCCAGGAATCGAAACTTATAAATGTCAGCTGAAGGCTGGTTCCAGAATTGATCCGGAGTTGTATAATGATAAGATCCAGATTTTCTTTTTCACCAAAGGAACTGGATATGTTGCAAACCAGCATGAGGCATTTAATATTAAGGAGATCGCATATTTTATTCCAATGCAGGACGAGGAGCCGTTCTTCATTCAGGCCGGAACCGATATGGAGTTCTTACATCTGGTAGTTACCATGAATGAGTATGACAAATCTGAGTTCAAGAAAGTTCGTGTATTTTTACCAGATTTCAATAATCTTTCTACCTGTCCACGTTACTACGAAGGGTTTAAAGGTCCTGGTGTAAAATCTTACACGATTGTAGAGCATGATAACCTTGCCCGTATCAGTATGGGTGTGATTCAGGGTGATGGCCCGGAGGAAGTTGGTGAGCATTGCCATGATTATCTGCATCAGTGGTATTATGGCCTGAAGGATGCTGATTTCAGTTACACTGCAGGTGGGGATACTGTTCATGTAGAGGAAGGCGACTGGATGTGTATTCCAAAGGGAACACCACATTCTTCCAAGGGTAACAACATCAACTATCTGTGGTTTGAAGTAAAATGTGGAGAGCCATACGATAAATAGGAATCAGTGCCAGGTTTTGAGTGGGTAGAAGGGAGAATCAGATTATGAAATTAAAGAAAATCGCAGCAGGTATGTGTGCAGCAATGGCAGTTTGTGCTTTAAGTGCATGTGGAAGCAGTGCAACAGAGACAACTGCGGCATCTGGCACTGTGGCAGCAGAGACTACGAAGGCAGAAACGACAGCCGGAGAGACAACCGCAGCAGAAAGCACTGAGGCAGAGGCTGAGATGGGCGAGACCATGAAGAAGATCAAAGAGAGCGGTAAGATCGTCATGGGTGTGAACGCAACCTATGCGCCATTCGAGTTCCATTATACGGATGCCAATGGTCAGGATCAGTTAGCTGGTTTTGATATCGAACTGGGCAAATACATTGCAGAGCAGTTAGGCGTGGAATTAGAGATCTCCGATATGGATTTTAACGGACTTCTTCCGGCACTGACTACTGGAAAGGTGGATTTTCTTCCAGGATTGGCTGCTACTGATGAGAGAAAGGAGAATGCTGGATTTACGGAGCCATACCACAAATCCATGCATTTTCTGGTAGTGCGCAAGGATGAGGCAGATCAGTATCCAGAGGGTGCAGATCTTGCTGGAAAGACGGTTGGCGTGCTAAAAGGATCTGTTCAGAGCCAGACATTCCCGAACTATTATCCAGATGCGGAGATGAAGGAATTAGGTAAGATTTCTGATATGATCATGTCTGTAAAGACAAAAAAAGTAGATGCGATCCTGTTAGACCAGGTACCTGCCAAATTGACGGTTGATGCCAATGAGGATTTAAGCCTTTGCGGTGTACAGTACAGTCTTCCAACCGAGGAAGATCCAGGTTCCTCTATTTTAGTAAGAAAAGGCAATGATGACCTGATTGAGGAACTGAACCAGATCCTGAGCAAGGTAATGGAAGACGGAACCCTTCAGAAATGGGAAGATGACGCAATCGCACTGATGGACAAAGATTCTTTAAATGATTAATTATGACGCTTAAATTTGGATTTTTAACAAAGTATTACCAATATTATATATCTGGATTGAAGATGACGCTTTTCATCGCATTTTTTGCGGTGATCTGCGGCATCATCTGGGGTGTCTGTCTGGCACTGATGAAGCTGTCCAAGCATAAATTACCCCATTATTTTGCAACTTTTTACGTGAACTTTATTCGTGGTACGCCTCTTCTGGTCCAGATCTATCTGATCTATTTTGGACTGGCATCTCTGATCAATCTACCGGATATGGTGGCGGCAGTGGTATCACTGTCCATGAACAGTGGTGCTTATGTGGCAGAAATTGTCCGTGCAGGTATCCAGGCAGTAGATAAAGGCCAGACAGAAGCAGCAAGAAGTCTGGGATTGACACGTTTTCAGACGATGCGTTTTATTGTTTTGCCGCAGGCGATTAAAAATATTTTGCCAGCTCTGTGCAATGAATTTATCATTGTGACCAAGGATACTTCCCTGGTTTCTGTTATGGGGCTTCATGAGCTGATGTTTAATGCAGATACCATCCGGGGAAATACATACCTTCCTTTTGAACCGCTGCTGATCGCAGCACTGATCTATTTCTCCATTTCCTATGTGCTGACGAAAGGAATCGGAATTCTGGAAAGAAGGTTAAAAAAGAGTGATTAAGATTAAAGATTTGAAGAAGAACTTCGGAGATCTGGAAGTATTAAAGGGAGTTGACCTGGAAGTACAGAAGGGAGAGGTGCTGGTTGTGATCGGTCCGTCCGGGTCCGGAAAGAGTACCTTACTTCGCTGCATTAATCGTCTGGAAGAACCAACGGGTGGAGAAATCTGGTTTGAAGGCAGAAAAATCAATGATCCGAAGGTAAATATTGATGAAGTCAGACAGCAGATGGGTATGGTATTCCAGCATTTTAATCTGTTTGCTAATTTAAGTATTCTGGACAATGTAATTCTGGCTCCCTGTCAGGTGAAGAAGAGTCAGAGGGCAGAAGCGCAGAAAGAAGCAGTTGAGCTGTTAAAGCGTATTGGACTGGAAGATAAAAAAGATGCTTATCCAAGGAATCTTTCTGGTGGACAGCAGCAGCGCGTGGCGATTGTCCGTGCCTTAGCCATGCACCCGAAGGTAATGCTGTTTGATGAACCTACTTCTGCACTTGATCCGGAGATGGTCGGTGATGTTTTAAGTCTGATGAGGCAACTGGCAGATGACGGAATGACCATGGTTGTAGTTACCCACGAGATGGGATTTGCCCGTGAAGTAGGAGACCGTGTGATTTTCATGGACGGCGGTAAGATTGTGGAGGAAAACACACCAGATCAGTTATTTTCCAATCCACAGAACGACAGAACAAAAGATTTCTTAAGTAAAGTACTGTAATTGAAAAGATACTGTAGTGTGATACTGGCCGAAACGGAGGCATGCGTATGGATATTTCATTAATCGGCGATATGTTCAGCATCAAACACAGTGTAGACTATCATGTGGAGAAAGAGGATTATCATGTCCATGGGGATTATGAGATCCTCTTTCCTGTATTCGGAAGCGTCAGCTTTTGTGCAGAAAGCCATCATTATAATCTGCAGCCGGGAATGATCATGGTCATTCCGCCCGCGGTACGTCACCGGTATGATAAAAAAAATAAAAATATATATGAGCGGATGGTACTTCTGATGAAGCCGCCATTTTTCCTGAAACTGCAGGAACTTTCCGGTTTTGAAAATGGAGCTGAGCTGGATACGGAACAACTGATCCAGATCGATTCTGTCAGTTTTGAAAAGCTGTATGGTGTTCTTACGGAGCTGGAGCATTCTCTAAAAAGCGAGGATTATTCAGAAAGACCGCTGGGACAGGCGTATCTGATGCAGGTATTGATTTTTTTAAATCATGAATATTTAAAACTGGAACATCCGAAGGAAAGCAGTCAATGTGCCGGAACTTTCTCAAGAATTGCACAGATCCGTCAGTTTATTGACCAGAATCTGTGTGAGAATCTGAGCCTTGAGGATGTTGCCAACCAGTTTAATATCAGCAAATTTTATCTGGCCCATGAGTTTAAGAAAGCGTACCAGATTTCTCTTCACCAGTATATCCGCCGTCAGCGTCTGAAAGCTGCCGGACAGTATCTCTGCCGGAGTGGGAGTGTTAATGGAGCTTTTGTGGTCAGTGGATTCACGGATTATGCTAATTTTTCCAAAGCGTTTAAACAGGAATTTGGTTGTTCACCCAGGGAGTATCGGAAGAATTTTTTAAGGAAAGAATAAACAGCGGGAGTCATGCGTGGACTACCGCTGTTTTATGCGTTATAA
>ERZ773115.1373-NODE-1373-length-22522-cov-3.631504_pt1 | contig 22522 bp, 15 predicted proteins | sample MGYA00511116_ERZ773115 | MGnify/ENA primary metagenome ERZ773115 (study PRJEB29015, sample SAMEA2737869) | human gut metagenome | biome: human gut; feature: human-associated habitat; material: faeces | place: China | collected 2012 ... | reverse complement strand
TGAAAATACTGAATTAAGAATATTGGTAAAAGATGAAAGAAAATCTTTTGATTCGATATTAAAACGAATGGAAGATATTATTATTGTTCTTAATGAAACGATAAAATCAAAACAGACTTTAATTGAGGCCCAGGAAACGAAAAAAACTTTTTGGGCAAGATTGTTTGGGAGATAAAAAGAGAATTTTTATCTCTTTTTTTATCTCCCATTTTTTTTAAAAAAAATAACGTAAAATAGTGTTGGAAGGGAAAAAATAATTTATAGGAGGGCCTTTGTTTGCCTAAAAATAATAATAATTGGAAGACGTTTCTTCCTGTTCAAAAAAAATCAAAAGAGAGTTTTACTCTTATTGTTCAATATCCAGGAACTACTCCAACGGAATATTTCCCTAAGCTAAAAAATGCTGATGGCTCGAACGTGATCGGCGAAGACGGCCGTCCGAAGCGTTCACGAGAACAAAAAGGTTGGACGTATAGTCTTATTCAATTCGGAACTGCTGACCTTGTGAGAGTGGTTTTTGATAAAAATTACGAGCTAAGCCCAGGTGCTCTGTATGAGCTTAAAGCGTCAGGTTATCATTTTAGCCGTGACCGTTCTTACTACTTGGATGAGGTCGAAGGTATTTCTGTTGCTCATAATTTTGCAGGCGGTCGAAATGATAGTAACGAGTAATAAGGGTTGCCGTGACAAGACAGACTCTGAGATTTTCGATAGTCTTCGGGATTGGGTTATGAAATGTGATTTGAAGTATTCCAAGAGTGATGCCTTGTATAAGGTAAAATTGGCTCAATGTTTGTGGGGTGACGCTAAATATGTTGAAGCTGTGCACCTGCTAGATGAAAACGAAGTGTTTTTTGAAAAATCTGATTGGCCTTATTATGCTTTAGCCATTGAGATTTTAAAAGCTAGAAAACACAAGTTTTTCAATGAATAACGAGATGAGAAAGTTTGAACTAGTTGAGGGCTCTTTCCAGGAGCAGGGCGCTTCTAAGTGGCGCACCTGGTGGAGCCGTTGGAGTTATTTCAAGCGCTTTGGATTGCTGAAAGGGTGGAAGCTCCTGAAACTCCGTGAAGCTCTGACACGTGCTTTTCTTGATGTTCAATCAGTCAATCCAATGCTAAAGACTTCTCTTGTTGGTGTGCCCTGGATTGAAATCCAGGGCACTGATGAAGTGTTAGAAGTCAAAATAGAAAGACTACCAGGGCTTGATGAAGATGAAAAACTTGCTGAACTTATTTCAGTAGCGACAAGAAAAGACTGGGAAGCCTTTGAGGTGGTCGATTTTTGGCGAGAGCCTGGAGGGGTTTATTCGGTCTTTATACTTGAGGACGTTGCTTCTGACAAGCGCTTAGACGTGACTTCTGTTATTTCCTCTGCGGTGCCTTTTAAGATTGTTCTGCAGAAAGGCTTGACGGTTGATTTTGAAAAGTCTCCAGGTCTTGGCTTGTTTGGTAAGTCGGGGGCAGGCAAGACGACGACTCTTCTTGCTTTCTTGGCTCAATTCTTAGCAGGTGGCTCCCAGGTTTACCTGGTAGATGGTAAGAACGAGCTTCAAGCTCTCTCTAACGTCTTGCAACGTGCTTCTGGAGTCTCTGACGTCCTTTCTATGCTTGGCTATGTTGTAGCTCAAATGGAGCAACGAGAAGCCTTTCTCGGTAAAGAAGGAGCACGTCAGCAACGTTTAGGGCTGAAAGCGTCAGATGTCGGACTTACTCCGCTAGTTGTTGCCATCGATGAGCTCGGCGCTATTGTTGCTTCTGCGCAAGCAAAAGAAAAAGCTCAGCTGATCGCTTTGCTTACTCAGATAGCCTTAAAGGGTCGCTCAAGTGGTGTTATTCTTGTAGTTGCTTCGCAGTTCGCTAGCGTGGACACTATCCCGAATGCCGTGAGGTCGCAACTATCGACAAAAATTCTTCTCGGCTCTGCACCTGCTGAACTGGTGCGAATGGTGTTCCCGACGTCAAGCCCTGGAGCTCGCTCTGCTCGTCAGTTTGAAGGCTTCGTCTACATAGACGGACAGCGAGGACGTGAGCCGAGTCGTTATCAGGTTCCAGCTCTCGGAAAATTGGAAAATGTTTCTAAATGGGGGGGCTTTGTAGTGGCTTTGGATACAGAAAGGGCACTTGTGTAACCATTTATAAGCGGGCCTGGCCGGGTAGGCTTATGACCGCCAGCCGAAAGGCTGAAAGACTTTCGGGGGTTGGTCTGCCGAGACCCTTGCCAGGGGGAACCCGCTTGTCAATGGTGCCCGAAACGGGGGAAAAAAGCTAAAAAAATGACTTTTTCCAATTTCCCGTTAATTTGGCGTTTTAGAGAAGTTTTAATGGTATCGTACCAGGACGAGAAGCAAGAGAAAATAGACTGTTTTTTTCTATTGCTCTACAATAAAAAAACAATGCCAAAAAAAACAACTCTTGGAAATATTCACGAAGTGAATATCTTTTGTTAGTTGAGAAAAGAGGTTGTCACACATAAAACACAGATGTATTTTTTGTAAAAAAAAAATCTGAAAATATGTGTTTTCTGTGTTGAGGATTTTAAAAACGCAGTTATATCAAGGCTTTGCGTGGCGACAGGACTTGAGAAGTCGCCACTGTGTCGGGTGTGTTGGCTGTGTGTATCAACACATAAAAAAGTAAAAATATAAAAAAATAAGTGTGTTGAAATAAAAAAATGTGCTATAATTAGAGTAAAGAAAATTAAATAATTTAGAGGTAAAAAAAGATGGCGAAAGGTAAAATACGCTCACGCTACTATATGATAATGCAATATGAAAAAAATCCATTAACTGGAGAAGATTTGTTTTTTAATGAGGCTGTGATAGTTAAGGGGATTGCTGAAAGGCAAAAGAGTCTGCAAGCGTGGGCATACATAAGACACGACAAGGACAAATACAATCAAGACGATGATATACCAGAGGGCAAGGAGATAGGTGATAATAGACCAGCTCATTGGCACGTGATGTTGCATTTTAAAAATGCAGTAGAGATTGGAAGTTTAGCAAAAACGTTTGGAGTGCCTGAGAATTATGTAGAGGCTTGGCGTGGGGCTGGTTCGTTTTTAGATGGTATTCAATATTTAACACACGAACACCCAAGGCAGTACCAAGAATTAGGAAAGCATAGATACGAACGTGAAGAAGTGAAATTTCCGTCAGAGGAAATAGCGCAACACTTTTGGGAACGGTTAGACGATAGGACAGAAAAACTTATCAATACGCTACCAAAGGCAGAACTTATTGAAAAATTGATGAAAAAAATAAATAGTGGTGAGTATGATTTAGATGATGTTTATCAGAAAGAAAAGTCACTTTTTAATGAGCAAGAAGCATTATTTAAACGAGCAAGAAGAAACTATTTAGCAAAAAAACCTATTCCAACAGTACGGTCAAATTATTATATAACTGGTAACGGTGGGGCAGGTAAGAGCGTTGCGGCGAAAGCGATGGCGAGGTCATTATTTCCACATTTACCAGATGAAAAAATATTTTTTACTGTTGGGGATGGTCGAGTAGCGTTTGATAGATATGATGGGCAACCAGTTATTATTTGGGATGATTGGCGTGCTAAGGATTTATTATCAAAATTTGATCGTGGAACAGTATGGAAAATATTTGCAATCAATCCAGAAAAGATTTCATTATCAGTTAAGTATGGAGAAATCAACCTAACAAATACGGTAAATATTATCACATCGGTTCAGAAGTTTCAAGATTTTATTGATGAACTTGCTGGTGAGTACGTAGATAGAAATAGAACGAAACACAAGAAAGAAGATAAAACACAAGGATATAGAAGATTTCCGGTCTTTATTGAGGTCACTAAACAGTCATTGGAAATATATGTGAGTCAAGCCTTATCAGATGGTGAGTATAAAGAATATGAGAGAGCTATGAAGGTAGAGGCTTCTATGATTGAGTTTGCACAAAACAACACAAAAGAAAACTTGAAAAAAATTGGCGAGCCGTTTGTTAAAGTGCATAAAAAAGTAGAGAAAAAACACGGTGCAGAGTTGGAAAAAGAAGCAAAAGACCTAAATGTAAAAGTTGAGATATCAGATAAATTTAAGAACTTTTTTGACGATGGTGACGTGATTGATGGCGATTTTGTAGAGAAAGAATAGATAAAAATGTAAAAAATGATATAGCGATATGATATAATTAAGCTAGCAATAAGATAGCTTAATTATATCATTAGAAAGGTATTGTTTTGGAAGAAAAAAAGAAGCAGATTTGTTTAAGATTGACAGAAAAAGAAAAAGAGATTATCGAAGAAAAGGCAAAAAATGAAAAGATGACAGTCAATGCCTTTATTTTGAAAAGATTGCTTGATGATAGCGCAGAGATGGAAAATGATATCAAACCGGAAAGAGAAAAAGACAAAGAGAGAGAAAGACAAAGCAAAACCGAAAATGAATGGGAGAAAGATAGAGAGCAGCCGCCCGTTCCGTCAAACGGCGTTTCTCAGGCTGCGCCTGTTGCTGTCAAAGGTTTGTCTTTAGAAATCTCGTCCGGAAAAAGGGAGGAGGAAAATAAGGAAGAAAGAAGAAATGGAGGAATAGATCAGAAGGGAGAAGCTAGATATAACGGAACCCAATACGAAAGAAACCAGCTAGAAGAACCCAAGCATAACGGAACCCAGTACGAAAGAAACCAGCAGGAAGAACCCAAGCACAACGGAACCCAGTACGAAAGAAACCAGCAGGAAGAAGCCCCGAACGAAAGCATTGCTTCCGGAGGATTCTCCGAATCCCTGCTGCGCCTCAACATGGACGCCATCGGCATCCGGAACGAACAAACCGTGAAAGGCATCCTCGCCCTCGCCCGACGCAGAAAGCTGGGTGGTCCGTGCGGCACCTTATGGAAAGTCCTCAGCTCCGAATACCGCTCCACCCTGCTCAAAAAGAACGAGCCGGGCGACTACATCCTCTGGGCGCTCAATCACCCGGCAGAATTTGAGGACACCTACACCGGTATCCTCAAAAAGCGAGTTAGGGGAAGATGAACATTTTTAAGAGGAAGATGAGCATTTTTGAGCGCCCACGTCATTTATTTCTCCCGCCAAACGCATCATAAAACAATAATTTATCCTATCTTTGTGGGACAAAGAAAAAGCCTCTTTACCGTATGCAAAGAGAAACCTCTCTTTACAACCTAAAAGAGCAACAACCAAAACAATGAGCAAATTTATCAATCCGTTCACCGACTACGGATTCAAATTAATATTCGGCAGAGAAGTCTCCAAGGATTTACTAATCGAATTTCTGAACGACCTTCTCGAAGGTGAACGAGTGATAACCGACTTAACGTTTTTGAACAACGAACAGCTGCCGGACTACCCGGAAGGACGAGGCATCATCTACGATGTCTACTGCACCACGGACACGGGCGAAAAGATAATTGTCGAAATGCAAAACCGCATGCAGAGCAACTTTAAAGAACGCTCCATTTTCTATCTCTCCCGTGCCATCGTCAACCAGGGCCGGACGGGGCACGACTGGAAATTTGAAATAAAAGCTGTTTACGGAGTCTTTCTGATGAATTTCATCATGGACAAGAACATAAAACTCCGGACAGACGTTATTCTTGCAGACAAGGAGACAGGTGAACTCTTCTCGGAGAAATTCCGGCAAATATTCATCGCCCTCCCCCTCTTCAAAAAAAGCGAAGAGGAATGTGAAACGAATTTTGAACGTTGGATTTATATATTAAATAATATGGAAACTTTAAAACGCCTGCCATTCAAGGCACGAAAAGCCGTCTTCGAAAAACTCGAAGAGATCGCTGATGTGGCTTCTATGTCTCCAAAAGAGAGGGAGCTATACGATAATAGCGTCAAAGTGTACCGGGATTATTTGGTGACAATGGATGCAGCGGAAAAGGAAGGAATAAAAAAAGGGATGAAAGAAGGAATGAAAGAAGGACTGAAGAAAGGACTTGAAGAAGGACTTGAGGAAGGCCTGAAGAAAGGTCGCGAAGAAGCCTTGAACATCTTTCAGACAGCCATCGACATGAAAAAGCAAGGAATTGACAATCAACTCATTGCCGAAAAGACCGGTCTGCCCCTATCGCTCATAGAAAGCCTCAAATAAAGGTAGAACCTAAGCATCCGCCCCCCTGAAAACAAGCCGAGTACCTGCCCGAAAAAGATGACTGAGATCGAAAAAGAAAGGGAAAAGGTTGCGATTATAGTAAGTGAGCCGGGAAGCCAAGTTGCAGAAAGCAGCACTTATATTCTGATTTACAATAAGATAGGACGAAAAAGGAGGAAAAAGAGAGGCTATAAAATATCAATAAGTCTTAGAAGAACTTGGTACATTCGTGATTGTAAACTTACCATCAATATCCGTGATAGTACCAAGAGTAGTGCCATTCACCAATACCGAAGCACCTACAACAGGCAGGCCATCTTCCTCGGCGGTTACCACACCGGTAACTCGGGACGTCTGCGCTGTCACCAGACCTATACCCACAAAAAGGAAGGTCATAAAGAACATCAATTTTCTTTTCATAAATTCTCTCTTAAATTTAACCTATAAATAGACTTCTAGTCTCTAACAGGGTGCAAAGATAACACTATTTATATCAAAATTAAAAAAGTGTTACGTTTTTAACTATAAAGTATCATATTGAAAGAATTTAATCAGAGAATAAATCAAATAAGTAAATCTAAAGACGTATTTAGCAGCATTTAAACATTATTACCTAACAGAAAGAAAGTGTTAAAACCGCTATTTTCATAAAAAAAACATCAGATATTCGTTCGAAATGGTATCTTTTTATCATTTTATGCCTTAAATAGCCCCAAAAACACTTAACGCTTCCCGAAAGGGCAACTCCCCACCGTACCAAGTTCTTCTAAAACTTTGCGCGTTTCCTATGTAGGAATGACTCCGCAAACTGTTACGATCACACAAGGCGTTATCAAAGTAGTATTAAAAAGTGACGCCAAGTCACTAGACGAAGTCGTAGTAACGGCCATGGGTATCTCCCGCGAAAAGAAAGCGCTGGGATACGCCGTTCAGGACGTGAAGTCAGACCAGCTGACACGCGCGGCCAACACCGACCTTGCAGGAGCACTACAAGGAAAAGTTTCGGGTGTGGACATCGCTCCCTCTTCCGGTATGCCGGGTGCATCTTCCAAGATCACGATCCGCGGTTCCCGTTCGTTCACGGGCGACAATACACCTCTGTATGTCATCGACGGCATGCCGATCTCTTCCGCTGCCGACGTAACGACTACCGACAACGCTAACGGCGCCGCCTACGGTACCGACTACGCCAACCGTTCGGTGGACATCGACCCCAACGACATCGAAAGCATCAACATCCTCAAAGGTCAGGCAGCTTCTGCCCTCTACGGTATGCGTGCGTCAAACGGTGTCATCGTCATCACCACCAAAAGCGGTAAAGGAGTGGCCAAAGGCAAACCGACGATCACATTCCGCAGCAATCTTTCGTTCGATGTCGTGTCTACACTGCCCGAACTGCAAAACGAATTCGGACAAGGCAGCGGCGGCTCATACGACCCTTATTCCGGCCACAGCTGGGGACCGAAAATAGCCGACCTCGCCAACGATCCTACATACGGCGGCAACACCGACAACGCTTTCACCCAGAAAATGGGAAAACGTCAGGGACAATACTACGTGCCCCAACGTGCCGAAGCCGGTCTTGACCCGTGGGCAACGCCGAAAGCATACAACAACATGAAGGATTTCTTCGACACCGGCATTACCTGGAGCAACAACGTCAACGTTTCCCAAAATCTGGACAAAGGAAACTACTCTTTCTCGCTGGGTAACAGCCACCAGGAAGGCATCATCCCGACTACCGGCATGGACAGATACAACGCCAAAATGTCTGCCGAAGTTCAGCTCAGCCCCAACTGGTCGACTGGCTTCAACGGTAACTTCGTGACTTCCAAGATCAAAAAGCAGTCTACCGCCAACTCCGGCGTGACGGCTACCATCTACAACGCTCCGGTGAGCTACAACATGAAAGGAATCCCCTCGCACGTCGAAGGCGACCCGTACGAGCAGAACACGTACCGCCAGGCATGGATCGACGATGCCTACTGGGCTGTGGACAACAACCTGTTCACCGAACGCTCGCAACGTTTCTTCGGAAACGCATTCGTGAAGTTCACAACCAAATTCGGCACGGACAACCACAAACTGGACGTGAAATACCAACTCGGTGACGACGCCTACACCACCAACTACAGCGAAATCTACGGATACGGCAGTACAATGGCAGACACCGGCGACGCCATCGAATACCACTACAGCATCAACGAGCTGAACTCGCTGCTGACGGCTTCTTACCGCTGGGACATCAACAAGGACTGGGTATTCGACGCCCTGATCGGTAACGAACTTGTAGAGAAAAGAACGCAATATGCCTTCTCCGAAGGGATGAACTTCAACTTCCCGGGATGGAACCACATCAACAATGCTTCTATCTACCAGAGTTCCAAGTCGTACAACAAGAAACGTACGGTAGGTAACTTTGCCAACCTGTCTCTGGCATGGAAAAACATGGTATACCTCAACGGAACAATCCGTAACGACGTCGTTTCAAATATGCCGCGCGACAACCGTTCGTTCACTTATCCTTCCGTATCGCTCGGATTTGTGTTCACCGAACTCGAACCGCTGAAAAACAACATCCTCACATTCGGTAAGCTGCGCGCATCGTACGCCGAAGTAGGTATGGCAGGCGACTATATGCAAAGCTATTACTACACCCCGAGCTACGGCGGCGGATTCTTCAACGGTACGCCCATCGCCTACCCGATCAACGGAACGATGGCATATATCCCTTATTATAAGGTGTACGACCCGAACCTGAAACCGCAGAACACGAAGTCATACGAAATCGGTGCCGACCTGACATTCTTCAACGGACTGTTCACTTTGAACTATACCTACTCGCGTCAGAACGTAAAAGACCAGATCTTCGAAGTGCCTTTGTCAGGCTCTACCGGCTACGACAGCATGATCATGAACGGTGGTAAGATTCATACCAACTCGCACGAACTTACACTGGGAGTGTCGCCGGTCAACAACCGCAACTTCAAGCTCGACTTCGCCTTCAACTTCTCGAAGATCGACAACTACGTAGACGAACTTGCACCGGGTGTTGAAAGCATCTATCTCGGCGGATTCGTCACTCCGCAGGTGCGTGCCGGTATCGGCGAGAAATTCCCCGTAGTATACGGCAGCACGTACAAGCGCAACAAGGCCGGACAGATCGTGGTAGACGCCAACGGACTTCCGCAGGTGGGCGAAGACGACGTGATCGGCCGGGTTTCTCCCGACTTCCGTCTGGGCTTCAACACGAATATCGAGCTTTACAAATTCCGTATCGCTGCCGTGTTCGACTGGAAACAAGGCGGACAAATGTACTGCGGTACTGCCGGTGAAATGAACTTCTACGGTGTCACCAAAGAATCGGGCGAAAAACGCAAGAGCAACTTCGTCGTTCCCAACACCGTGAAAGAAACCGGAACAGACGCGCAGGGCAACCCGACGTATGCCGCCAACGACATCGAAGTGACTAACGCACAGGCTTATTACACCCGCCTGCGTTCTATCAACGAATCTTATATCTACGATTCATCGTTCATCAAACTGCGTGAGCTTTCTGTAAGCTACCCGGTATACGCCAGCAAATGGCTAAACGTAGATGTAAACGTATTTGCCCGCAACCTCATCGTATGGTCCGAGCTGAAGGGATTCGACCCGGAAGCATCTCAGGGTAACGACAACATGGGAGGTGCCTTCGAGCGTTTCTCTCTGCCGGGAACTGCAAGCTACGGTTTTGGTGTAAATGTAAAATTCTAATTAGCTAAACGAAAGAAGATTATGAAAAGATATGATAAAATAACCGGTGTACTGGCTGTTGCCGCTCTGTCTTTGTTCTCTGCTTGCTCGGAGGACACGATGGACAGAATCAACAAGGACCACGACCACACCACCAGTGTTGCCTCAAGATTTATCTTGGCAGATGTAATCACCTCTACCGCTTTCTCCAACGCCAGCGGTGACATCAATACATACGCCTCTTCGTACATCGAATACGAAGTAGGTGTAGACAACCAGCTTTACTACGCCGAAGTCCGCGAAAACGAGCCGTCGTCCTCGTCTACCTTCAACAACTCATGGAACGGCATCTATTCTTCATTGAAGAACGCCCGCATCATCATCGACCAATGTGGCGAAGGAGGCAGAGATCACGGCAACGACGTCACCCGGGGAATGGCCGAAGTGATGGCCGCTTACAACTGCGCACTGATTGCCGATTTCTTCGGCGATGCCCCGTGCAGTCAGGCTGCGCTGGTGGACGAAAAAGGCTCTCCGGTCTATATGACCCCGAAAATGGATACGCAACAGGAAATCTATACTCAAATCATCAGTTATCTCGACGACGCCATCGCCAATCTTCAGAAAGAAGACTTGGCAGACGTGACCGAGCAGGATTTCCTTTATGCCGGCGACGCGGACAAATGGCTGAAATTCGCTTACGGCCTGAAAGCCCGCTACACCATGAGACTGATCAACCGCTCAAGCAACAAATCGGCCGATTATGAAAAGGTGCTGGACTATGTAAGCAAATCGTTCACTTCGGCTGACGACCAGGCTGCATTCGACATCTACGACTCTAACAACATCAACCCGTTCTACGGTTTCTACAACTCTCGTGCCGGATTCGGAGCCAGTACAAGCCTCGGAACCAAGCTGTTGGCCTACAATGATCCGCGTGCCAACCGTGCTTTCTTCACTCCGATCGTCGACAAAAAACGTTCGCAGGTAGCAGCCAACGATCCCAGCCTTGTTCCGGCTCCCAACGGCAGCCCGGATCAGAGTACGTCCAAATACGGTATTTCCGCATTCGTTTACGCCAAAACCGCACCGACTCTGCTGATGAGCTATCACGAACTGATGTTCCTGAAAGCAGAAGCTCTGTGCCGCCTGAACCGTGATGCGGAAGACGCGCTGAAAGAAGCGGTAGTAGCCGGCTTGCTGAATGCGGAAAACAGCATAAGCATTGCCATCAAGGAGTTGGGAAGCGGTTTGAACACCAATTCCAGCGAAGTAATCACGGAAACGTCTGCCGGAAAGTATTTCGACGACGTAGTGAAAGCGAAATATGCAGCCAACCCATTGCAGGAAACAATGATTCAGAAGTACCTTGCCATGTGGGGTGCTTCCGGTGAGGCTACGGAGACGTATAATGATTTCCGTCGTATGAAGGGACTGAACGAAAACTTCATCACGCTGACCAACCCAAACAATTCCAGCAAATTCCCGCTGCGCTACCCGTACGGAAACAGCGACACAGCTGCCAACCCGGAAGTGAAAGCCGCTTACGGCAACGGTGACTACGTATACTCCGAACCCGTTTGGTGGGCAGGCGGAAGCCGATAAAAATCGCTCTTAAAATCTCTCAAAGGAGAGACTTTACATAGAGTCGTTTCTGAACTCTAACAAATTAACGGAAACGAACAGAAATAGGCCGACCGTGAGGTCCGCCTATTTTACTTTTACAGCCTTCTGCCGAAACTGTCGGACAGAGGCATTCCAGACAATACACCCGGATTGATACAGTAATATCCGGATTGACATAGAAACGTCCGGACACAGCTGACGGGGATAATGTGGATTTTCATATAGTAAGAATCCATATTATCCCCGTCAGCTATTTGTTAATATCACAAATACAAAACAGGAAAAAACACCCGAATTGTTATACCGTTTTTCTACTCAGCGATACCGTTTTGCCGGATAAAGATCCTGTTTGCCGGAGCAAGGACCGGTTTAACAAACCAAAAAGATCAGTCTACCGGACAAAAAAAGGATCGGTCTACCAGACCAGTTCCGGGAAATACTTCGTCAGCGTATTGCGCAGAATCGACAGTGTAATCGGTTTCACCAGCACTTCGCTCGCTCCCGCGTTCATCGCATTCTCCTTGTCAGAGCTGAAAGCGTAGGCGGTCTGCATGATAATAGGGATTTCCTTGTTTTCTCCGCGGATGATCTTCGTAGCATCCAGTCCGTTCATCACAGGCATTTTGATGTCCATCAGGATCGCTTTAGCCTCGTTGCCGTATTCCTTGAACAGTGCCACGATTTCTTCGCCATTCTTGGCCCACTGTATATCACATTTCTTTCCGATGATTGCTTTGATCAATTTGAAGTTGCTGTCGTCGTCCTCGGCCACTAAGATAAGAGGTCTGAATTCATTTGTTTGTCCGCCTTCCATATCGTTTCTATATTATTTTTAAAATTATTCTCTAAAATTACTTTTTAGTCAACATATTTCAGTTAATAATGCTTTTCAGCCCGCAAGTTATAAAAAAGATTGATATATTTCGCTATCTTTGCGCCTCAAATTATAAAGAATTGTATGATTTCGATAGACGGACTAGCTGTAGAGTTTAGCGGCACTACCCTATTTAGTGATATTTCTTTCGTTATTAATGAAAAAGACCGCATCGCCCTGATGGGAAAAAACGGAGCGGGAAAAAGTACCTTACTCAAGATTCTGGCAGGAGTCAGACAGCCTACCCGTGGCAAGGTTTCGGCCCCCAAGGATTGCGTAGTAGCCTATCTCCCACAGCATTTGATGACGGAAGACGGCAGAACCGTGTTTGCCGAAACGGCACAGGCGTTCGCGCATCTGCACGAGATGGAAGCACGGATCGACGCACTGAACAAGGAGCTGGAAACACGGACGGATTACGAAAGTGACAGCTACATGGCACTGATCGAGGAAGTGTCCGCCCTCAGCGAAAAATTTTACTCCATCGACGCAACCAATTACGAAGAGGATGTAGAGAAATCATTACTCGGACTCGGCTTCACACGCGAAGATTTTCAACGTCAGACGAGCGACTTCAGCGGAGGCTGGCGCATGCGCATCGAGCTCGCCAAACTGCTGCTGCAAAAACCGGACGTACTCTTGCTTGACGAACCGACCAACCACCTCGACATCGAATCGATCCAATGGCTGGAAGATTTTCTGATCAATAACGGCAAAGCGGTCATCGTGATCAGCCACGACCGCAAATTCGTGGACAACATCACCACCCGCACCATTGAAGTAACAATGGGCCGCATCTACGACTATAAAGTAAACTACTCCCAATACCTGCAACTGCGCAAGGAACGCCGCGAACAGCAACAGAAGGCTTATGACGAGCAACAGAAGTTCATCGCCGAGACGGAAGCCTTCATCGAACGTTTCAAGGGGACGTATTCGAAGACTTTGCAGGTGCAGAGCCGTGTCAAGATGCTGGAAAAGCTGGAATTGCTGGAAGTAGACGAGGAAGACACTTCGGCACTGCGGCTGAAATTCCCGCCTTCGCCCCGTTCGGGCAGTTATCCCGTCACGATGGAAGGTGTCGGAAAGACGTACGGCGACCATGTCGTGTTCCGCAACGCCAACCTGACAATTGAACGTGGCGACAAGGTGGCTTTCGTAGGCAAGAACGGTGAAGGTAAATCGACGCTGGTGAAATGTATCATGAACGAAATCGACCACGACGGCACGCTGACGCTGGGACATAACGTGCAAATCGGATATTTCGCGCAGAACCAAGCCTCGCTGATGGACGAAAACCTCACGGTTTTCCAAACGATTGACGACGTGGCAAAAGGAGAAATCCGCAACAAGATACGCGACTTGCTGGGCGCCTTCATGTTCGGCGGGCCGGAAGAGTCTATGAAGAAAGTGAAAGTGCTCTCGGGCGGCGAACGTACCCGCCTAGCAATGATCAAGCTCCTGCTGGAACCGGTCAACCTCCTGATTCTGGACGAGCCGACCAACCACCTCGACATGAAAACCAAAGATATCCTCAAGCAAGCGCTGATGGATTTCGACGGCACCCTGATCGTCGTTTCGCACGACCGTGACTTCCTTGACGGACTGGTGACAAAGGTCTACGAGTTCGGCAATAAGAAGGTGACGGAGCATCTTTGCGGCATCTACGAATTCCTCGAAAAGAAGAAAATGGATTCGTTGCAGGAACTGGAAAAGAAATAATAAACAATAAAAAGACATTACCTGCTTTAGGTGAAAGAAAAAGTATTTGTATATTTGTGCAAATTTAATAATAGACTTAGAGCAGATAATGTTCTGCAATAAAGGATGAAAGGGAAGAAACGATTCATAGTAACGATGCTATTCTTTATCAACATCATTATGTTGGTAGCCGCCGTTATTCCCCATCACCACCACCCCAACGGGATGATCTGCATGAAGCAGGACCAACCGGTAGAGCAGCAATGCCCCAACCACCATCATCACCCCGCAAGCGATTCATGTTGCAGCAGCGAATGCATGACCCGCTTCCACTCCCCCATCCCCTCCGTGCACACGGACAGCGGACCGAATTACGTATTCGTCGCCACCCTGTTTACGGATACGATCATCGAACATTTATTACGACCGCAGGAAAGACGAGTCAAAAATTACTACATCTATCGTGAATCCCTGCACGGTACGAAAATACCTCGTACCTCCTCACTTCGGGCCCCTCCCTACTCTGTTTTTGCGTAATAACGTAAATGCAAGCAAGTTGCATCTGCGTTACTCTATCTTTGTAGCGTACAAAAACAGTAAAACTTAGTAGGAAAACAACATTTATGAAGAAACTTATCTTTATAGGAGTCATAGGATTATTCGTCCTGGGCTCTTGCAATAGTAAAAATACTGGTCATGAAGGGCATGACCACGAGACCGTCACACACAATCATGATGAACACGAAGGACATGACCACGAAGCGGAAGGTCATGACCACGAAGCCGAAGGAGCCGACCATTCACACAAAGGTGAATGCAGCGGAGGACACGATCACGGCAAAGTTGCCACCAGCGAACCCGCCGGCGAGCACAGCGATGAAATCATCCTCCCGAAAGCGAAAGCTGACGCTGCCGGTGTAAAGGTAAATGCTATCACACCGGCCCCCTTCCAGCAAGTCATCAAGACAAGCGGACAGGTACTCGCTGCCCAAGGCGACGAATCGGTGGCTGTAGCCACGGTGGCCGGAGTCGTTTCTTTCCGCGGCAAGGTGACGGAAGGAATGAGCGTCGGTCGCGGCACTCCGCTGGTGACTATTTCTTCGCACAACATCGCCGACGGTGACCCCGTACAACGTGCCCGAATCGCTTACGAAGTATCCAAAAAGGAATACGAACGAATGAAGTCGCTCGTCAAAAACAAGATTGTGTCCGACAAGGATTTCGCACAGGCGGAGCAGAACTACGAAAACGCACGTATCAGCTACGAAGCGCTCGCCAAAAACCACTCGGCCATCGGTCAGAATATCACCGCGCCCATTGCCGGATACGTGAAAAGTATTCTGGTCAATGAGGGAGACTACGTAACCATCGGTCAGCCACTGGTCAGCGTGACGCAGAACCGCCGGCTTTTCCTCCGTGCCGAAGTATCGGAAAAATACTACCCGTATCTCCGCACAATCAGTTCCGCCAATTTCCGGACACCTTATAATAATGAGGTCTACGAACTGAATGAACTGAGCGGCAGACTGCTTTCCTTCGGGAAAACTTCCGGAGACAACTCTTTCTACGTACCCGTCACCTTCGAATTTGACAATAAAGGAGAAGTGATTCCGGGGTCATTCGTCGAAGTTTATCTGCTTTCCTCCCAACTGGAAAACGTGATATCCGTGCCCCGCACCGCCCTGACGGAAGAGCAAGGCATCTTCTTCGTCTACCTGCAACTCGATGAAGAAGGCTACAAGAAACAGGAAGTGACCCTCGGCGCCGACAATGGCAAAAGTGTACAAATCCTGACCGGAATCAAACCCGGAGACCGTGTAGTGACCGAAGGCGCATACCAAGTTCGCCTGGCAAGCGCAAGCAACGCCATCCCTGCCCACAGTCATGAGCACTAGCGGCAAGGTGCCGCATCCAAGTTCTCTTGCGGCACACACAGAACTCATTTATAGTCACGCAAGTTTATCCCCTGCCCGGCACTGCTCAAAAGTAAACCGGGAGGAACCAAACTTAATCAATGAAATATCATGCTAAATAAAATCATACATTACTCCCTGCACAACCGACTGGTTGTGCTCTGCGCGGCCATCCTCCTGCTTATTGCGGGGACTTACACCGCCATGCACACGGAAGTAGACGTGTTTCCCGACCTGAACGCCCCGACAGTGGTCATCATGACCGAAGCCAACGGTATGGCAGCCGAGGAAGTGGAACAGCTCGTCACCTTCCCCGTCGAAACAGCTGTAAACGGGGCTACCGGCGTGCGCCGTGTCCGTTCTTCTTCGACCAACGGTTTCTCCGTTGTCTGGGTAGAATTCGACTGGGGCACAGATATATACCTCGCCCGTCAGATCGTCAGCGAAAAGCTCGCCGTAGTCAGCGAGTCACTTCCCGTCAACGTGGGCAAGCCGACTCTCGGCCCCCAATCGTCCATCTTGGGCGAAATGCTCATCGTCGGTCTGACCGCCGACTCCACCTCCATGCTCGATCTGCGGACGATTGCCGACTGGACGATCCGCCCGCGCCTGCTCTCCACCGGAGGCGTGGCACAGGTGGCAGTGCTCGGAGGAGACATCAAGGAATATCAGATTCAGTTGGACCCCGAACGGATGCGCCACTACGGCGTATCGATGGGAGAAGTGATGGCCGTCACCCAAGACATGAACCTGAACGCCAATGGCGGCGTACTTTACGAATTTGGCAATGAATATATCGTGCGCGGAGTACTCTCTACCCCCAAAGTGGAAGAACTCGGCAAAGCGGTAGTGAAAACGGTGAACAACTTTCCGGTGACGCTGGAAGACATCGCCGACGTGAAAATAGGTCCCAAAGCCCCGAAACTGGGCACAGCCTCGGAGCGTGGCAAACCAGCCGTGCTCATGACCGTCACCAAACAGCCCGCCACCAGCACGCTGGAACTAACGGACAAATTGGAGGCCTCTCTGCAAGACTTACAGAAGAATTTGCCTGCGGACGTCAAAGTCTCCACGGATATTTTCCGCCAGAGCCGCTTTATCGAAAGCTCTATCGGCAACGTGAAAAAGTCTCTTTTTGAAGGAGGAATCTTTGTCGTCATCGTACTTTTCCTGTTTTTGGCCAATGTGCGAACTACGCTGATTTCCCTTGTCACGCTGCCGCTTTCACTACTCGTCTCCATCCTCACGCTTCACTACATGGGGCTGACTATCAACACGATGAGTCTGGGAGGTATGGCGATTGCCATCGGTTCGCTGGTCGACGACGCCATTGTCGACGTGGAAAATGTATACAAGCGACTGCGGGAGAACCGTCTGAAAGCGGAAGCCGAACGCCTCAGCACGCTCGAAGTGGTATTCAACGCTTCGAAGGAAGTGCGAATGCCGATTCTTAATTCAACGCTGATCATTGTCGTCAGCTTTGTGCCGCTGTTCTTCCTGAGTGGAATGGAAGGACGTATGCTGGTACCGCTGGGTATCGCTTTCATCGTGGCGCTGTTCGCTTCCACGGTCGTTGCCCTCACGCTGACTCCGGTGCTCTGCTCTTACCTGCTGGGCAGCAACAAGACGAACAAGGAACTGAAAGAATCTTTCGTAGCCCGCTGGATGAAAGGCATTTACGAAAAGGCGCTGACATGGGTGCTGGCTCACAAACGGGTGACACTCGGCAGCACCATCGTCCTTTTCCTGATCGCCTTAGGGGTATTCTTTACGCTCGGGCGCAGCTTCCTTCCTTCGTTCAATGAAGGCTCGTTCACCATCAATATCAGTTCGCTGCCGGGCATATCCCTGGAAGAAAGCAACAAGATGGGACACCGTGCCGAAGAATTGCTGCTGACAATCCCCGAAATACAAACCGTAGCCCGCAAAACGGGACGTGCCGAACTGGATGAACACGCGCTCGGCGTAAACGTTTCGGAAATCGAGGCACCGTTTGAACTGAAAGACCGCCCGCGCAGCGAACTCGTCGCCGAAGTGCGCGAGAAACTCGGAACGATCACCGGAGCAAACATCGAAATCGGTCAGCCCATCAGCCACCGCATCGACGCGATGTTGTCCGGTACGAAGGCAAATATCGCCATCAAACTCTTCGGAGACGACCTGAACAAGATGTTCTCGCTGGGAAACCAGATCAAGGGAGCTATCAGCGACATTCCGGGAATTGCCGACCTCAACGTGGAGCAGCAAATCGAACGCCCGCAGCTGAAGATACAGCCCAAACGGGAAATGCTGGCGAAATTCGGCATCACCCTGCCGGAATTTTCCGAATACGTGAATGTGGCGCTGGCAGGAAAAGTGATTTCGCAAGTGTACGAGCAGGGCAAGAGCTTCGACCTCATCGTCAAAGTGAAGGACGACGCACGCGACGAAATGGAGAAAATCCGCAACCTCATGATCGACACCAACGACGGACGCAAAGTTCCTCTGAACTACGTGGCGGAAGTGGTTTCCTCAATGGGCCCGAACACGATCAACCGCGAAAATGTAAAACGGAAAATCGTTATCTCCGCCAACGTTGCCGACCGTGACCTGCGCAGTGTTGTAAATGATATTCAGAAGCAGGTAGACGCCACTATCCAGTTGCCCGAAGGCTACCACATCGAGTATGGCGGACAGTTCGAAAGCGAACAGGCTGCCAGCCGTGTATTGGCGCTGACATCTTTCATGAGTATTGTCATTATTTTCCTGTTGCTTTACCACGAGTTCCGCAGCGTCAAGGAGTCCGGCGTGATCTTGCTGAACCTGCCTCTGGCATTGATCGGCGGCGTTTTTGCCCTTGTCATCACGACCGGCGAAGTAAGCATTCCGGCAATTATCGGTTTCATCTCGCTGTTCGGTATCGCGACCCGTAACGGTATGTTGCTCATCAGCCACTACAACCACTTGCAGCAAGTGGAGGGGCTGAACGTGTACGACAGCGTGATACAAGGCTCTCTCGACCGTCTGAATCCGATTCTGATGACGGCTCTCTCCTCTGCGCTGGCGCTGATTCCGCTGGCTCTGGGCGGTGATCTGCCGGGCAACGAGATTCAAAGTCCGATGGCCAAAGTGATTTTGGGCGGACTTTTAACATCTACTTTCCTGAACGGTTTCATCGTTCCGATTGTTTATCTGATGATGCATCGCCAGCGTAGCGCCGGAGCAAATTCTCCATGCGGCGTACCGGCGGAACAGGCATAATTATCAGTTAAATATAGCTACTATGTATATAGAAACAAATAAAAAAAGTATGAAACGAATCATCATCATAGGCTCTTTGGTAAGCTGCGCACTTCTCGCCCTCACGGGCGAAGTGCAGGCCCAAAACGGCATCGAACAGGTTTTGAAGAATATCGAAGCCAACAATAAGGAGTTGCAGGCGAACGCCCAGCTCATCACCTCGCAAAAGCTGGAAGCCAAAACGGACAATAACCTGCCGGACCCGACTTTATCATACGCCCACCTCTGGGGAGCGAAAGATAAAAACGAAACGATCGGCGAACTTGTGGTGTCACAAAGTTTCGACTTTCCGAGCCTGTATGCCACCCGCAACAAGCTGAATCGTCTGAAAGCAGGTGCTTTTGACAGTCAGGCGGATGTCTTCCGCCAAGAGAAATTGTTGCTCGCCAAAGAAGTGTGTCTGGACATTATCATGCTGCGCCAGCAAAAACACATCTTGGAGGAACGGCTGCGCAACGCGGAAGAACTTGCCAAAATGTACGCCAAGCGCCTCCAAACCGGAGACGCGAACGCCCTCGAAACGAATAAAATCAATCTGGAACTGCTGAATGTCAAGACAGAAACTTCGCTGAACGAGACAGCACTGCGTAATAAGTTGCAGGAACTGAACACGTTAAACGGCAATATCCCCGTAGTGTTCGAAGAAAGCACGTATCCCGCAACGCCTTTCCCTGCCGACTATCAGATACTGAAATCGGAAGTGCTCTCCACCGACCGCACATTAATGGCATTCAACAACGAAAGCCTCGTTGCCCGCAAGCAGATCGCCGTCAACAAGTCGCAATGGCTGCCGAAACTGGAACTCGGCTACCGCCGGAACACCGAAACGGGAACGCCTTTCAACGGAGTAGTAGTGGGATTCTCCTTCCCGCTTTTCGAGAACCGCAACAAGGTGAAAATAGCCAAAGCGCAAGCGCTGAACATCGACTTGCAGAAAGACAACGCCACCCTGCAAGTGGAATCCGAACTGGCACAGCTCTATCGGGAGGCCAAAACGCTGCACACCTCTATGGAGGAATACAGGAAAACTTTTCAGGCGCAACAAGACCTCGCACTGCTGAAACAGGCTCTGACAGGCGGACAGATCAGCATGATCGAGTATTTTGTCGAGGTATCCGTCATTTATCAAAGTCATCAGAATTACCTCCAACTGGAGAATCAATATCAGAAGGCAATGGCACGAATTTATAAGAGCAAGCTATAAATTCCCGCTTTATTTCGCCCGATTATTGAATAAATAAAAAGAATGCATTACATTTGGGGACTGTAAAAAAACACTAAACTATTATGAAAACTAAAACCCTCTCTTACACCCCCATCTTGTTTTGCATTCTTATTTTATGGAGTGCCTGTAAAGACGATGCCGATGCCCCCCTGCGGTTTTACGACAGCAAATACGAAGTGCCCATGGGAGGAAGACGCTACCTCGGAATCGAAAGCGGAAACGGAGACTACTCTTTGGAAATCGGAAATCCCCGCATCGCAAGTGCCGGAATCGAAAGCGGCTGGAGCGGAGTTCCCGCCGGACGAATGATTTACATATCCGGAATTCTCACCGGAAGCACGTATCTGAAAGTGACAGACAACGCCACACAGGAAACGCTCACTCTGCCCATTAAAGTGGTGGACTACTACGAAGATCTCAATCTGATACACGGCTCGTCCTCCCTGCGTCCCAATGGGGACGAGAACCTACTGCCGGGTGTTGACGACATTTTCCTTGTCAGCAACGCTGCCCGTGACGCTTATTTCTTCAAACAAGGACAACGAACCGCTTTTTCATCGGGACTCGAACTGATCACCAAAGGAACTTATGCACTGAAGCAAGAGGACGAGAACAAAGCCACACTGACCCTTACTTTCTCATTGGATGCCTCACCGGCTACGGAACACCATTTCACCGTATGGGGAAACACGTACCTGCTTCACCGGCTGGACAAGAACTTATATCTGAACTGGGGCACGCCGCCCATTGGAGAAACACGGACATCACCTGCCCCGCCTCCGGCCTACACACTGGAAGAAATAACGGAAGGAGCAGAACCGGGAACAGGCAGACAGGTCGGTTTCATTCTGAATTATAAGGAAATACCCACTGGAATACTTCCCTAAATTATGGATGATAAATTAGCCGAGCTATCAAGATAAGCATTCTATCCGTTGTCCGTTTCTTTCGGAAATAATCTTTACAGCGTACGTATCTCCTCCGGCAAATACCCGCTGCGGATACGCCACTCCTGCGGATAAAGATTATTGGCACGATTCCCTATATTCTTCACAAATCCGAGAGGAATATTCCGGTAAGTAAGCAAGATATAACCACGAGGGGCTGTTTCCGACAAGGTAATAGCCTCTTTTCGTAAATAAGCGATAGCCTGTTCATAACTCACCTCTTCCGTATCAAAAGCATCCTGCCGCAAGAGCGTAGCGCTCATTGCCAACGCATGAGCGGGAATCAAATCTCTCCCTTTCACTTCACCAGTCAGAACGCCTGCCTGTATCACTTTCAGATGCTGTTTCATGGCAGCCAGTTCATCGGTATATCGTTGCGGAAATGCGACGATGCCCGCGCCTTCCGCAGACAGGATGTATTTTTCAACATTTTCCTGCTTCAGCCAGTTCAGTGCCATCCCCATGTGTTCTTTGGAAACGGGAGAAGCAGCTGCTCCACCTTTCTTATCTTTTTTCTTGGACGACTTTGCTTTTGAGAATGAATAGGTTGCCGGTTCATCTTCCGAATCCGGTTTGCGAAGTGCCGCCAAAAAGAATCCTTCGCCTTTTGTCTTATGAGGAAGAAAATGACAGACAGACAAACTTCCCTGAGACTCGTCCTCTCCATCGAGTAAATTCCCTGTTATATTCCACTCGTTCCGCACCTCCAGAGGCAAGAGCTCCGCACCGAATTCCTGCTGAATCCAGCAGACGTTCTCTTCATCTTCTTTGCTATTATAGGTACACGTACTATATATTAATATGCCGCCCGGTTTCAGACAGGGCCAAATATCCGCAATAATCCGCCGCTGACGCTGCCAACAGATCTCTACATTCTCCGGGCTCCATTCCTCCACAGCCACGGGGTCTTTACGAAACATTCCCTCGCCCGAACAAGGCACATCGGTCAGAATGACATCGAAGAAAGACGGAAGTGCCAAGAAATCAGCCGGATCATTGTTGGTAACCACCACATCCGGATGCCCCCACTTCGTCAGATTCTCCGCCAGCACCTGTGAACGGTTCCGGATCACTTCATTCGCCACCAGCAGACTCCCTTCCGGAAGCACGCTGCGCGCATGGGTTGATTTT
>ERZ773115.1372-NODE-1372-length-22536-cov-4.631155_pt1 | contig 22536 bp, 19 predicted proteins | sample MGYA00511116_ERZ773115 | MGnify/ENA primary metagenome ERZ773115 (study PRJEB29015, sample SAMEA2737869) | human gut metagenome | biome: human gut; feature: human-associated habitat; material: faeces | place: China | collected 2012 ... | reverse complement strand
CGCTGAAACCCGCATAAACACTGGCTTTTTTAAGCAACTCGATTTATTCAAACTCTATAGTTCCAGGTGGTTTACTTGTCAAATCGTACATTACTCGATTGACTCCTTTCACCTCGTTTATTATTCTGTTCATTACCTTGTTCAATACTTCGTATGGTATTTCAGCAGATTCGGCTGTCATAAAGTCGATTGTCTTTACGGCTCTAAGGGCTACTGCGTAGTCGTATGTTCTCTCGTCTCCCATAACACCTACTGAGCGCATATTTGTTAATGCTGCGAAATACTGGTTTATTTCTTTATCAAGACCTGCGTTTGCAATTTCTTCACGATAGATTGCATCTGCATCCTGAACAATTTTCACTTTTTCGGCTGTTACTTCACCGATGATTCTGATTCCAAGTCCCGGACCTGGGAATGGCTGACGGAATACTAAATATTCCGGTATTCCAAGTTCAAGTCCTGCCTTACGAACTTCATCTTTGAAAAGGTCGCGAAGTGGTTCGATGATTTCCTTGAAATCAACATAGTCAGGCAATCCACCTACATTGTGGTGAGATTTGATTACTGCTGATTCTCCGCCCAGACCGCTTTCTACAACGTCAGGGTAAATCGTTCCCTGAACCAAATAGTCAACTGCTCCGATTTTCTTTGCCTCTTCCTCAAATACGCGGATGAATTCTTCTCCGATTATTTTACGTTTTGCTTCAGGTTCTTCAACTCCTGCAAGTTTTTCGTAAAATCTATCCTGTGCATTTACACGAATAAAGTTTAAGTCATATGGACCATCAGGACCAAATACAGCTTCTACTTCATCACCTTCATTTTTACGTAACAGACCGTGGTCTACGAATACGCAGGTCAGCTGCTTGCCGACTGCTTTTGCAAGCATAACGGCTGCAACAGATGAATCCACACCGCCTGATAATGCACAAAGTACTTTACCGTCACCGACTTTTTCACGAATCTGTGCAATCGTTGTTTCCACGAAAGAATCCATTTTCCAGTCACCGGTACATTTACATACATTAAATAAGAAATTGTGCAACATCTTCTGACCTTCTACGGAATGCATTACTTCCGGATGGAACTGTACCGCATATAACTTTTTTTCTGCATTTTCCATCGCCGCAACAGGACAGTTGCCTGTGTGGCCTGTAATCTTAAAACCCTGCGGTGCTTTTGCGATATAATCCGTATGGCTCATCCATGTTGTTGTCGTTGCAGACACTCCTTCAAAAAGCAGGGAAGACGTATCTACTTCAACATCTGTCTTTCCGTACTCGCTGACCGGTGCTGTCGCAACTTCTCCACCCAGCTTATATGCCATAAGCTGTGAACCGTAACAGATTCCGAGAATCGGCACACCAATTTCAAAAATTGATTTATCATAAGACGGTGAATCCTCCTTATAAACACTGTTTGGACCACCGGTAAAAATAATACCCTTTGGATTTTTGCTTTTTATAAATTCGATATCGGTCTTGTATGAAGATTTTTAGCTTTAATGTCTTCCAGACTTGTTGTGTATGGAATCACTTCTGCATATACATTACATTCTCTGACACGTCTTGCAATCAACTGATTGTACTGACCGCCAAAATCAAGAACCAACACTAATTCGCTGTTCACTGTTTTCCTCCTTCTTATTGCGCAATCATTTCCTAATTAACAGAAACTTTTACTTTTGCTGCTCATTGTATTATTTCATTATACAAAACAAATCCATACTTGGCAACCGCCAATTCTGCCTTATTCTGCCTGTTTTACTTCACTTTTAAAATCTGATTTTTAAAAAGTGATTTTGTAATCCTCTTTGTCAACTCCCGGCAAATCTACACCTGCGCATTTAATTTTTCAATCACGTCCGGCACCTCGCCTAAATGCTCACACACGCAGTAAGTCAGCGCACGAATTGTATCATCAATCTGAATCGTATCCGGCACATGCACGACTTTCATGCCTGCGGCATGTCCCGCCTTAATGCCGTTAATGCTGTCTTCAATGACAATACACTCCTGTGGCGGCACACCAATTCTATCTGCCGCCGCCAGAAAAATATCCGGTTCGGGTTTGCCGTGTTCCACGCTGTCCCCATAAACCACATTGTCCAGATATTCCCATGCACCAATCGTATGCAGGGTCTTTTCAGCACTTTCCCTGCGGGTAGACGTTGCAACTGCACACTTTATTCCGTTTTCACGGATATAATCCAACAATTCAAACAGTCCCTTTTTTATCGGCAGCCCTTCTTTTTCCCGAATTTTATAAATATGCTCCGTTCTGAGTTTTCGTGCTTCCCAATAGTCAATTTTGCCATGGTAATAATCGTCAAAAAACTGACAGCTCAATGTGTTGGGTGCGCCCTTAAAGCTGTCAATCAGCCACATCGGCATTTCAACGCCAAGCTGTTCTGCCGCCCAAAGCCACCCTTCGTTAGACTGGCGCTCCGAATCAATCATCACACCGTCCATATCAAATATTACTCCGCGAATCATCTGTCTTTCCACTCTTTCTCAATCGGCTGTATCGCCACACTACTTTTCATTCCCGAACTACTCCGTCTCCAGATACTTCTTCACATACTGCCCGGTATAGGACTTCTTGACCTTTGCAACTTCCTCCGGTGTACCCTTGGCAATCACTGTGCCGCCGCGGTCGCCGCCTTCTGGTCCCATATCAATGATATAATCAGCCGTCTTAATCACATCGAGATTATGCTCGATTACCACCACTGTATTGCCGCCTTCCGTCAGCTTATGCAAAATGTCAACCAGCTTATGCACATCGGCAAAATGCAGTCCCGTTGTCGGCTCGTCCAAAATATAAATTGTCTTTCCCGTGCTTCGCTTTGAAAGCTCCGTTGCCAGCTTGATACGCTGTGCTTCACCGCCGGAAAGCTCTGTAGAAGGCTGTCCCAGTTTGACATAAGACAGTCCGACATCATTGAGTGTTTCGATTTTACGGCGGATACTCGGCACATTGTCAAAGAAGGTAACGGCTTCTTCCACCGTCATATCCAGTACATCGTAAATGTTCTTGCCCTTGTACTTAACCTCCAGCGTTTCCCTGTTGTAACGCTTGCCGTCACAGACTTCGCAAGGCACATAAACGTCCGGCAGGAAGTGCATTTCAATTTTAATAATACCGTCACCGGAGCAGGCTTCGCAGCGTCCGCCCTTAACATTAAAGCTGAAACGTCCTTTTTTGTATCCGCGTTCCTTAGCATCGGTTGTTGCCGCAAACAAATCACGAATCATATCGAATACCCCGGTATATGTTGCCGGATTAGAACGCGGTGTCCGTCCGATTGGTGACTGGTCAATATCAATGACCTTGTCCAACTGCTCAATTCCGACAATGTCGTCATGCTTTCCTGCAATACATCTTGCACGGTTTAAAGACTTTGCAAGGTGCTTATACAATATCTCGTTGACCAGTGAACTCTTTCCCGAACCGGAAACACCGGTTACGCAGGTCAGCACACCCAACGGAATATCCACGTCTACATTTTTGAGATTGTTTTCTCTTGCTCCCTTGACCGTAATCCAGCCTGTCGGCTTTTTGCGCTCCTTCGGTACAGGAATCTTAATTCTTCCGCTTAAATACGCACCTGTCACCGATTCCTTACAGCGCATAATATCCTCAGCCGTTCCGACTGCCACGACATTTCCACCATTCTTACCGGCACCCGGACCGATATCCACAATATAATCGGCGGCACGCATCGTATCTTCATCATGTTCCACCACCAGCACAGAATTTCCCAGATCACGCAGATGCAGGAGTGTCTTTAACAGCTTGTCATTGTCACGCTGGTGCAGTCCGATACTCGGCTCGTCTAAAATATACGCAACACCTACCAGTCCCGAACCAATCTGTGTTGCCAGACGGATTCTCTGCGCTTCTCCACCCGACAGGGTCGCTGTTGCACGGGACAGTGCCAGATAATCCAGTCCGACATCCATTAAGAACTGGATTCGTGCTTTAATTTCCTTTAAAATCTGACTGCCGATTGCAAGCTGTCTTTCCGAAAGCTGCATATTCTGTAAAAACTCCTGCAATTTAACAATCGAAAGATTGGTAATCTCATAAATATTTTTATCCGCAACAGTCACGGCAAGTGAAGACGGCTTTAAACGCTGACCCTTACATGCCTTACACGGTGTAATCTGCATAAATTCTTCATACTGTTGTTTCATCGTGTCCGAACCGGTTTCACGGTAACGCTTCTGCATATTGCGGATTAAGCCCTCAAATGCTATATCGTACACACCTTCGCCGCGCTGTCCGCGGTAATGCACCTTTACGGAATGTCCGTTTGTTCCGTGAATAATAATATCGCGGATTTCCTGCGGATAATCCTGAAACGGTGTAGAAAGGCTGAAATGATATTCTTCCGCAAGTGCTTTCATAATCGCTCTTGTAAAACTGCCCTCGTCCGTCACCGACTGCCAGCCCATTGCCACAATCGCACCTTCATCAATGCTTAACCGCTCATCCGGTATCATCAATCCGACATCAAATTCCATTTTATAGCCTAGTCCGAAACACTCCGGACACGCACCGAACGGATTGTTAAATGAAAAGCTTCTCGGTTCGATTTCTTCAATACTGATTTCACAATCCGGGCAGGCAAAGCTCTGGCTGAAATGCATCGGCTCACCGCCAATGACATCCACTGTCATCAGACCGTCTGCCAGTTTCAGTGTGGTTTCAATCGAATCGGTCAGACGCTTCTGGATTCCTTCCCGCACGGATAAGCGGTCCACTACAATTTCAATATTGTGCTTTTTATTCTTTTCCAGCTTAATCTCATCGGTCAGTTCATACATATTGCCGTCTGCAATTACACGGACATAACCGCTCTTTTTAGCCTGTTCAAACAACTTGACATGTTCACCTTTTCGTCCGCGGACAACCGGCGCCAAAAGCTGGATTTTCGTCCGTTCCGGTAACTGCATAATCACATCTACCATCTGGTCAACCGTCTGTTTCTTAATCTCCCTGCCACACTTCGGACAATGTGGAATGCCGACTCTTGCATACAGCAGTCGGAAATAATCGTAAATTTCCGTCACCGTACCGACTGTTGAACGCGGATTGCGGTTCGTAGATTTCTGGTCAATGGAAATCGCTGGAGATAAGCCTTCAATACTCTCTACATTTGGTTTTTCCATCTGTCCGAGGAACTGTCTTGCATAAGAAGACAGGGATTCCATATATCTTCGCTGACCTTCCGCATAAATGGTATCGAATGCCAATGAAGACTTTCCCGAACCGGACAGCCCTGTAAGCACAACCAGCTCGTTTCTTGGAATATCGACCGAAATATTATTCAGATTATGTTCATTTGCTCCGCGTATTTTAATAAACTGCCTGAATTTTCCCTTTTCCATTGTTTCCTCCATTTTCTGACAATGTTTTTCATTTTTTTACTATCATTTACTTGTTTTCATAAAGATACTGGTTAATCTCTATCATCTTATCACGCAGGGCCGCAGCTTCCTCGAAGTTTAATTCTGCCGCTGCCTTGTGCATATTCTTTTCAATTTCTTTCTTTACCTTTTCCAGTTCCTTGACACTCATGGATTCATAATCCTTCTTTAACGTGTCGGACGGTCTGTCATCTGCCTCTGCCGCTCTTGAAATACTGATTAAATCACGCACTGCTTTGCGGATTGTCTGCGGTGTAATCCCGTGTTCTTCATTATATGCCTGCTGAATCTTTCTGCGGCGCTCTGTTTCCCCGATTGCCTTTTCCATAGACTCCGTAATCTTATCCGCATACATGATAACGTGTCCTTCGCTGTTTCGTGCGGCTCGTCCAATCGTCTGTACCAGTGAGGTTTCCGTTCTTAAAAAGCCTTCCTTATCCGCATCAAGAATGGCAACCAGCGAAATTTCCGGAATATCCAGACCTTCTCTTAAAAGGTTAATGCCGACCAGCACATCAAACGCATCCAGGCGCATATCGCGGATAATGCGCTGTCGCTCCAGTGTATCAATATCCGCATGCAGATATTTTACACGGATTCCCAGTTCTTTCAGATAATCCGTTAAATCCTCTGCCATACGCTTTGTCAGTGTTGTCACAAGAATCTTGTTATGCTTTTCAGTTTCTTTGTGAATCTCCGATACCAGATCATCAATCTGTCCGTCAATCGGACGCACACTGATTTCCGGGTCTAACAGACCTGTCGGGCGGATAATCTGCTCAGCAGACAGCAGTTCGTGGTCCCGCTCATATGCTGCCGGTGTCGCCGATACAAACAGCATCTGCGAAATCTTATTTTCAAATTCCGTAAAATTCAACGGTCTGTTATCCTTCGCAGACGGCAGACGGAAACCGTAATCCACCAGTGTCGACTTTCTGGACTGGTCGCCTGCATACATACCACGTATCTGTGGAATCGTGATATGCGACTCATCGACAATAATTAGAAAATCGTCCGGAAAATAATCCATCAGTGTATACGGCGGCACTCCTGCCGGAAGTCCCGCAAGATGTCTGGAATAATTCTCAATACCCGAACAAAATCCCGTTTCCTGCATCATCTCAATATCAAAATTCGTCCGTTCCGCAATCCGCTGTGCCTCAATCAGCTTATCTTCACTTTTAAAGAACTTTACACGCTCCTCTAACTCCGCTTTGATATTCACAATCGCCTGTTCCATTTTTTCTTTCTCAACAACATAATGGGAGTTTGGGAAAATGGCAATGTGATCTAATTCCAGCTTGACCTCACCTGTCAGTGAATCAATCTGTGCAATCCGGTCTACTTCATCCCCGAAAAACTCCACACGGACCGCGTCGCCGCTGGATGCTGACGGATACACCTCCAAAACGTCCCCGCGCACACGGAATGTACCACGCTTAAAATCCGTATCGCTTCTGACATACTGAATGTCAATCAGCTTGCGGATTACGTCGTCCCTATCCTTTTCCATGCCCGGTCTTAACGAAATCACCATGTTCTGATAATCCACCGGCGCACCTAAACCGTAAATGCACGAAACCGAAGCTACAATAATCACATCCCGCCGCTCTGACAGTGCGGCAGTTGCCGAATGGCGCAGTTTATCAATCTCATCATTAATTGCCGAATCCTTTGCAATATACGTATCACTGGACGGCACATAAGCTTCCGGCTGATAGTAGTCGTAATAGGAAACAAAGTACTCTACTGCATTTTCCGGGAAAAACTCCTTCATCTCCCCGTACAACTGTGCCGCCAGCGTCTTATTATGCGAAATAATGAGTGTCGGCTTCTGCACCCGCTCAATAATATTTGCCATTGTAAATGTCTTGCCCGAACCGGTAACGCCCACCAGCGTTTCAAACTGGTTTCCCTCCTCAAAACCTTTCGCCAGTTTCTCGATTGCCTGCGGCTGGTCGCCGGTCGGCTGATATTCTGATACTAATTTAAAACGCTCCATAACCTCTATCCTCTACTTTCAACACTGCGGCTTCTTTTCTAACTGGATTATACCACACCCATTTTTTAATGTACAGCACTTTCAAACATTTGTTCTATTTTTATTTTCTTTCTATTATAAATGTACTTCATTTAATTATTTCAACATAGGCCACACTTTATACGAATCCGCTTCATCTTCATTTTATCCCGGTTTCTTTCGGCACACATTTCATCTCCACCCGCATATCATAATAAAAACAAGCTCAAGGATTTTCCTATGTACATTTTCTTCGGCATTTTCATCCTGATATGCATTTTTTTTGCGGTCTTTTTTCACCGGCGCAGAAAACGGATTATCCAAAAAATCCGCAATATGAGCCCCTGTGCACAGAAAAAGCAGCTTGACGAACTGATGCAGCCGTTTGGATTTCTCTCCTGCCCACAGCAGAATATTATCACATCCGATATTGATTCGTGGCAGCGCACCTTTGGCTATACACGTCTTTTTGACTACTCTGCACCACATTTTAAAATGGTATTTGACTGCGAACCGGTTTATTTTGACTATGATAACAGAACATGGCTGATTGAATTCTGGAAAGGTCAGTACGGTATCAGCTGCGGCGCCGAAATCGGCATCTACCGTGCCGATACAATTTTGTCACCGAACCGGCTTACCAATGCCCGCTTTGAAAGCATTTCCAATTCCCTCATGCTGCCGCTGTCCATGCAGCTTTTTTATCAAGGCAGACCACTGTTTTGCATCGGACAGACCCACTGGTGGCTGACGGGCTTCCGTCCGGGATTTTTTGCCTATCCGCAGGATTTGTCACTGCGCATTTCCATCACCTTTTTAGACCGTGAAATGGCGGACAGCTTCGCCGATGCACTGATTGCCAAAGGGTACTGCCCTTACGATATTGAACTGTGCAGTGCTTCCGTTGCCTTTACCTTCGGCATACCGCACAGCTTCCAGCCGCGCTGTAAACGTCCGTTTGTTACGCACATGGCACAGCGCGTAAACCGCATTTATTGTCGTATTTTTAATAAAATCACACGACCTTTTACCGACTGTTATGAACAGATTCTATATCTGTACTTTTATCTGCCGTTTGCCTTCCGCCGCCTGCTGCGGATGAAACGCCACAAAACGCAGAAATTCCACCGATGCCGGAGGTGACCTGTCTGTGAGTGCCAATTCACGTATTACAAATGCCTATGAAAACGCTTTCTGCCTGCCCTTAAATCCTTCATCAAAATATGTACTGTTTAGTGACTGCCACCGCGGAACAGGCAGAAGCAATGATAATTTCCTGAAAAATGAATATCTCTATCTTGCTGCCTTAAAATACTACTTTTCCCACGGCTTTACTTATATTGAACTGGGTGACGGCGATGAACTTTGGGAAAACCGTTCCATGTGCCCGATTCGCGAAATGCATGCCCAAAGTTTTGAACTGCTCTCCCGCTTTTATGCGAAACACCGGTTTTACGCCGTCTACGGTAACCACGATATTACCAAACGCAGTGCCCACTTTAGCGGACGTTGTTTTTCTTCGTGCTTCTGCTGGCAGGAGCAGTGTGAAATCCCGCTGTTTCCCGAAATTACATTTTATCCCGGAATTATTTTAAAAGACTGCGCCAAAAGAAAAGACCTCTTTTTACTGCACGGACATCAAAGTGATTTGTTAAACAGCACCTTCTGGCGGCTTTCACGGTTTCTTGTCCGCTATGTATGGCGTCCTTTGGAATCCCTTGGAATCCCTGATCCAACCAGTGCCGCCAAAAACCACACAAAGAAAAATACTACGGAAAAGAAGCTGTCCGCATGGGCAAAACAGCACGAACTGATTTTGATTGCCGGTCACACCCACCGCCCCGTTATCGGAAACCGTACCTCTCCGTACTGCAACATCGGAAGCTGTGTATCCCCCGCCGGTATTACTGCGATTGAAATCGAAAACCGTTGTATGACACTTATCAAATGGTCACAGGGCACGCGCAGCGATATGTGTCTTCAGGTCTTACGTGAACCGCTCGGCAGCCCGCTGTGCATTGACGATTTTTTGTAATAATTAAAGCCCCTGCAGCAGTCCGGGTTCTTTGTACCGCTCTCCAAAAGATTAGATTTTTACGTCTAACCTTTGGAACCGGTACAATTTACCATGTCTGCCAAAGGGGCTTATTCTTTATCCGCTATATATTCATTTTATACAGGTGGAAAATTCGTATCTATTTCTGCATTTCCTCCATCAGATATTCAACCGCTGTATTCCACTGAGTGTCCTCATTTTCATCTGTTCCCTGTTCTACCGCAATATCAGGTGTCACTCCCTGTCCATGGATATTCTGACCGTTTGGTGTGTAATACTTTGCGGTTGTCAGTTTGACAGCACTGCCGTCTGTCAGTGGCTTAATCGTCTGCACAATGCCTTTGCCAAAGGTCTGTGTCCCGATAATTTTTCCCTTGCCGTAATCCTGCATGGCGCCTGCAAAAATTTCCGAAGCACTGGCACTGTTGCCGTTGACTAAAACTGCTATCGGTATATCCAGTTCATGACCGTCTTTGCCCTTATACTCTGTTCTTTTGCCGCTTTTGTTTTCTGTATACACAATCAGCCCATCCGAAAGTGTATAATCCAGCATTTTTACAACTGTATCCAGCACACCGCCCGGATTATCACGCAAATCAATCACAAGTGCCTGCATGCCCTCATCTTCCAGTACCTGCAATGCATCCTTGTACTGCTGTGTCGTTACATCTTCAAACTGTGAAACAGACAGATATCCAATCTGATTTTCCCGCATTTCATATTCAACCGTCTGCGCCTTGATTTCATCACGGACAACATCAACGGAAAATGCCGCATCATCACGGACGGCATCCAAATGCACACTCGTTCCTTTTTCACCTTTTATCAGCGCAACCGCACTACTTAAATCCATGTCCGTAATATCAGTTCCGTCCACCGTTGTAATTTTATCGCCATTGCGAAGTCCCGCCGCATAAGCCGGTGCGTCTTCATACGCGTCAATCACCAGCACTGCACCGTCATCACTTTTCTGGCAGACCGCGCCGATACCATAAAACTTTCCGGTTGTGGATTCCACCAGACTCTGATATTCATCGGGTGTATAATAAACCGTATATTTATCACCGTAAGATGCCAGATACGCCTTGTAAATCATCTCTTTTGCAGTATCCGTATCCACATCTTCCATGTAGAACAAATCCATTAAAGAATCGATTGCATTCAGCTTTGCTTCTACTTCACTGCCGATGCCCTCATCTTCTGTCGTTGCTGTATCCTGCACATAAATTTCACCATTTACGCCTATATGGACAAATCCTTTGTGATAAAAAACATTTAAAAGAACAACACCTGCCAGTATGGCAATTGACAAACCGGCTATCGCACCGAATATCAGACCTCTGCCAAATCCTCTCTTTTTCACCGTCTGCTGATTTTCTTCTAACTCATTCATGCGCTGTCTAAATCCTTCCTGCTGTTTTACGGCTTCCTTCCTTATAAATATGCTGTTATGCAGCTATATATCTTCACCTATGCCGTTCTTTATAAGTAATTTTCTTTACAAATACGACTGTGGATTCACATACGTTCCATTCTTAATCATTGCAAAATGCAGATGGACACCATTTGAATTTCCTGTTGTTCCCATCAATCCAATGGTCTGTCCCTGCGTTACGGTATCACCGACCGAAACCTTCAAAGCTGAACAATGCATATAAACCGTACTGAATCCGTTTCCATGGTCAATCGTAATATAATTGCCCGCAGTTGCACTATATTTTGCAATAATAACAGTTCCTGATGCTGAAGCATAAATCGGATCACCGGCAACACCAACACTGACTGCACCGATATCCAGTCCCTTATGCGGCGAACTTCGATCCTCCGTATCACCAAACGGCGATGTAATACGCTTTGAAACCGTTGGCCAAATAAATCCACTGCTTGACGGTGTTGAACTATTTCCGCTGTTACTGCTGCTATTACTGTTACTATTGCTATTCTGTCCCGAGCTGCTGTTTTGATTCTTCTTTTCTTTCTCGGCTTTTTTTGCTGCCGCATCTTCCTGCTGCTTCTTCGCTACAAGATTTAAGATTTCATTCTCCTGCTCCTGCATCTCTTTTTCAAGCTGCGCCTTTGTCGATGCTGTCTGTGTCGTCTGTGTTGACAGCGCCGCAAGTTCCTGTTCCTTTGCCTGCTGTACCAGAGCCAGCGCTGACTTCTGATCTTCAAGTGAAATCTTCATCGTATCCAGTTCCGCATAATCGCTTTCCAAATTCTGTTTTGTCTGCTCAATATACTGAATCGTTTCTTCATACTCCTGAAGCTTCTGTCTGTCATACTCTGAAATTTTTGTAATATAATCCGCTTTATTTAACAAATCCGCAAGACTCGATGAAGACAGCAAAATGTCCAGATATGTATCTTCATTTCTCTCATACATAAACTGGATTCTTAATTTCATCGAATCATACTGCACATCTGCATCAATTTCAGCCTGTTCCAGATTGACCCTGGCTTCTTCTATCTGATTCTGCATATCCTCAATCTGCGTATTCAGCGACTGCAGACTGCTATCCAGCGTTGACATTTTTCCGTCCAGCTGTTCGATATAACTTTTCGTATCCGCAGATTCCTGTTGGAGCTGTTCCAGCTGTTTTTTCGTATCTTCATACTGACTGCTTAACTGGTCCTGCTTATCTTTTGCCTGATTCAAATCTGTTACTGTATCCCCAAATGCGCGGATTCCATTTCCAAACGGCGCATTGACATAAATGACCAGCATAAACAGAATAAGAACTACGGAAATCCCTCTTTTTATTCGCCTATGTGCCATACTTTCCTCCATTCTTAAGCGACTATGCCCATCCGGGTATATGTTTCGCCCCAAAAACGAAAGGTGCCACGCAAGAGTCATCTCGTGGCTTTCCTGCGACAGCACCTTGTTGTTCATTAAACGTTTGCGTGCTTCCGTACAGCAAAGAAACTGCCCAGTGCACCAATTCCAATACCCAGCGCGATTGCAACCGGTGTAAGAATCCGGAATACTTCTGATACCGGGAGAAATGCCAGAATATTATTCAAAATTGAGAATTTATTCAAAACATATGCAATAACATTCTGATACATATAACGGAAAATCACAATGGGAATAATCGCACCGATGATACCAATTGCAATACCCTCTACGAAGAACGGTGCATTAACAAACGCATCCGTTGCTCCGATAAATTTCATAATCGAAATTTCCTCTTTACGGACTGTAATACCAATGACAATCGTATTGGTAATCAGGAAGATGGAAACTGCGAGCAGAATTATAATCACTGCAATTGCCACATATCCAACCAGCTTTGCCGCACTTGACAGACCGCTCGCTGTTGCTTCGGAACGGTTGACCTGACGCACGCCGTCCAGATTTTCAAGATATGTAACCAGCGTTCCCTGCATTCCCGCATCACTTAAATAAACTTCATAGGATGCCGAATTAATCAGCGGATTATCCTTAAAGCCTTCCGCAAGATCCGGATATGCTGCAAAATATTCTGACTTAAAGTTATTCCATGCTTCTTCAGCCGATGTATAATGAACGCTTGAAACCTCTACACGGTTGCTGATTGTATCACCCAGCTTCTTAATCTCTGTATCCGAAAGTCCTTCATCAAAGAACACCGTAACACAGACTTCATTTTCAGCCTTCTTTACCATATACTCAAAATTCATCATAATAGAATAAAAAACGCCAAACAAAAATACACATGCTGCAATGGTGGCAATTGAAGCCAGGGAAAACAGCCTGTTTCTATAAATATTTTTGAAACCCTGTTTCAAATGATAAAATATTGACCTAATCTTCATAGAAATATCCACCTTTTTCCAAATCGCTGATTATTTTACCTTCACTCATGGTAATTGTTCTCTTTTTCATCTGCTGTACAATTTCCATATTGTGTGTTACTACAAGCACCGTTGTTCCCTGCTTATTTGCCTGATTTAAAATCTTCATGATTTCGGCCGAATTGGCAGGATCCAGATTACCGGTCGGTTCATCGCACAGTAAAATTGCCGGACGATTCACTAACGCTCTGGCAATCGCAACTCTCTGCTGTTCACCACCGGATAATTCATTCGGATATGCCTTATACTTGTCCAGCAGACCAACCATGGAAAGCATGGACAATACACGGCTTTTAACCTGTCTTGTCGGTGCTTCAATGACCTGCTGTGCAAATGCAATATTTTCAAATACATTTCTGTCCGGTAACAGACGGAAATCCTGAAAAACAACACCGATATCCCTTCTTAAATAAGGCAGCTTCTTTCTTGTAATTTTATTCAGATATTTTTTATTAACATAAATCTTTCCTGTTGTCGGGTCTAATTCCTTTAACAACAGCTTAATGAGTGTAGACTTACCAGAACCACTCTTACCTACTATAAATACAAACTCACCCTTCTGGACATGCAGATTAATCCCGTTCAACGCCGGGACACCAGAAGAATACGTCTTTGTAACATCCTCTAAGATTATCATCCGTAATCTCCTCCATTAAAATGTATCAATACTTTCCATATACTTCATATATTTTACAACCATCAGCGCAATTTTAAATGTAATCGCATCATCAAATATACGCAGATCCAGTCCTGTACTCTTTTGCAGCTTATCCAGACGATACACCAGTGTATTCCGGTGGATATAAAGCTGTCTGGACGTTTCTGAAACATTCAGGCTGTTTTCAAAAAACTTATTGATGGTTGACAGTGTTTCTTCGTCAAATTCATCCGGCGATTTGCCATCAAAAATTTCCTTAATAAACATCTGGCACAGCGGCATCGGCAGCTGATAAATCAGGCGTCCGATTCCAAGGCGGTTGTATGCCACCACATTCTTGTCGCTGTAGAAAATCTTTCCGACATCCAGTGCCATCTTCGCTTCCTTATAAGAACGCGAAACTTCACGAATATCATTGACTATCGTACCGTATGCAATATGTGCAGCACTCATCGCTTCCGTATTGAGCATATCAATAATAACCTCTGCGGTCTTATCCAGCTCATCGTAAGTTTCCGTACCTTTGACTTCCTTTACGAGAATGATATTTTTCTCATCGACCGCCGTGATAAAGTCACGCACTTTTCCCGCAAACAATGTACGCACTGTTTCCAGCGCACTCGTATCCTTTTCATGTTTTGTTTCAATAATATATACGACACGTTTCACATCCGTTTCAATGTGAAGCTTTTCAGCTCTTGTATACATATCTACCCTCAGCAGGTTATCCAGCAATAAATTCTTAATGAAATTATCTTTGTCAAACCGCTCCTTATATGCCACAAACAGATTCTGAATCTGAAATGCTGCAAGCTTTCCGAGCATATACACATCGTCGCTTGTTCCTTTTGCCAAAAGAATATATTCTAAATTCTGGTCATCTAATACCTTGAAAAACTGATATCCATTCACTACCTGGCTTTCTGCCGGAGAGTCCATAAATGCAATCGCATCTGCAATGCAGTTTTGCGCATCCTCAAATGTTTTCGCAGCCACTTTACCGTCAGCATCTATTACACAGAAATCAACTCTTGATATAGCCTTCAATCCATCAACTGTCGTTTGTAAAATCTGATTCGATATCATCCCAAACTTCCTTTCCTTTGATTTTAGCTAGTCCTTCTACTATTGTAATGCAATTTGCCAAAAAAAAAAAGAGGAAATGCACAATTTCTATACATTTCCTCAAAAATTTCATGAATTTTAGATTTACATTACGATTCTTGGAACCATTTCTACAGATTTCATATCACATAACTTATTCAAATTAGTGAGTGATAACCTGTTCTGTTTCCTTATCGAATACGTGAAGTCTTGCAATATCCATCGCAAACTTAACTGTATCACCAGGACGAGCTGTTGTACGAGGATTAACCTTTGCTGTACATGTTGTCTGTGCAATATCATAGTGAAGGTTAACTTCTGCACCGAGAAGTTCATATACCTTAACCTGAGCTTCAAATGTATGATCAGCATGAGCTGCAACAAACTCTTCATCATCCTTGATATCTTCTGGACGGATACCAACTACTACAGTCTTACCAACATAACTCTTAAGCTTTTCGCTCTTTTCAGCCGGAAGTGTAATAGATACTGTATCGCTCATCTTTAATGTTACCTGTGAACCGCTCTGAACAACTTCAGCATCAATTAAGTTCATCTGAGGTGATCCGATGAAACCAGCAACGAAAAGGTTGTTTGGTGTGTTGTAAAGGTTGCTTGGTGTATCTACCTGCTGGATGATACCATCCTTTAATACAACGATTCTTGTACCAAGTGTCATAGCTTCTGTCTGGTCATGTGTTACATAGATGATTGTTGTTTCAAGTCTCTGATGAAGCTTAGAGATTTCGACACGCATCTGAACTCTTAACTTTGCATCAAGGTTTGAAAGAGGTTCATCCATAAGGAATACCTTAGGGCTACGAACGATTGCACGACCCATGGCAACACGCTGTCTCTGACCACCTGAAAGAGCCTTTGGCTTACGATCAAGTAAATGTTCAATATCAAGAATCTTAGCAGCTTCATGAACAGCCTTATCGATATCAGCCTTTGGTACTTTTCTTAACTTCAGACCGAATGCCATGTTATCATATACTGTCATATGTGGATAAAGAGCATAGTTCTGGAATACCATCGCGATATCTCTATCCTTAGGTTCTACATCATTTACTAACTTATCACCAATCCATAATTCACCTGAACTGATTTCTTCAAGACCAGCGATCATACGAAGAGTTGTAGACTTACCACAACCTGAAGGTCCTACGAAGATGATGAATTCCTTATCAGCGATTTCAAGATTAAAATCCTTTACGGCAACAAAACCGTTCGGATATACTTTACAAACATTTTTAAGTGATAAACTTGCCATTTTAAAATATCCTCCTAAATAAATGACGCCTTTCGCTTTCGCATCTTGCCCGCGTCTGTTGTTGTAATAAATAATACAATAATCAGCCGATAATTACCATATTGTATTTCAACAAATATCTGCGGATATTTTCGTCAAATTTACTATAGACACTGATTTACTGTAACTTTTGTACAAAACCATTCCCCATTACTTCACGAACATCACCAACAATTAAAAAGCTGTTTTCGTCTATTTCCATTACGATTTCTTTCAGATACGGTATCTGTTTGATTGAAACCACGCACAGCAGCACACTTTTTTCCTGCTGCGTATAGACCCCGCTTGCAGGAAACCGTGTAATGCCACGGTGCATTTTTTCCATAACCACCGGTGCAATCTGCTCATTTTTATCGGAAATAATCCACACTGCCCTTGCCTGCTTCGTGCCTTCCAGCACCGTATCTGTCACCAGCGCCGTGACATAAACGGCAATAATGGCATACAGACTGACACTCATTCCGAATACCAGCACACCAGCAATAATAACCGCCATGTCCAGCACCTGAATAATACTTGCCAGTGCATACTGGCGGAAAAACCGGTGCAGCAATACCCCCAGCATATCCGTTCCGCCGGTTGTAAATCCGGATTTTAACACCAGTCCGATACCGGCTCCGCAGGCTGCCCCGCCATACACTGCCGCCAGCAGATAATCCGCTGCATCTACGGGAACTGCCGGAAGCACCGCCAGGTACAGTGTAAGTAGTACCGCCCCGGTAACAGTGTTTTTTATAAATTCTTTTCCTTCTATATAAAATGCAGCAATAAACAATGGCACATTTAATGTAACATTGGTAATCCACAGTGGCACGCCGCCCGCCCATACACCACCTGTTACACGGTTTACTATGACTCCGATTCCCGAAAATCCGCCGGTCACCATACCCACCGACTGATAAATGCTCTTATATGCTGCCGCCATCAAAAATGTCCCTGCCGCCAAATACAAATACCGCTTCATCCCACACTCCGCTTTCCTTACTTTTCCCACAGTATGCCCGGAAAATGTGCGGACTATACTAACCAGCGAAAATAGTTCGTTCGGCGAAGTTTTCCTCCACCATCCAACAAAGGTGCTGGACCGAAGTTAAGTAACACTATGATAAAATCCCTCCGGGCTGCCACCCTACTCCAGCGAAAATAGTTCGTTCGGCATCGCCACAGTCCAGCAAATGTGCTGGATCGAAGTTAAGTAACACTATGATAAAATCCCTCCGGGCTGCCACTCTACTCCGGCGAAAATAGTTCGTTCGGCGAAGTTAAGTAACACGTTGAGCAGAACGAACTATTTTTGCCTGTCCCTTTGTATAAAATGTGACATTTTTTCTCTTTTTTCTTCATTTTTTTGTAAAAAAGTGTTGCATTTTCCAAATTCTTGTATTATAATGCATACATAAGATACAAACAGTTGATAAGTTATTTGAAAGAGGTGCAATATGGATATAGCTTCTTTATCAACAGCAATGAGCACACAGAGCATTTTGAACGATGTCGGTGTTGCGATGCTTAGTAAATCGTTAGATACCGTCGAAGATATGGGCGATGGAATGGTAAAGATTATGGAATCTTCCGTTACTCCTTATCTTGGACAGAATATAGATTACTACGTTTAGTTTTTCTTATTATTTTTTCCTTTCTCATTTTCTTATAAAAAAGGAGCTGTTATGAAGTAATTCATATACAACTCCTTTTTTATTTGACTTCTGCATAGAAAAATCCCCTGCATTCTGGCTTTTCTTACAGATTATGTTTCCGGTTGCAATTTAACTTTAATAAAATACTGCCGCCACAATCCACAAAATCACAAGAAATACAACATTCCAACCGGTAAATACCAGCATATACTTTCCTTTTTCACTTTGTGGCGTAAGCGCATACTGCTTATAAGAAATCAGACTTGCCATTGATGCAATCAGTGTTCCCAGTCCGCCGATATTCGTGCCGAGAATCAGCGCATTGATATTTTCCGTAAAGCCCGACAGCAGCACCGCCGCCGGTACATTACTGATTATCTGGCTTGCAAAAATTGATGCTGCCAGTTCGTGTCCGCCCACATGTGTCTTTAAAAAAGCACTGAAGCCGTCCATATTTTTAATGTTACCCACAAGAATAAAAAATGCCACAAATGTTATCAACAGCATATAATCCGGCTTTGTGAACAACTGTCTGTCCAATACAAAAAGGACACCGATAACAATAGCCAGTAACATTCTGTAATCCAGTACATGAAGCACTGTCAGAATACACAGGAAAAACAATAACAAATATCCACACAGCCGTACTTTCTCATCTTTTGCATTTTCCCGGACCATTTCCTCTTTATCCGATACTTCCGCACCTGACATCTTTCTGTCTGACAGCCCTCTGTCTGCTGCCTTTCTGTCTGATATGCCCCTGTCTGCCGCTCCCTGTTCCAAAACAGTGCTCTCCGCCTGCACCTTAATTTCCTTTTTCGGAATACAGAGTGATGTCAGAAGCAGTAATCCCAGTGACACCGCCGTCACAGGAAGCATCAGCTTTAAAAACGCTGTAACCGGACTGCCCGACAGCGAATAAAGATAGAGATTCTGTGGATTTCCGATTGGCGTACACATACTGCCGAGATTCGCCGCAATAGTCTGCATAACAATGACAAATATCAGATTTTCGGACAAGCCTGTCGCCTGCAACACTGCCACTGCAAACGGTACAAAGGTCAGCAGGGCGACATCATTTGTAATCCACATACTCGCAAAAAAGCAGCTGAGTACCAGTACCAGCTCCAGTTGTCTTGCATTCTTTACATAGCACAGCATTTTTTTGATAAGCCATTCAAATAGTCCCACACTGCGAAAGCCCGCAACTACTGCCATAAAACAGAAAAGCAGTGACAGCACGCGGTAATCAATATAATAAAAATAGTCTGCTGACGGGGGCGTAAAAAACATACTCACCACAGCCAGCAGACCCGCAATGCAGAAAGCCGTTTCTTTTTTTACAAATGTTACAAAGGTTTTCACTCCATTCATTTTTCATATCCTCATTTCAAAACATTTTCATGTGCAAAAATCCGCGACTTCATTGATTCCATTCACTTTGTTTTCCATTTACTTTTTCGCAGAAAAGGACAATATTATGCCATTTCCGGCACAATACTGTCCTCTAAAATATTTTTATCAAAAACATTTATTAAAAGAATTCCGCTTCAGCAGCAATCAGTGAAATGTATTTAAAAGCTTACTGCCTCAGCAGCCTTTACATAAATTCCGTATACAGCATGTATACCACTGCCGCCGCAACCGTTGCAATCAGTGGTGGTGTTAAAAAACGCTCGCCGTTTTGCGGTTTAAAGCCCTTATGCAGCTGTTCTTTCAGATACTCCCATCGTCCGTTTCTGACTGCAATCTTTTTAAACAGTAGATAGGCAATTCCTAAAAAACCTGCCGCCACAAGCCCAAGCATCACAACCTGTGCAATAATCACCGGCACACTGTTCATTGAACTTTCCGCTGCTTGCGCACTCTGTTCAAGCAGTTCACTGCCGCCTGATGTCATTGACACCAGCTGCATCATAATGATTGAATATGAATTCGCTGCAAAATGCGCCAGCATCGATGAATACATAGAGCCTGTCACTTCAACAAGCAGTGCAAATACAATCCCCATTAACAATGCATAGCTTAACTGATTGATATTCAAATGCATCAGTCCGAAGACCAGTCCGCTAAGAACTGCCGCCCCTAAGATGCCGTTTTTTCTGTAAGAATGATAAATCAGTCCACGGAAAACAAATTCTTCCACACATGCAGGCAGTACTGCAATAATCAGAAGCTGCACAACAAATGGATATGCAATCAGCTCCTGCACGGAATCCTGCACGTAGTTTGTTGAAAACAGACTTGTTAAATTGCTGACAAACAGCATCGTCGGAACAAGTGCATAGCCAAACAGAAGGCTTAACAGCCCGTCCGATATCCGCAGTCTGCGGTACGGCATACACGCAATAATATTAATCTTATGTATTGCCACATAAATCAATGCCGGAAGCAGTACAATTGCCTGACTGAGCAGATAACTACCCCAAAGCGGCATATTAATGTCCATCACTCCAATGACCGCCCCTGCAAGAATGGACAGTAGAATGTAGCTTATAAAAAGAACCGGAATAAATCTGTTAATTCGTTTACACATAGATTACTTCCATGCAATTGCTTCAACTTCAAGTAAAACGTCCTTTGGCAGTCTTGCAACTTCTACACAGGAACGTGCCGGAAACGGTTCTTTGAAATATTTCTTATAAATTTCATTGATTTTGCCAAAATCGTTCATTTCCTTGATAAATACGGTTGTCTTTACAATATTTTCTACCTTAGAGCCTGAATCTTCTACCAGATGGCAAAGATTTTCAAATGCCTGCTCTGCCTGTGCTTCCACACCCTCTGCAATTTCACCGGTTGCAGGATTTACAGGAATGACACCTGATGTAAATACCATATTATTAATTTCAATTGCCTGTGAGTAAGGTCCAATTGCCCCCGGTGCTCTCTTTGTACTGATAACTTTCTGCATAATAATCTCCTTTTCTGAGCGACTTGTCGCGAAGATGCGATGAGAAATTCGCGCAGGCGATTTCTCATCTGCAATCATGGCTATTTGTTTTCGCTCCGAAACAAATAGCTGTGTGAAAAATAAGCGCATCAGCGTTATTTTTCACACTACTTTTTCTCCTTTTTACTTTTTCAGCTTGATACAGCTTTCTGCAATTTCAATTTTTCCTTCTTTTAACAGCCGCCCTACTGCACGTTTAAATGCATTCTTACTCATATCAAATTCGGCTTTGATAATCTCAGGTGCTGCTTTATCCGTAAAAGGAAGACTTCCGCCTCTTTTTTCCATTGCATGATATATTATACTGGAATCTTCATCCATTTGTATATAGGCTTTTTGTTTCAGACTGATTGACAGCTTATGGTCATCACGCACTTTGGATACCCTGCCGTGGATTGTATCACCTATCTGAAGCTTTCCAAATACCTCATTTTTCGGAATCATGCCAAAATAACGGTCATCTACTGCCACATATACGCCATAATCCGGGTTCATTTCAATCACCGTTCCCTGTACGGCACTGTCTTTTACATATGGGCTGTCACAGCTTAAATAATCGTACACACGCATAGTTGCCGCCAGACGATTGCTTTTATCAATATAAAGTGCCACCAGACAGGTATCACCTTTTTCCACATGCGTTGTCTGCTCTTTAAATGGAAGGAACAAATCCTTTTCCAGTCCCCAGTCTAAAAATGCACCGATTTTACCGACTTCCGAAACCTTTAACTTTGCAATCTGTCCCAGTTCCAGCTTCGGTGTCTTCGTCGTCGCAATCAGACGGTCACTGGAATCACGGTAAACAAAAACCGTCAGTGCATCGCCCACTTCAATATCCTGCGGAACCTGCTTCTTTGGCAGTAAAACTTTATCTTCTTCTGTACCAAGGTAAATACCAAAATCTACGATTTTTACAACATTCAAACATTGTGTTTTTCCTAATTCAATCATACCAATCTCCATTCCGCGGGCGCTTTGTGCTGCTGCGCGGTTTTTTGTGATATGCGTGCCGGTCAGTTGTGAAACAGTTCACCCACGCTCCTTTCGTAGCTTTTTTCAGTCAGATTTTCATGCGAGTACGAAATCTTCCGTCAAAAATTCACGAGTGAACTGTGGTATCAGTATATCAGAGATGGGGGTTTTTGGAAATACCCTTTACAGGAGCAGTCAGAACGTGTTATCATATGTAGTAATAAAAACTATGTGAATTGGTTTCGGGAATATACGAGAAGCCGTGTGCGGCAGGCGCAAAGCACCTGCGGTATGGAGGGTATCATGAGTTATAAAATCGTTGTGGACAGCTGTTGTGAGCTGCCGGAGAAATATAAGAAGGATCCGCATTTTGAAATCGTACCGCTTGGTCTGGAGGTCGGCGATTACCGGATTATGGACGATGAGCATTTTAATCAGAAGGAATTTCTGGAGCAGGTTGCCTCATGTCCCCAGTGTCCGCGTTCCTCCTGTCCGTCGCCGGAGAGCTATCGGCAGGCGTTTGAATCGGAGGCAGAGCATATTTATGTGGTA
>ERZ773115.1371-NODE-1371-length-22547-cov-23.889827_pt1 | contig 22547 bp, 20 predicted proteins | sample MGYA00511116_ERZ773115 | MGnify/ENA primary metagenome ERZ773115 (study PRJEB29015, sample SAMEA2737869) | human gut metagenome | biome: human gut; feature: human-associated habitat; material: faeces | place: China | collected 2012 ... | reverse complement strand
TATTTTCCTTTGCGTTTATGTCTCAGGCCTGATTCGAAGATCGGCGTCTTTCGACTGCGCAAGTGATATAATACTAAACCAGTCCTCAAATGTCAACGACTTTTTGGGGCAAATATTGTATTAATTTTTATACAGATTTTATGTAAACTTTACCCGGATTTCAGAAGCCCTCTATCCTTCTCTCGAGTCTAAGTTCCCTTCTTTTTTCCGCAGCTTCCCACTCTGCCCTTTCATTTTCATGAAGCAATTTTATCCTTGGCACAGTCTTTGGTCTTCCTGTATCATCAAGAGCCACCATTACCAGATAGGCTCTGTTTATTGGTCTTCTCTCCCCATTAAGATTTTCAACATAGGTATCCACCCTGACTTCCATAGATGAATTACCCACATGGGTTATATAGCCAACCAGTACCAACAGCTCATCCACATAAGCACCGTCCTTAAATATAAGATTATCTATGGACGCCGTTGTAACATTTGTCTGACCTGTATGCCGCTTGGCTACAATAGCTGCAACCTCATCTATCATCTGCAGAAGATCTCCTCCGAACAGTCTTCCTCCTCCGTTAAGATTTGCCGGAGCCACCAGCCTCGTCTGTACAGTTCTTGAATATTCCACAGTTCTGGTAACTTCTTTAGTCTTTTTACATTTTCCGCCTTCAATATATTCATTATTTTCCTTGTACTCTTCACTCACCATATGCTTATCACCTGCCATATAATTTATATTTTTCTTTTCAATACGTTTATCACCCGCCATATAACTTCAGTTTCCCATATATTCTATATCCTATTTATATATCTTTACTTCCGGCATAGTCTCTACCTGCCTTACACTATTTATCTGTCACTCATCCGCCACTTTCGTATTTAACCGGAGGTTCAATTTAACAATATTTTATTTTCTTTTAATTGTATTATAAGAAAATGGTGATAATATATACTAATATAACATATATTTGAATTTAATGTGATCAGGAGGTCAAAGATTATGGGAATAATTGTTGGTATCATCGTGAATATCATCAGCGGAGCTATTGCAGGATATATCGCAGGTAAGCTTATGGAGTCCGAGGGGTCCCTTGTACGAAATATAATCCTCGGCGTTGTAGGCGGTGTTATAGGAAGTGTTCTCCTTCGTATCATTGGAATACATGCCTCAGGTTTTATCGGCGGCACTATAGTTTCTATAATAGGTGCATGCATACTTGTATGGCTTGCAAGAAAGTTACTGTAATATCCCCAAAAAGTATAATGTGCGAAAACATATTACATGCCAAAACATATTATACGCAAAATCATATTACATGCCAAAACATATTACATGCCAAAACGTATTATATGTAAAAACATATTATATGCAAAAACGCATTATAGGTTCAAAATACATTGCATAGCATAAGCAAATTTACACGAAGGCTGTGTTACAGATCAAAAAACACTCCAAAGTATGAATGTATCATATCAATCATACCATGGAGTGTTTTTCTTGTGTTATGGCAACGAGTCAAGTGCAACATGCTTGCATGATTGCATTTGTGTGTCGACTGCTAATCAGCGTATAAAACTCGCAAAGCATGTTTTATCGCTGTTCATTTCTTGTATATCTTATATGTCACTTATTTCCGGCACTGTCCTTTACCTCATGTGACATATTTCTCCTATCCCTATTCGCTTTCCGCACTGTATCCTGTGTCCACGCCATCCTGATGCTTCTTAAGGAAGGATATGTTCTTGTACTCATAAGTATTAAATACACTGCTGGAGAAGTTCTCACTGCTTACAGTTCCCTTATACCATGACTTTCCTTCAAAATACGCACGAAGCTCCGGATCATTGAATATATATCCATGTCTTGCATATATTTCATTTCTGGCATACATAAGCTGTGTGCCTGTCATATTCTTAAGATCGTCATTATTGAGATACCTGTTGCTGCTGTATGATATTACATAGTCGTCATCACCGGAGGTCTCAGGAGTTTCCGTGGTCGCCTCGGTGGTTGCTTCTGTGGTTACCTCTGTTGTGGCCTCTGTTGTTGCTTCTGTGGTCGCCTCGGTGGTTGCGTTATCCTTCTTCACCTGTTCAGGATCCACCACATCATACTCTCTTAAGGCGTCTTTATTTACCGCTGTAAATGTCATATCCGCCTTTATGTTCCACTTAAGATGTGCACCTGTAGTATCAACATCATCTTCTGTAAGGCTTGTCCTTTCAAATGCAAACATAGTGATCACATCCTGGTTCTTAAGGCTTCCGTCATCATTCCATATAAGTCCGAGCTTGTTCTTAAGGTACGCCTGTATATCTGAATAATAAGTATCATCCCTGGAAATCAGGTCAGGACTTATTCCTTCCTTGTCCTTTCTATCTGCCTTATACTCATCCGAGAACAGGGAAACGTCTCCCGGAGTGTTAGTTTCATCACTCCACTGATCCTGGTATGAGCCATCTGAAAGCCTCTCATAATACTGATATCCACTTATAGGCGCCGCATGATTTTCATAGCCGAAATCAAGTTCAAAGCTGTTGTTCTTATATGACAGAATATCATTGTAGATGTATATAGGAGAATAACTGTCCACATTTAATGGATATCTCTTATAGTCATTATCTGTAACCGCAATATACATTGCGTCCTTGCCGGGTGCTATCCTTACTGTTATATCCCTGTACGTCTCTGTAGAATCATAGAAGGAATAATTATGTATAGGCCTCAACACAGAACTGCCACAATAGCTGTCGGTATACTCGTCTGCCAGGGTTACCTGACCATTTTCAAGCTCATACATCCTAAAGCTCATACATTTTCTGTTCTCCGGACTTATGACCATAGATGTGTCCTGTACGCCTGCTGGGACATCCTTAGTCCAGTCGGGAGCGTCAACTATTGAAACTACAAACAATTCAAGGCTGCCATCGTAATCGAAGTCGGCTATCCTGTAGTTAAGTATACCTGTACTATTAAACCAAGGCTCGGAATTAACGACCCTGCCGTCTTTTGCAACATCCCAGGTTACATCAACCTTTCCCGTCACCTCGGTCTCCATCATTCCATCTTCTTTTACCACTGTGTCCTCGTAATACTTCTGAAGCTTCTCCCTGTCAGTGAGCTTCGCTGCTTCCGTAGTGGTCTCCGTATCAGTTGCGGACGCTGCCTCTGTAGCCGCCTCCGTAGTGGTATTGTCTTTATTACTGCCAAAATTACGCATAATGGCATAGGTTCCCACGCCTACACCTACAGTGACAACTACAGCAATGACACCTATTGCCACTTTACCTGCAGTGGTTGAAAGGAAGCTCTTTGGTGCACCGTTTTCTGTACCTGCTGCCTCATCCATGCCGGTGCTTCCTGACACATCATCCATGTCATCTGTGTCTATCATTCCCACATCTCCCGAGAACTCTGACATGGTCTGCTCGTCAAATATCCCCTGTGGTTCAGCCGGCTGGGGTGCACCTGCCACATAGAGTCTTCCTGTAAGCTCACCGCTTATAAGTCCTTCTGTGCTTCCGGAGAAAATATACCATATAGCACCTAAGGTGTTCACATTATCTCCCCTGCCTGTGCCTGTGGAAGCTCCGCCATACTTCATGACTGCATACTTCACCACCGACTTAATGTAGGCGATATTGCTCCTTACCTCATCAGGGTTTATGCTCATGGAAGCGGCTATCTCGGAAATACTCATATTTTCAAAATAATACTTTTGCTTGATTATCCTGGCAGTAACCGGAAGTCCTTCAATGTATTTGAACAGCTCTTCTATACACTCTCCGTTCTTAAGTGCCGCCAGCGGCACAAATACCTCTCCATCCTGTCCTGCATAATCTGTAACAGACTCTGCAGAGCCATAGGAGTAATCCACCTTCGCGTCAAGAAACTCCGGTGAATTATTGTATACATAGGAAAATGCTGCGTCTGTGGCAATACTGCCTGCCCACACATAAAACATCTGGGGATCATCCAATGTTCCTATGTAATTGTATATCATTTCATATACTCCGGTAATTATGCCTGCTACTGCCTGCTCATCCGGAATAACATCAAATACTATGGCATGTACATAATTATATGTACGTCCATAGAAATCACCTTTCATTGAATAATTATTATTCTTAAAGGATAAGACCGCTTCGTAAATCGGATCTTCTGTAGTTATTGTTTTACTGAACATCTTCTGCCTCCTGTTATAATCTATTCACTTTCTGCACTGTAGCCGGTATGCTCTCCATCCTGGTGTTTTTTTAAGAAATTAACATTCTTATATTCGTAGTCATTAAATACACTGCTGGAGAAATCCTCACTCTTCACTGTTCCAGTATACCATGGTTTCTTCTCAAAGTATGCACGAATTTCAGCATCATTAAATATATATCCATGTCTTGCATATATCTCATTTCTTGCATACATAAGTTCCTCAGACGACAATCCCTCAAGATCATCATTTGTAAGATATCTGTCACTACTGTATGGTATAACATAATCCGTCTCTTCCGTCTCTTCATCAGTTTCGGTGGTCTTCTCTGTAGTAGCCTCTGTAATTTTCTCTTTCTGAGTGTCTTCAGAAGCAGACGAAGTTTCCTCGTCTCCCACAGACTCATATCTGCCGTCATCCGACGTGTTCATAGCTGTAAATGTCATGTCCACCTTTATATTATATTTTTCTTCATACATAACATTACTAAGTACAGCCTTTATATATGCTATATTACAGCTCACAATTTAATTGCGTGCTATACCCGGAATAACTCGGCTAACACATCAGATTATGCCATTTTCATCTTCATCTTTAATTCTATCATAACATCAGGGCGGTCCGTGATTATTGCGGCAACCCTCTTATGTATAAGCTTTTTCATTGTCTTGCTGTCATTTACTGTCCACACATATACAGGTATCCTCTGCCTTCTCATTCTCCCTGCAAATTCTCCCGTGACCAGCTTATAATGTGGCGACACAAAATCCGCCTTACACAGTCTCAGCCGCTTTTCGGGAAAATACTCATGGATATGAGTTTTAAAGCCTGTATGCTCAGTTCCCACAAGCAGCCCTGTGGTTATTTTGTTATCAATTTCCTTTATCTTAAGAGATACTATATCCAAAAATGATTTTATGGAATATTCATTGTAATTGTAATATCTCCTCACCAGATTAACAACTCTTTTTTCGTAACCTGTCTCCTTAAGTTCTATGTCAAGGTGCACCTTTCCCTGACACACCTTAAGAACCTCAGCAAATGTAGGTACTCTGTACCCTTCCTTACCTGTTATATCATTTATCTGTCCATATGTAAGCTTCCCTATATCCGTCCCCTTAAGCTGTTTATCGTGAAACACCACAAGCTCATCATCCATAGTTCTTCTCACATCAAATTCTACCATGTCAGCCTTAAGCTCCATGGCAATATCAAATGCCTCAAGGGTATTCTCATGTTCAGCCAGAGCACTGGCTCCCCTGTGGGCTATGACCTGACATTTTTTCTTTTTCCTCATGGCAACCTCCACCATCCCTATAGTATAACACTGCAAACGCTGCCATACCAAGTATACTTACTATAAGTCCCTGTAAGAAAAGCGGATAATGGAGTTCTATCTCTGTCCTTCCGGCGTCAACTACCAGAAGGTTATTATCCTCCCTTATCTCACTGTCAGAAACAAATATATCCTGATATGCAATAGTCGTGTTCACATTATCACTGTCTGTATCTATAATAAGATTATTTCCCGAATATTCAATCGAAACCGAAACGATCTTCCTATCAGGAATACTGTCATGGGACGCAGAAAGTATATCATCAAGTATCCCTGCGGCTGTGTCATCTCCTGTAGATGTAGCAAAATACATAAGATTTATACCAAGAAAATACACATTCGGAGTATCATCATTATATCCGAAGAAGGTCAGTGTATGGGTATCATATCTGAAAGTTCCTAAGGGATTATCAAGGTATGCTATATATCCTGTGGTAAATTCCCTGTCTCCGTACATAAACGGTCCTGTGGATATATTCTGTCCGTTTATGGTAAGCTCCGGATAACTGTTGGTAAATCTTATCTCCTGATGTAACACATTAAGGAATTTCTGCTCCTTACTTCCTAATGTTACCGGCATATGAGTAGTATCTATCACCACTCTGACACCCTTCTCTCCAAGCTTTCTTACCAGATTCTCGGCATTTGCCCTGTTTCTATACTCAAAGCCTGAAAGGAATATGGTATCATAGCCTTCAAGCTCATCCATATCATAATCATCAATATAAATACTGTCTCCCATTTTAAAGCATGGGTACAAAGTTGTCATCTCATCAGCGTACTTTCCTATGGCGATATCTTTATACTCTGATACCACACCAAAATTCTCACCGGAACTTAATGTACCATTTGCAGACAGCTTAAACACATAACCCGTATCTGTTTCGGAAACCAGGCTGTAGCCACACTTATCTGCCGCAGCCAAAAGCTCCTCTTCCGTGCCCTCGCTGTGCGCCAGCTTATTCTTCTGTACCAGCACAGCGTCATCTCCAAGCTCTATGCTCCGGTCAAATACATATAAAAATCTTCCCTGTTCCAGTGCCTCATTAAGCAGCACTATATTTCTTCCGGTGACGGCTCCCTGCCATGCCCAGCCGAAGGTATATGCCACGCCCTCATCTCCACTTACACCAAAGGAAGGGTATGAACCGTATTCGCTGCTGTCCATGACCGACGCTCTCTGGACGGTATTATCCCTTAAAAGACTCACATCCCTCTTTGTTGAGGAACCTGCATTTATCCTGTAATCGTTAAGCATAAGGGATGGAATTATCTCAAGGATAAGTATACCTGCCACCACTGCAAGATATCTGTTCTTTATGGTCTTCCACTCCATAAGTGAGGCGAAGAAGAATCCATACATCATAGGTGAAAATCTTGTCATCCAGAAGAGACTGCTAAAGGGCAGCTTAGACAGAAATACTGCTGCCGACGTGGTAGTCAGTGCCACAAGTATGATGGCAAATATAAACCCTGCCGTACGTTTTCCCCTGGCAAGAAATGCCCCTAATATGCATATGAGCATCACACCTATACCGAAATAATAAACGTCCCTGGAATTAATCACAAACCTGTAAAACGGATTTAACGATACACTTAGTGGGTATGAATAATCCACAAGTATGGTAGATCCGGTCTGCTCTGCGGCGGCAACTCCGCCACCTGAAAGGGCAGGAACTATGATGATACCTGCAAGAAGTATTCCGCATACCATGTAGCAAAGTGCCATAAACATCCTCTTCCAGTCCTTATTTATAAGCTGATCTATAAAGAGGTATATGAAGGCAGCAAGTCCTGTTATGGCTGTAACCATCACATGTCCAAGTACCATAAAGAACATACTTGCAAATAAACCAACAGCTGCTTTCTTAGACTTATCATGTACATATCTGCACAGGAAAAATATCACATAAGGTGTTATGGCTGTGGTTATGATCTGTGGAAGATTTCCGTCACAGAAGGACACCTTGATTATGGCAGGCATGAAGAACCAGAGAGCTCCGGCAGGCACGCCGACCCGCCTTCTGTCTGTTATGTTTCCCCATATGACAAACGGGAGACCGCCCGCAAAGAATACGATTCCAAGAAGAAGTATATAGGCTGATATAACATCCCCACCGGTGAAGAAAAGACAAAGTGCCATAACATAATATGAAAGAGGCGGCCAGTATCTGTACAACTGGATACCGTTATACCATTTCATATCAAACAAAGGGTACAGATCCCCCTTCTTTAATGCCTGGTACATATACTGTCCCTTGTACATGTGACCCCAGATGTCATTTCCCGACGGCTCCCAGTTAATGGCATGGAGCACCAGAACAAGGATCACGCTTAATGAAAGCAGTATAAATATTCCTGTTAAATTGTATATCCACCTCTGCCTGTTCTCTCTCTGCTTCACTTTAATCTTCTACTCCGTTATTTATTTCATCCAGTATCATATCCGTAAGAGTACTTATATTCTGATCTGCATAGGAATCCTGCTCATCCATCAGATTTAATACATAGGTTCTGGCAGGAGTCTCGCTTATTTCAAGCATCAACAGCACCCAGCCATTTGCATTTAATATGACCTGTATTCTATCCTTGAAGTATCTGGCACAATTCTCAAGTGTCGGGTTGATCTTGTCAAAGGGCTCCACATCGTTAAGGGTCTTTGACTGGTAACTGTCAACGAAATCTTCTATCTGTTTTTCCACTTCACCAAACTTTATAAATCCGCTCTTAAGCTTGGTAACATGAAGGACGATCTCCCATGTATGAGGGTGCACATCCCCCAATCTGCCGTTTATATATATAGCATGTCTGGCATTAAGATAAAACTTGAATTTATACTGCTGGTATCTCATATACTGTCCTGCCTCCTGATCTCCTATACTGATTTCTCATATTTATCTCTTATTAATTTCTTATACCAATTTTTTACACAAACGTCTCGCTCTGTTATCTTATACCGTTTTCCGTATATGAATCCATTATCGCCACCATATTTCTGCCATCATCATATTCAATACTGTGCCTTACTCCAACATCAAGCCCCGCAACTGCCTCGTCAAAGCTCTTTACCAGCTCTTCATATCTGATAGTTACCTGTTCCCTGTCTGCCTTATACGAGAACACCACGAACACTCCGCCCCTTAGCCGGCCTAACACCTCATTATCTCCAAGGAATTCCTTAAACCTCTGTATACACTTAAACATCTGGTCCCTTGATATATGGATCTGGTCAAATATCACTCCAAAGAACATCATGTGAACATTTTCCATGCCACGCTTCTTGGATTTTACCATCAGATCTCTCATGGTAAATACATTAAATACCGACACACCATTCACAGTCTCTATACCGGTATTAAAGCCATAGTTGTTGTCTGCAGCCACCGGACTCTTAGTCTCAGTTTCCTCAGACGTATCCGACATAAGCTCCTCGGAGAGATCCTCCATGTCCTGGTTTCTCCGCTCCAGCATATCCTGGACATTGATATATTTCTTCTCCGCACTGCCCCATACCCCAAGCATTATCTCCAGTATGGCAAGCATTATAAGGCAGATCAGGGCAAGTATCATATAGACATAATACGAGTGCTTTATCATTCCCATATCTGCCTTTACGGTATATATATCAGATATCACAGCGATCTCCATATTTGAATCTGCGCCTCTAAACACCGCAGACGCAATGGACACTTCCTGTTCCTCTATCCGATCATAAAATCGGCTCTTATCCTTAAGAGCGCCAAGACCTTTCGTAGTCACAATATCCCTGGCAAATATAACCTCATTTTCCTTGGTAAGCACATAGAATCTGCTGCCGGAAGACTCCAGAGAATCCATATACTCTATTATCTCCTGATCATTCCTGCCATCACTGTACATCAGGGACAAAGTATCACCAAGCTGCCTGGCCATCCTGTTCTGATCATCGTCATATCGGTCAAGAACGTCATACTCATAGTTACTCATCTCCATCACCGCCGCAAGGGTTACCAGTGCCATAAATACTGCTATCCCAAGGGTAAACAGTACCTTTTTTTTCTTAATGCTCTTTTTATTTTTCCTGCTTTCGCTTTTCTCGCCAAGCTTCTTACTCATTATTATTTACCTCGTTCCGAAGTCTCTCTAAAAATTCCGATGCCCCAAGAAAGTCCTTCTTTATAACCTGCCCAAAGCTGTGCCATTCCTCCGTCATGGTCCTGGTCTTCCATGACTGTACTCCCTTTATGGAATTGATTATGCCTGCAAATCTGAACCAGAAAATAACAAAATTGTAAAACGGAAGGATAAATACTGTATACCATTTTCTCATGTAATATCTTCTGATATCCTTAAATTCCTTAAGGAACATGATTATGCATATATACATGAGTCCATTTGCAATGGCATACAGAAAATACATGAACAGAGTGGACAGTACCACCAGCTTAAGGGGATAATTGATAAATGCAAGACATATCAAGGCAAAGTACCATATCATACGGGGAAATGCGAAGGTGTGGTCATACATGAGCACCCTGGTAACAAAGTCAGACACAAACCCTCTGGCTGCATGGAGCTTTTCTTTTCTGAACATATGCATTACCTCCAGCTCACCGCTCTGCCAGCGCTGTCTCTGCACATATAATTTGTTAAGGGACTCTATAGGATCAACGAAGAAGATGGCATTATAGCAAAGAGAGATCTTCTTTCCCATTCCATCTCGTATCTGAAAGGTAACGTCAGTATCCTCACAAACAGTATCTGTATTATATAACTTACTCTTTAATATTGACGACTTCCGAAAGGCTGAAAATGCTCCCGAAAGGGTAAATATACTATTTAACTCTGACTGGAAATTTCTGCCTGCAAGAAACGCCTGACAATACTCACTAAACTCCAGTTTCTGCATGAAACGCTTGAAAAATCCCCTGGTCTCGTCAATCTGCGTAGGATTTGTAAGTATAGTACCCGTAAGACAATCCACGTCATCTTCATTTTCAAACATAGTTACCATATTTCTTATGGCTGAGGTCTCAAGTACTCCGTCACTGTCTATGTGGATGATGTACTTGCCGTTGCTGTTAAAAAGAGCAAGATTTAATGCTCTGGACTTTCCCTGCTTGGCATTGAGCCAGTTCATGTGAAGTTCCGGGAAATCCTTCTGACACTGACAAAATATTGAGAAGCTATCATCCTTTGTCATGTTATTTACAATCAATATATCTATCTTATCCTTTGGGTAGTCCGACTCCATTATGGATTCTATACATTGTCTGAAGGTCTGCTCTGAATTATATACCGGGATTATCAGCGTTATCTCCGGATAGAACACCAACGGTGAATACCTGCGTTTTTTTATCCTTCGCTTTATGAGTATAAAGAAATCTCCTATGGCAGGGATTATCTCCATTATAAGTGGGATTATTATCCAGGCAATCCAGAACATGACGGAGGACAAAAGAAGATCTTTAATTTCGCTCATAGTGGAATACACCTACCTTCTGCCTGATTATCTGAGGCTTGGTAAATACATAGAAATACAAAAATACCATACACAGGTAGAAGAATATCCTTCCCACTATAGTATGGGCTATAAAATAACAATCACTGCCGAAGCATCTTATGAGAACACATATAAAAAATATCCTGAGAACATTTGAGATAAATATAAATATTGTTCCCACAACGCTTACGGCGATCTTCTCATATACATCGTACACCTGGAAGAACCACAGCAGTGACAGAAATGCCAGTATCTCTATAACACCCGAGCACTCAAAGTCTATATACATGGACAGATTGTCATGTCCGTTCTGTATAAACAATATCCCCTGATTGAAATAGGATTCATACATACCCGATGCCATGCCAAGTATGCCTGCCGCTGCGGAAACAGCCTTCTGCAGAAATCCCACAACATATGGTTCAATAAGGATCATGGAAAATATAAGCACTCCAACACTTCCTGTGATGAAGTACCATACTCCCATCTCCGCTCTCTTCATGACTGTCAGCACATATATCCAAATTATCAAAAATAATATTACTACCCAATTCATACAGATTTCTTTTTCTTTCTTCTATACAATGCAACTCCGCCTACAGCAACAAGACATATAGCAATACCAAGCCATGGTGCTGTGGAAGAGCCTGCTATGGTCACGCCCTGACTGCCAAGGTTAGGATTGTATATGGTTATGGTTCCCATCTGATCAGGATCAATGCCTGTATATTCCGCAAGCTTTGAAAGGCTTAAGGAAAATTCTATCTCATCGCCCTTTGCCCCCTGCCCATGGACAGAATCATATATTGTAAGGGCAACATTACTTCCCAGCTCGTCACCGCCGCTGTATCCGAAGAACATCTTAAGACCTGTGTAGGTTCCGGTCGCAGTAGGTATGCCCTTGCTCCAGTCAATCCTTCCACTGGATTCATTCTGTATCTGTATAGGGAACTGTCTTCCGTTTATATTGATGTACCATATCTGTATCTGCATATTGCTGGTATACAGGTCATTTGCCTTAAAATGTCCGAAGAGCTTATCTCCGCTTATGGCAAGCTGTCCGTAATGGTTACACTCTGCGTTGTTGCTGCTATAGGTTATGGCAGTCTTAGGATAACCCTCCCAGTCACCGTAACGGCCATCTATGGTAAGAGCTCCTGTAACTACGATATCTCCGTCTCCCGATGTGACATCCACGTCTCCTGCCGTAGCAACAGGTGCGGCATCTGCCACGTCATTTTTCCCGGAGGAAGTGATAACTGTTTCGTCGTCAGACGCTGCCTTAACCACTGAAACCGGATACCATAATACCAGTACCACAGCCAGTACCACTGCTATAAGCTTACTCATATTATTCAACCGTTTAAGATTAAATAAATGTCTCATAATATCACCTCACGATTATTATTAGCATGAAATGCAACGTCCCCAACCTCATAAACAAATAATGGATTTTCTGCAATATCCAGCCTGTTAAGTTTAAACTCCGTCTTATCTATAAGTCCTGCAAGCTGGTCATAAAAGAAATCTCCTATATCCTCCACGCTTGCCCCATTCTCTGAAAATGGCTCCATATCGTTGAGGTATCTTCCCTCATACTGATGAAGAAATGGCTCCACAAGCCGGTCGATACTGCCAATCTTCATATCGGTGGTATCGTTTTCAAGGTCTTCGCAACTTTTCCTCTCTACATATACTGATATGTGAAAGGTGTGACCATGTTCACTTTCTCTGCCACTGAAGCTGTGGGTAGCATTCATATTATATCTGCAAATGTAATAATCCTTCATATCCACATCACTCCCTTACCTTAACACGACTTATGGCAAAGCACGCCATGATACTCACGCTACTTCTTCTAGCTTCATTCCATTGTTTTAATCTGCTATCCATTTTCGACCATATAGTACTTCACATTATTTTTTTCGTCAATATAATCATGAACAATTCATTAACATTTCACAATTACAATGTTCACGTTTATGCATTTTTACGCGCAACTGTTGCAATAATAAACAAAACACCCTGTAGAGGATATCTATATACGATCTGTATATGACATATCCCCCACAGGGTGCCCTATGTTTTAAACTAATTTCTTCTCATAGCAGAGAAACGGCTGTTCATACAGATCACATTCCCCCACTATGTTAAATTTAAGCTTATTATATGACTTTATTGCCTTGAGGTTATTTTTATTTACAAGGAAATGGATACTCCTGTACCCGCGTTTCTTTAGTTCCTCCATGCCTGCCTTAAGCATTTTTACGGCAATACTCCGGTTCTGGCACTCCGGATGTACTGCAAGTCTTGACAGTTCTCCTCCGGGAGCAAGCTCCGGTGACCAGCACTCAAGTGCTTCCACATTTTCATCCTTGTCAATGGAAACTGACGCAATTACCCTGCCATCCTTTTCCTTCATTACAAACAAAGCATTTCTTGAAAGATCATAATCTATCTCTCCTGTACCCGGATAATGTTCATCCCAGGGACAGTACTCCCTTCCAAGCTGGAGCTTGTACAACCTGAGTATTTCGTCTCTGTCGTCAGATGTGGCTGCCACTATAATGTTTGTTGTATTTTCTTCCATATTTTACACCTTTTACTCTCTTATATTATAAAAGGTGTGCTCTCATATCCTCACCGCTCATGTTAATAAGGTATGCCGGAGCTATATCAAACACTGTCTTACAGCCTGTAACACCCTCGATGTTAAGTCTGTGGATGGCTCTTGCATACGCTGCAAGAACTGCACCTGTGAACTCAGGATTAGAATCAAGCTTGAGGCTGTACTCTATTACATGCTTATGCTCTCCCTCAAAGCCTGTAACACCTGTTCTTATAACTGATCCACCATGTGGAAGTCCGCTGTGATCCCGGTCCATCTCTTCCTTTGTGATGAAATGTACTGTTGTATCATAATCAGCAAAATAGTTAGGCATTTCCTTGATCTCCTTCTCTATTCTTGCCTTATCTGCACCTTCCTTGGCAACAACATAAGCAACTCTTGTGTGCTTCTGTCTTGTTGTAAGCTCAGGATTTTCTCCGTTTCTTACCTTTTCAACAGCTTCCGGAACAGGAACTGTATACTGTCTTGCGTCCAGGACGCCTTCTATTCTTCTGCAGGCATCTGAATGTCCCTGGCTTACGCCTCTGCCCCAGAATGTATAATCCTTACCGTTGTTAAGGATCGCATTTGCATATAATCTGTTTAATGAGAACATTCCCGGATCCCAGCCTACTGATATCATTGCTGTCTTGCCGGCTTCCTTTGCTACCTTGTCAACATTTGCAAAATGTACAGGAATATTTGCATGGGTGTCAAATGAATCTATGCAGTTAAAGTTCTTGGCGATCTCCGGTGTAAGTGTTGGCAGATCCGTTGCACTTCCTCCACAGATGACCATTACATCAATGTCATCCTTATACTGCTCTGCGTCAGAAAGCTTTGCTACCTTAACGCCCTCTGTCTTTATTGTCACGCTTGCAGGATCACGTCTTGTGAACACTGCCACAAGCTCCATATCCTCATTATTCTTCACGGCAGCTTCAACGCCTCTGCCTAAATTTCCATAACCGGCTATACCTATTCTTATCATGTCTGTTGTCCTTTCGTTATTATATTCTTAAGTATTTATGCCATTATCGTTAAATAATATAAATCATTTACAGTAAATACTTCTTTTAATAAATATAATAACGAAATTGCCTCTATCTTTCAATAATTAATTTAATATCTTCAACTATCTGCTCCGGAGTAAGGTGATTGTCCTTCATGACAGTATCCACATCATATCTGTCAAGGAACTCCTTCTTTATTCCGTAGTTTCTGGTCTTCACGTCCGAAGCTCCGTAAAATCTTGAGATCTTCTCGCCAAAGCCTCCGTCAAGGATACCATCCTCAAGAGTGATCACCAGTTCATGATCCTCCTTTAAGGATCTAAGAAGTTCTTCATCCACACCTGTTATATAGTACGGATTGATAAGGGTGGCGTCCATGCCTGTCTGCTCCTTAAGAAGCTCCCTTGTCCTATCTCCAAGACCATAGAATGAGCCAAGACCTATAATGGCAACCTTGCTTCCCCTGTGAGTAACTTCATACTTGTTAAGTATTGAAAAATCCTTGTCCACCGTCCTGCCATCGGATATAAATTCACCGCCAGGCACACGGATCGCCACTGGATATTCTGTCTGGTCAATACTCCAGTTAAGCATTGCAAGGTATTCTTCCTTTGTTACAGGGGCAAGATACACCAATCCCGGTATATTGGACATCATTGGAATGTCATATATTCCAAGATGTGTCACGTCGTTCATTCCCCATATGGAAGCTGAAAATGTTATTATGGTGGCAGGATTTCCATTTACACAGAGGTCCTGGGATAACTGATCGTAGGTTCTCTGGATAAAGGTGCTGTATACACCATATACAGGCTTGCCGCCATTTGCAGCGATACCTGACGCCAGTGCGACGGCAGTCTCCTCTGCGATACCAACATCCACAAACTGTGCACCTGCTTCCTTACGCTTGTCCTCGGTAAATCCCATAACTGTAGGGGTGGCAGATGTAATGGTAACAACCGACTTATCCTTCTTCATCTTGTCCATAAGGTAGTTACAGGTTATGCCTGAGTAATCCTCGCCGTCAAATTCATATAATGACTTTCCTGTCTCAATGTCGAACGGTCCGTTGTAATGCCACTGCTCCTTATGAGCCTCTGCCGGTGCGTAGCCCTTTCCTTTAAGGGTACGGATATGAACAACTACGGGCTTGCTGCTGTCCTTAACGGACTGGAATGCAGCTATAAGTGATGGGATATCATTTCCCTTGTCCACATATACATAATCAAGTCCCATAGCCTTAAAGAGATTGCACTCAGCCTTGCCATTTGTTTCACGGAGCAGCTTAAGATTGCTGTACAGTCCACCATGGTTCTCAGCTATTGACATATCATTATCATTTACAACAATGATGAGGTTTCCATCTATCTCTGTGGCATAATCAAGACCCTCAAGCGCCTCACCACCACTTAATGAGCCGTCTCCGATTATGGCAACAACATTGCCGGTCTCCCCCTTCACGTCACGTCCCTTGGCAAGTCCGCAGGCAAGACTTATGGAGGTTGAGGTGTGGCCGATTATAAAATGGTCATGCTCGCTTTCATCCGGATTGCTGTATCCTGATACATCATTATAATGCTCCTCATACAGGTAAGCGTCCTTTCTTCCGGTAAGCATTTTATGTGGGTATGTCTGATGGGATACATCAAATACTATTTTATCCTTAGGTGAATCAAATACATAATGCAGAGCTATGGTAGCCTCTACCATACCAAAGTTCGGTCCGAAGTGACCGCCGTGGATACTTGCTCGCTTTAAAAGTGCACTACGCATTTCCTCTGCAAGACTCACAAGCTCTTCTGCTGATAATTTCTTCACATCTTCAGGTCCGTTAATCTTCTCGATATACATATACATAATCCTCCTGATTTTTTATTATTAGAGAGTTTTCAATGCCCATGTCCGTCATAATGACACCTGCGCATCCTATTCTTCTTGATTATAATACCTGAACTTAGCTTTAGGTCAAGAGTATTTTATATTGCCTCTTAAAATGTAAAAGTAACTTTTCATATGATCTTTTTAACCTGTTTCATAATATCATTCTATCTTCATGTTTTTTCCTGTTTGATATTTCTGATCATAGTTTATAAACTTATATGTAATTTCAGACATTTTTAATCTACCATCAACATTTTTAATCTGCCATATATATGTTGCATGTCATGACCCATACACATGTTACATATCCTTACTCATACATATGCTGCATACCATTACTTATATATGAGCTACATGTGCTTACTGGAATTTGTATATCTTTTTTGCGATCCTGTAGCCCCCGATGGTTATCTTCTTTCCAAGATGTCCCGGTAGATTGGTAAATCCACTGAGTTTGGTGTATCTGAGCCTGTAATACAGCGCCCTGTGTTCCTGTTTCATATCTGTCCACAATGCGTGAAATCTCGCCAGTGCCAGTGCATCTCCCGCCAGAAGAAGATGTATGGAAGAAATAGCCATCATAATAGACACATTCCTGCACATGTACTCCGCAAGCTTAGGGCTCTGTGCCTTAACCTTATTCAGATCAACGCACTCAGCAATGATCTTGGTCACTCTGATCTGCTGCTCTATCCTGGAGATCATCACCTGTTCATTTACAGACTGGTCAGGCCTGCCCAGATAATACTGATATAACGGCATATCCATGTAATAAAGCTTCTTCGCATATGGGAGCGGATAATATGCAAATATATTATCAACATAAAATGTATGCTCCGGAAGAACCACTCCGCACTCCTTTAACATCTCTGTCCTGTAAACCAGTGCATGCATTATAAGATACTGGGACGGCTTAAAGAACTTAATATCATTCCACCCGCACATCTGCTCTACAGGGAATACATTTCTATAGTTTATAGTCCTTGTCTTACCCTCATCAAGATGATTGTATGTATAATTGCAGATGATCAGATCCGGCTCATCTTCTTTTTCTTGAAAACCTCCGATGGCATCAAGAAGCTTCATATAAGAATCCTCATCAAACCAGTCATCAGAATCAACCACCTTGAAATATTCACCTGTGGCAGCGGCAAGTCCTGCATTCACCCCGGAACCATGTCCACCGTTTTCCTTATGTATGACCTTGACTATATCCGGATATCTGTCGCGATAGCCGTCTGCAATAGCTCCCGTGTTATCTGTGGAACCATCATCCACAACGATAACCTCCACGTCCTTTCCTCCCACCACAAGGGAATCAAGGCACCTGTCAAGATACTGCTCTGAATTATAGCTTGGAACTGCTATGGTAAGTTTTTTTCCTGTGTACATAAAAAGACCTCCTGTCTGTTATATCAATTTATTTTCATGTAACTTCCTTATCTGTATCCATGTTACAAAAATTGATTAAATAAACACGAGGTCTTTTCCTAAATATTTTGTAAATTTTTCCTAAAGGATAAAATTCATACTACTGTGATAAATCTTATTTATTGCCTTGCTCCAAGCATGCTCCCCAACACCGTCTCTATGTTCTGCGGATTCTTTGGATCGTCTTCTATCTTTTCTCTTATGCGGTTCACATGCGCCATGTCTGCCGTCTTCCAAAAAAAATCCAATTTTTTATCATCCGATTTAATAATTTTCTTCACGAACCTCGAAGTAGCTCTGAGGATGATTACATACAGGGCATACCTCCGGAGCCTTTGTTCCAACTACGATATGACCGCAGTTACGGCACTCCCATACCTTAACCTCACTCTTCTCAAATACCTGTGCTGTCTCGATATTCTTAAGAAGTGCACGATATCTCTCCTCATGTTGCTTCTCAATCTCACCTACAGCTCTGAACTTGGCAGCAAGCTCAGGGAAGCCCTCTTCCTCAGCAGTCCTGGCAAATCCCTCATACATGTCTGTCCACTCGTAGTTCTCGCCCTCTGCTGCGGCAGCAAGATTAGCCTTTGTATCGCCAATTCCTGCCAGCTCCTTAAACCACATCTTTGCATGCTCCTTCTCGTTATCAGCTGTCTTAAGGAACAATGCCGACATCTGCTCATAGCCCTCTTTCTTGGCTACAGAAGCGAAATATGTGTATTTATTTCTCGCCTGTGATTCTCCTGCAAACGCCTCCTGTAAATTCTTCTCTGTCTGTGTACCTGCATACTTATTTGTTGCCATAATTTTTTCCTCCGTATCTTTATCTTTCTTAACATTCTTAATTATCTTCTCAAAAACTGACGCCGGCTGCTTACATAGCGGACATATAAAGTTCTCCGGCAGTTCCTCTCCGACATATTCATATCCGCAAACAGTACATCTCCACACGGTCTGCCCCTCATCTGTGACTCCCACAGCCTTAGGATTTGGCTTAATGTTGTCCAGATAATATTTATATGTCATCGAGGTTATATCATTCAGCACCTTCATCTCTGTTATCTCGCCAATAAACATTGTATGGGATCCCAAATCCTCAGTTTTAAAAACCTTCACCGAGATATATGAATTAGTTCCCTCAGTAATATAGTACAGACCATTTTCACCGGCTGCATACTCATTGTAACCTGCAAATTTATCTGTAGTCCTTCCCGACTGAAATCCAAACCGCTCAAACAACTTAAGGGTTGCTCTTACGTTTATCACTGACACATTAAACTCTCCTGTCTTAAGTATCATGTCATGGGTAAGGTTGTTCTTATTAACACTTATACTTAACTTAGCCGGCGACGACGCCACCTGCACAGCAGTATCTATTATACATCCATTGTGCCGGTCTCCGTCTCTGGCAGTCAGCACATAAAGTCCATAGGTCAGGTTATGCATTGCATTACCAGCCATATCCACGCCCCCCTTTTTTATAATTATACCACAAAAAATATTTATTATACTTTTTTATCGTGTAAAGTATTTCACGAACAAGTTTGCGTTCTCTTATTGGGAATTATTCTTGATAAGAATATATTAAAATATATATGAAAGTTTGTCAAGGGGGGAATTCAGCTTTCATTATGAATATAATCTGTGCATGATCAACACGTAATATCCCGTCTGTGACTGCCCTGTTGCATATGTATTTTCATTTTGCTTTTAATCAGGAATAACCTCGATATACACTTGATCGTACTTATATTTCAACTCCTGCTTTATCTCGTCTCTTACCTTGTGCAGAATGCTGATATGTATTACGTCTGTTTTGTTGCCTATATAAACCTCAACCCACAGCTTGCGTCCGGTCTGGATAACGTCAAGGAATGTAACCTCATAGGGATAATCCTGCATATGCTTGTCAACAATGCTTCGTATCTGGCTCAAGACCTCTTCTTCCGGAGCAAAAAGTATAAGGTTTTTGATACTCTGGAATATTACTGTCACCGGTTCCCTGATCAGGAGTATTGCCATGATCACCGCAACCGCAGGGTCAATATACGGAGCAATGAAGTTTAATTTTGTTTTAAGTAATATTACCTGGACTGCAAATGCTACCGCAACCCCCACACTGCCTACTATATCCAGCCTCCACATATAAAGCTCAGCCTTAATAGTTGTGGATTCATATTTCTTGCTGTAATGATTAAGTATCAGATACATGCCAACACAACCAAGACACACCACCAACTCAAATATAGCGATACTTCCCGCGTCCACATCATGCCCTCCGTGGAGCAGCAGCTTAATATTCTCGATCATAAGATTACAGGTAAGTGCCAGCAATACGCTGTATTTGACCAGAAGAAACAGTGACTCCACCTGAGCGTATCCGTAAGGGTGCTTCTCCGTAACAGGCTTATAAAGCAGTGGCACCAGCACCATAAAGGGGCCGACCATAACTAGATCTGCTGCGTCAAACAGACAATCTGTCCATATGGAATGGGAATGGCTGAAGGCTGCCATAATGCCTTCTGCCAGAATGAACATAACACTTCCAAGAAACGATAACTGCAATATCCTCTTCTCAATACTTAGTTTATCTTTTTTTGTTTTCATATTTTTTGATCTCCTTCTTCCCAACACTATAACATAAAAATCCCGTCCGGCATACACCAAACGGGATTTCTCAGTTATATTCTTTTTGATGATCAGCAGTAGAATTTCCGCTTCTGACCTTTCTATTCAAGTATGCTCTTTGCAAGCTTCTGCTGCTCATCTGTTGGAGGATCGATTCCCTCAAGTTTATATGGGATACCAAGTCTCTCCCACTCAGTAATTCCAAGCTTATGGTACGGAAGCACCTCAACCTTATCCACGGTCTTAAGAGTATCTATAAATTCCTTTGTCTTTTTAAGATCATCTTCATCTGTTGTTACAGTCGGAACAAGGACGTGTCTGATCCACATATGCTTGCCGTTATCTGACAGATACTTAGCAAGATCAAGGATATTGCTGTTTGAAAATCCTGTAAGTTCTCTGTGCTTATCATCATTTATCTGCTTTATATCCAGAAGGAACAGATCTGTGAGTGCCATAAGCTCATTGAACTTGGAGAAGAAAGGCTCTTCCCTCGTAAATGGGTTACCTGCTGTATCTATAGTTGTATGGATACCCTGTGCCTTAGCCAGCTTGAAGAATTCAATAAGGAAATCCATCTGAAGCAGTGCCTCTCCACCACTTACTGTTATTCCTCCGCCATTCTTCCAATACGGCTTATAACGGAGTGCCTGCTTTAACAGATCTTCAGGGGTCCTTGCCTCAACCTTAACGCCCTTATCCTTAAGCAGCTTGGTATTCTCTTCTATTTTCTTTGAAAGCTCTGCTTTTTCTTCATCACTTACATCATCTGAATAAAGCCTGCTGTAATCCGTCACAAGATTCCATGTCTCCGGGTTGTGACAATATTTGCATCTCATCTTGCAGCCCTGTAAAAAAACTACAAATCTTATGCCCGGGCCATCTACTGCTCCAAAGCTCTCTGTTGAATGGACATATCCTAAAACCTGTTTATTTTCAGACATTTTTCACCTCTAAGTTCTTTCTATATCAAATGTTCAATAATTTTCTAATTTAATCTTCGGTTTAATCTTACTTTTAGTATTTCAATTAATCATATATTAATTCACGCCGGGTAAATTATCGTTAAATATCTTTTGTTAGGATCATAAAAAACATGCACCTTATTTTAAAAAAGTCCCGGAGAGGTTATCCCCGGGACCATGGTTTTGTTATATCTGACAAATCATCTATAACTTCACTGAAAATCCAGTTTTCACTAAGAATTAAAGTGAGTCATGGAATGTTCTGTTGATAACGTCGAGCTGCTGCTCACGTGTAAGTGATATGAACTTAACAGCATATCCTGATACACGGATTGTGAAGTTTGCATACTCCTCTTTCTCAGGATGCTCCATAGCGTCGATAAGTTTTTCTTTACCGAATACATTGACATTGAGGTGATGTGCTCCCTGGTCGAAGTAACCGTCCATTACCTGAACAAGGTTTGTCACACGCTCGCCATCCTCGTTTCCGAGTGCTCCCGGATTGATTGTCTGTGTATTTGAAATTCCATCAAGTGCCCACTCATATGGAAGTTTTGTGAGTGAGTTAAGCGAAGCTAAAAGTCCGCTCTTTTCTGCACCGTAGCTTGGGTTTGCTCCAGGTGATAAAGGCTCTCCGGCTTTTCTTCCGTCAGGCATTGAACCTGTTGCTTTTCCGTAAACTACATTTGATGTGATTGTAAGAATTGATGTTGTAGGCTCTGAGCGTCTGTATGTGTGATGCTTCTTAATCTTATCCATGAATGTTCCAAGAAGCCATACACCAATCTCGTCTGCTCTGTCATCATCATTTCCGTATCTAGGGAAATCTCCTTCTATCTCATAATCTTTTGCAAGTCCGTTCTCATCACGAATAACCTTAACCTTTGCATATTTGATAGCTGAAAGCGAGTCAATTACATGAGAAAATCCTGCGATACCTGTTGCAAATGTTCTCTTTAAGTCTGTATCCATGAGTGCAAGCTCTGCTGCCTCATAGTAGT
>ERZ773115.1355-NODE-1355-length-22789-cov-10.778218_pt1 | contig 22789 bp, 15 predicted proteins | sample MGYA00511116_ERZ773115 | MGnify/ENA primary metagenome ERZ773115 (study PRJEB29015, sample SAMEA2737869) | human gut metagenome | biome: human gut; feature: human-associated habitat; material: faeces | place: China | collected 2012 ... | reverse complement strand
TTGTAAATCAAGATACAGGAACTAAGGTTTCTAATCTTGATTAGCAAGGTTTGGAAGTTTTAAAGATATTTCCAATTCCCCCTTATCCTAATATTCACTCTATAAGGTGTGTATCAAAGGTATAGAAGTATAAGAAAGGATTTCTATGCAAGTCGAAAATTTAACAAAAGAACAATTCATCCGTGACTTTAAAGACACGCTCCACCAAGAACAGTTGATTAAAGTGGCTAAGGCTACACCAACTGAAATTTTCACGGCCCTGGCTGGTTTGATCCGTAAGTATTACACTAACACATGGATTGAACGTAACCATGCGCTTTCAGACAATCAAGAAAAGATTGCTTTCTACTTCTCAATCGAATTCCTTCCAGGTCGTATGTTGGAAACTAACCTCCTCAACCTTGGTATTCTTGACCTTGTTAAAGAAGGTTTCGCAGAACTTGATATCGATTTCCGCGAAGTGGTAGAAGCTGAGCATGATATGGCACTTGGTAACGGTGGTCTTGGTCGTTTGGCTGCTGCCTTCATGGATTCGCTTGCAACTACTGGTTATCCAGGTTTTGGTAATGGTCTTCGTTACCGTTATGGACTGTTCAAACAACGTATTGTTGATGGTTATCAAGTTGAATTGCCAGATGGATGGTTTGGTTCAACAGGAAATGTTTGGGAAACACGTAAAGACCATGATATTGTCTATGTAAAACTCTTTGGTGATGTTGTCCTTGAAAGTGACGAAGATGGTCGTTTTGTTCCAACTTATAAGAATGCTCAAGTTCTTCGTGCTGTGCCTTACGATGTGCCACAAATCGGTTATCAAAATGGTGTGATTAATAACCTTCGTCTCTGGGATGTTGAAATTCCTGAAGAGTATGAATTGGACTACCCAACTTTGGAAGCTCGCCGTCGTGTGAAAGATATTACAGCCATTCTTTATCCAGATGATACAACGATTGAAGGTAAAGAATTGCGTTTGGTTCAAGAGTACTTTATGACAAGCGCAGGTCTTCAAACAATCATTAAGTCTTACCTCAAGATGGGCTTGCCATTGAAAGATATCCACGAAAAGGTATCTGTTCACATCAATGATACTCACCCTGCGGTTGCACCAGCTGAATTCATGCGTCTTCTCCTTGATGAATACGGTCTTTCATGGGAAGATGCTTGGAATGCGACTGTTAAGACAATGAGCTACACTAACCACACAATCCTTCAAGAAGCTCTTGAAAAATGGGATCAACAACTCTTCAAACGTGTTCTTCCACGTGTTTACCAAATCATCTTGGAAATCGACAACCGTTATGTAGCTGAAATGGCTGGACGTGGTGTTGCTGCAGATGTTATCGAACGTACTCGTATTGTTAAGGATAACCAAGTCCACATGGCTAACTTGGCGATTATTGGTGGTCACTCAGTCAACGGGGTTGCCAAACTCCACACAGAACTTCTTAAAGAAGATACCCTTCACGACTTCTATACTATTTATCCTGAAAAATTCAATAACAAGACAAATGGTATCGTTCAACGTCGTTGGACACAAATTGCAGCTCCTGAACTTTCAGCAGCAATTGATGACGTGATTGGTGACGGTTGGCGTAACGACATCCATGAGCTTGAAAATCTTACAACTTACTTGGATGACAAGGAAGTCTTGAACCAGTTCTATCAAGTTAAGAAAACTGCTAAACAACGTTTGGCAGACTACATCAAAGAAACAACAGGCGTAGAAGTGTCTACAGATGCTATCTTTGATGTTCAAGTGAAACGTCTTCACGCTTACAAACGTCAATTGCTTAACCTTCTTCATATCATCAAACTTTATTGGGACCTTAAAGATAATCCAGATAAAGACATGGTACCTCGTGTATTCATCTTTGGTGCCAAAGCTGCGCCTGGTTATCACTTTGCAAAATCAGTTATCAAACTCATCAACGAAGTTGCCAACCTTGTTAACAATGATGAAAGTCTTCAAGGCAAACTTAAAGTGGTCTTCCTTGAAAACTATCGTGTAAGCCTTGCGGAACTTATCATTCCAGCAGCAGATGTCTCTGAACAAATCTCATTGGCTTCTAAAGAAGCATCTGGTACTTCAAACATGAAATTCATGATGACTGGTGCTATTACCTTGGCAACACTTGACGGTGCCAACATTGAAATCAAGGACGAAGTAGGCGATGAGAATGTTGTTATCTTCGGTATGGACAAGGACGAAGTTTATGAACACTATGCACGTCACGATTACTACTCTCGTGCAGTTTATGAAAATAACCCAGTCATTCGTCGTGTCGTTGATACCTTTGTTAACGGTACGATTCCAAATGCTCAAGCTGAAGGTACTGAAATCTATGAAGCCCTCATCACCCACAACGATGAGTACTTCCTCTTGGAAGACTTCGCCGCTTATGTAGAGGCTCAAGAGAAAATCGATGCGCTTTATCGTGATCATGACAAGTGGGCACGTATGAGCTTGGCAAATATTGCTAAATCTCATAAGTTCACTTCAGATGATACGATTACAGAGTATGCTAAAGAAATTTGGGAATTGAAAAAATAAGCGATAGCTTATGAATCACAAAAAGACAAAGGCTAGAAATGGTCGTTGTCTTTTTATTTTTTTAGAAGAGGGGTGTCATAGACAGCCAAAGAGCATTTATAATTGGCAGGAGAAGTTTATCTGCAGATCTATCTTATCTCTTGAAACTTGCACTTGCTTATCAAGGTGTTATAATAACCTATAGGTATAAGCATCAAAAAGGGGGGAAATACATGGCTTTACGCAGCCAATTAATTACTAAGGAGTTTCCAGAATTAGATAGGGTAGAGCGCTTAAATAACGAGGCCTTCCCAGAAGAAGAACGTATTCCATTAAGTGAGTTTTTACAATTGGATGGTCGTGATGATTATCATTTCTTTGCCTTTTATGACGAGGATGATTTTGTTGGATTTGCCTCAGTTCTCTACAATGCCAAAGTTTTTTATGTGAGTTTCTTTGCCATCGTTCCTCAAATGCGGAGTCATGGCTACGGAAGTGAGATTATTGATAAACTGGTAGAGTTTTATGGTCCATCTCGGTCTATGGTCTTGGAAGTAGAGCGCTTGGATGAACCAAATGACAATCCTGAGCAACGTGAGGCACGTTGGGATTTCTATAAGCGTAATGGTTTTAAGACTTCCAATGCCTTCTTGGAATATGAGGGCTTGAGTTTTGAAATTCTCTATCGTGGCGATCACTTTGACGAAAAAGCCTACAGAGACATATTCCACAAACTTCAGGAAAATGCTTATTTTGACTTCAGTATTAAACATCGTCGCTTGAGTGATTTATAAACGATCAAACCAAACAGGTCTTAGTCGACCTGTTTTTCATTTGTTTTCAGCTTTTGCCAATCGTTTTCAGAATATTTTGTCGTCCTATGCTATAATGGAAGTACTATGAAGAAAGTAATTTTACAGTATCTAGCAAGTGCTCTGACTGTAATCCTTATACTTGGTCTTGTGGTTTTCAACCGACAGCGAAATCACTTTCTGGTAAAGAAGGTCAAAGACCCTGAGATTTCCTATATCTATCAGGATTCTCTTGAAAATCTGGACAAACTGGCTCTTAGTCGAGCAGGGGTCATCCAATCCTATCAACTCGATTCTTTGTCTGTTAGGAAGGAAGATGGAAAGATTCACCTCGTTCTCCATATCAATCATTCCTATGATATGCAGGTAAATCTTGTACTAAAGGCAGATATCTACGGTGATTTATCTGTGGTTCAAGCGACGCCATCAAAGGCTTTGAAGCTAGCCTTGGAGGACGAGTCTTATCAGAAACGGTTGACCTTAATTTCGCAAAAGGCAGATGCTATTATATCTCGTGATCACTGGGATCAAGGCATTAAACCGGCCTATGTGGCTCAGGTCAGAAGTAAGATGAAGAAGACTTCTTTGAACCAGTTGGAAAAGGTTCTGCAAGAAATTGATCAAGAAAGTAAGGAAGTGGGCTCCGATACCTATACGGCCTTTTTCCAAGCTTCTCAACTGCCTAATCACGACAAGCTCAATTTGGTTATGGAGCACATGCAGGTTTATGTGGATAAGTACCAGTTCCTCCAGTTAGGGAAGTCAGGTTATAAATTTTCCAAGAAGCTAGAGCCAACCAGTCCTTTTTACAGTTACTTCCGTGAGGCTATTATGGAGACCTATCAGACGGATCTAGGGCTTGGAGTAGATGAGTTAGGTATCAAGCTCCACCTTTTTAGGTCTTGGATTGATAAGCAGTCCATGGACTATATTAGGACCAACTACAAGGGCAAGACGGATTTAGATAAGCTTCTGGCCTACAGCAAGGACAAGAAGATTAAGTTGGATTATACTACAGGTGCTTCCTATCATAATAGAAGCTTGGGAGACTTTACCTATCCAGAGAACATGAAAATTCAGCTACCTCAGACCAGTGTCATGGGACCTTACGGTGTCAGCAATTCCCGTTTTATTGAGTTTATTGTCAATATGGATACGGGGAGATTTGTCTCTGAGTGGAATGTCTACAAGAAAAGGAAAGACGGGAGCATCGACTCTAATCCTAAGCATTACAAGATTGAAGATGGTGCTGACATTGCTGATACGGACTCTGCTAACTACGGCCTATCTAAGGGATTAAATGCTGACTTACCAGCCTATCTCAATAATAGCCATACCTATCTCGACGTTCGTCATCCTGCCGACAATGCGATTAGACGCAAGATGGTTAGGAAGTGGAAAAATCCCAAGAATGTCTTAAACGGTGGGCGCTATGCTGATATTGTTAAAAAAGGAGGCTTGAAAGACCTTGAAACATGGAAACAAGTTAAAGCTGAAGACCGCCTCCAGGTCTACAATGCTTACCTTGATTATATTCGCTCTCATCTTGTGCTTAATGGGTTTGACAGCTTTTACCAAGAAACCTACAACCCCCAAGGTGGAGACAAAAAAGACTGAACCCCTTGATAGTGTTCTCATCGCTAAAAATTTCTATCGTGTAAGGGATGCCTATGCCATCAAGCTCTACGGGCAGGATGAGGGGATGTCCTTTGATGTAGCTGGCCAAAGACTTTTTGGATCAAACATTGCTATTAAGGATGGCCTATTATATGGCTCCAGTCTTGGAGATTTGACTATTGAGGCTTATTTTCAAGGGGAGGTGTCCTACCTTTTAGAGGCTACCCAGAAGCTCCCAGTGGACAAAAATCGCATCAAGGCTAATCACTATAGTCAGGACATTGTTCTGAATAAGGTTTGGACTAGTCTGGAAGGCCAAGAAACCTCCAACAGTATCATCACTCAGTTTCAGGATAAGACCCTACTCAAGCTACGGATCAGCTACAACAAAGAGTTTCTTCCCACAAAGATTCAAGGTTTCTACAATAGCCAAACCTTGAATGGCTGGCAGGACCTCTTTTACATAGATTATCCTTACAGTGATCAGGAAGCCTTCAATCAGGCTCAAGATGCCTATATACAACACATCCAGTACATGGAAACTCATCCTGAGGAAGAAGCAGGAGAGTTTGGTTAATAAAGCAAAATCACCTTTATCTCGAGATAAAGGTGATTTGTTTGTTCCTAAGAATTAGGTTTTAGGTTTGACTTGTGGCAACTTCTGGAAAAAGTTTGTCTAGGATTTTTGGAGTGATAGCTTGTCCAGGACCTTCAGCACAATAGGTGTGCATATACATAGAGGGATTGAAGTTGAGCTCGATACAAGTGCAATGAGGTTTTTCTTTGCTAGCAGGCTGAGTTTTATCTGGAATGATGAGGTCAACCCCGCAAGCCCAGGCCCCCATGCTAGTCGCCATAGCTGCAGCTAATTCTTGATAGGATGAATCCATGGTCTCAGTGACATCAATAGAGTCGCCACCTGTAGAGATGTTGGAGTTACGGCGGAGATTGACCTTTTTCCCTTCTGGGAGAATATCATCAGGTGTATAACCTTGCTGAGTCAACATCAGTTGTTCGATGTCTCCTAGCTCAATGATTTCCAGAGGTGATCGGTGATCACGGCCTCGCAATGGGTTGGCATTTTTCTGAGCGACTAATTCACGAATGGTGTGTTTGCCATCACCGACAACATTGGCAGCGACACGAAGGAGGACGGCCTCACAACGCCCGTCCAGAATGAAGAAACGGTATTCGGTTCCTGGGATAAATTCTTCAACAAGAACAGCTGTATCTTCTGCGAAGGCAATTTCAAGGGCTTTCTTATAGTTATCAAGGCTGGCAGGCTCTTGGAAAATGGAAATGCCCAGACCGAAGTTGGTTGATTTTGGTTTAACCACAATTTGCTTGCCCTTGATAAGAGGATAGTAGGCTAGACCTTGTTCTAGACTGGTAAATTCGTCGCCAGCGGGAACAGGGAAACCAGCATCAGCCAGGATTTTTTTGGTCACGGTTTTATTAGCCATGGCAAGAGGAACTACATAGTTGTCTTTTGAGGTCATGTTACCATTTTTGACGTACTCAACATGATCTTTATGCCAGAGTTTAAGGAATTGATCTTGCTCATCTAGGATTTCAAAATGAAGCCCTTTTTGAATGGCATCAAAGAGCAGCATCTGGGTAGAAAGTTCCATCTCCTCATAACCCTTAAGGGCATAGTGGGCAGTCCAGTCGTAATCATGATAGGCCAGAGCCTTGTCGAGGGCAAAGTCAGCAAGGGACTTGTCTTTGATATGAGGAAGAAGTTGGGCAGCTAGCGTCTTGTTCGGATCTGCAAAGGCATCTTTAACTTGTTTGACCAGATCTTGATGATAGTCACCAAGTCCAAAGTGTTGAACCAATTGGTCTAGAGCTGTCGTAATGTTCTGAGTTTCAGCTTCAGAAGGTAGAGGTTCTAAAGGATGAGAGAGGGCAATTTTTTCATTCAGCGCGTGACCTTGAGCCAGAGCCTGATCAACATTTTCAGGGGCATCCAGCCAGAGGAAGGCTAGAAGGAGTAGGTGTACGGTATCCATGGTAGTTTGGCTAATACCGATACGCTCAAAGGGGTTGAGGTCGAAGTTACGGAATTCCAGGTAGGTGATTCCCTTGTCAAGGAAGGAACGATTAACCTTTTGTCCACGGAAACGAACAGCTGAGTAAAATTCCTTCTCCGCAATCAAATCTCCTTGTTCGATATAGTTTTCGATGGCAGAGACATAGTCCTCTAGGCTTGCAAAGGATACTTGGATTTCTTCCTTATTGACATAACCATGGTCACTGTTACGGAAGGAACGCACGGGTTCTGGCACTTCTTGGTCGAAGAAGCCTTGCTCAGCAACAGGTGCAGCACCAAAGAGATAGGTAATCACCCAACGGTAGCGCAAATAGTTCTGAGCCAGCTTAAGATAGAGAGCGTTTTTGAAGGCAATCATATCGGTCTGATCACTTTCTTGGAACAAGGCCTCAACTAAATCTTTACCCAGTTCCATATTATAGTGGATACCTGAGATAGCTTGTAGTTTAGTTCCGTATTTTTCGGCCAGGTAGTTACGATAATGGCGTTCAAATTCATTTTCCAGTTGGGCAACTTGGATTTCTTGGGCGTTGATACGAGGAGGCATGGACAAGGGCCAGAGAAGTTCATCTTTACTGATGGAACGTCCAGCTACATCGGTAATGGCTCCAAGAAATCGACGAGCCTCAGTGGTAGATTTAGCAACTGGTGTGATGAGTTCCATCTGAAACTCACAAAAATCTGTTTGAATATAAGGGTGGAAACTTCGAGCTCCTAGGCAGGAAGGGTGAGGCGTATGTGCTAATTTTCCCTGTCTATCGACACGAAGACTTTCGCGTTCAATTCCAAAGTTAGCTTGAAGGATAGGGCTAGTAGGCTCCAGCTTTTGAAGCAGTTGATTTATAGTCATAGAGTCACCTTTTCATCTAATGTTAGTGTTAGTCTATTATAAATAGGAACAAAAAACAAATTTCTGCTACGTATGGCTATGATTTACGAACGTTTAACGCAAGTTTGTGAAAAATGAGCAGGTTTTAGAGTTGTTTTTTTATCAAATATCATGAAATACTTGCGAATGTTAGCAAAATGACATTATACTTGCAATTTAACTCAAATTAGCCTATACTAGTGACATATATATAAGAATGAAAGAATCCCTAGGGTCTGCCCTCAGGGGCTTTTGTATGCTCTCAAAAGGGTATAACCGTTATTTTTATAGAGAAAAGTGACCGTTTAGACGGTCAGCGGACAGTTCACCCTACCCACCAGCGATACTTTCACTGTGATGTCTTGGAGAACTCGCTTTATCTATCGCTGCATGAAACACGCTCTGCATAGAGCAGGCGATATTTTTCACAGTGGCAGTAGTTAACCAATAGTCTAGGTCTTGTTGAGAACAAAGTCACAATTTCACAAGTCGCTCTGCCCAAAAGCGATGCTTTCGTCGTGATGATATTCCTATAACTGCAGAAGCAGTTATAGGAAGCGGAGTTATCGAGACTTTGGCTCGATAACTAGTCATGGAACGACTGAGTCGGTCGCTGACGTGCGCCATCACTTAAGAAAGCATCAAAAAAGAAAAATATCAAAAGAATAAAGAATAAAAAACGGAGGTAATTATGTTTCAAACCCTGATCGCCCAGATAAAGGAATACAAGAAACCCTCAATCCTAGCGTCCCTCTTTATGACACTAGAAGTCATGTTTGAGATTTCCATTCCCTTTGTCATGGCTAATCTTTTGGACAAAGGTGTCCAGCAATCCAACATGTCTAACATTTGGCTCTATGGTGGCCTCATGTTGGTCTGTGCCTTCCTGTCGCTTTTCTGTGGGATGCAGTCGGCACGCTATGCGGCCTTTGCCTCTGCTGGATTTGCCAAGAATCTACGTCAGGCCATTTTCAAAAAGGTTCAAACTTTCTCTTTTGAAAACATTGATAAGTTCTCAGCTGGTGGTTTGGTAACACGTATGATGACTGATGTTACCAACGTGCAGAACTCTTACCAGATGATTATCCGCATCTGTGTACGTGCACCACTTAACCTGATTTTTGCCATTACAGCAAGTTTCCTGATTAATGGCGAAATGGCTTGGATTTTCGTTGGCGTAACACTCTTCCTTGGTGTGATTCTGGCACTTATTACCAAGATTGTTTACCCCCTCTTTACTCAAGTGTTTGAGGCTTATGACAATCTCAACAACAGTATCAAGGAAAATATCACCAATATGCGTGTGGTGAAATCCTATGTTAAGGAGCAGGAAGAGACTGACAAATTCAAGAAGGCTTCACGTCGCATTTATCAAATGTTTATGCGTGCTATTCGTGTGGTTGTCATGTCTAACCCAGCCATGATGTTGTCTATGTACGCATCATTCCTCATGATTTCTTGGTTTGGAGCTCATCTTATCGTTATCGGCAAGCTATCTACAGGTGAATTGACTTCCATGTTCAGTTACACCATGACTATCCTAATCTCACTCATGATGTTCATGATGATCTTTGTCATGTTGTCTATCTCTACAGCATCTGTTGAACGTATTGATGAAGTTCTTAGCACTGAAGCAACCATCGTTTCACCTGAAAATGGTTTGACAGAAGTTGCAGATGGTTCAATCAGCTTTGACCATGTGGACTTCTCATATACGGATGAAAATGGTGATAAGACCCATGTCCTCAAAGATATTACGCTTGATATTAAGTCTGGTGAGGTTATCGGAATCCTTGGTGGAACGGGTTCAGGAAAATCTAGTTTGGTTCAGCTGATTCCTCGTCTTTACGATGTGGAAGCTGGTCAAGTGAAGGTTGCTGGGCACAATGTTAAGGACTACGATTTGGATAGCTTACGTAAGCAAGTCGCCATGGTCCTTCAAACCAATGTCCTTTTTTCAGGCACCATTAAGGAAAATATGCGTTGGGGCAATAAACAAGCGACTGATGAAGAAATCATTGAAGCTTGTAAGATTGCCCAAGCCGATGAATTTATTCAAGAGTTTAAGGATGGCTATGACACTAAGATTGAACGTGGTGGAGCCAATGTCTCAGGGGGACAACGTCAACGTCTTTGTATCGCACGTGCCCTCCTCATGAATCCAAAAATCTTGATTCTTGATGATTCAACATCAGCGGTTGATACCAAGACAGATAGTTTGATTCGTCAAGGTTTAGCTTCAAGTCTTAAGGACACGACTAAAATTATCATCGGTCAACGGATTTCATCTATTCAAGATGCGGACCGTATCATCGTCATGAATGATGGCCGTATCGATGCTATTGGAACTCATGACGACTTGGTAGCAAACAATGCCATCTATCGTGAGGTTTACAAGATGCAAACACAAGGGAAAGGAGTAGCAGATGCAGAATAAGAAAAAAGCCAGCTGGGGCTCACTAGCACGACTGCTACGCTTTTTGTGGCAAGACTACAAGCTTTCACTTAGTATCTCCTTTGTCCTCATTGTTGTGGCTTCTTTGGCAACGGTCAATTTGACGGCTTCAATTCAGTCCTTGGTGGACGTTTATGTTCAACCCATGGTCAAGTCTAGTAGTCATGATTTTGGGCCACTGTTACGTTTCTTGACTTCAGTGGCTGTCTTCTGTCTTATCGGTGTGGTTGCCAACTATGTGGCTTCTCTCCTCATGGCGACGATTTCGCAAGATTCCCTACGTTCCCTTCGTAATCAGCTCTTTGCTCGCATGCAAAAGCTTCCGATTCGCTACTTTGACACTCACCAACACGGGGATATCATGTCGATCTATACCAACGACATCGATGCCCTCCGTCAGGCTGTCGAACAATCTATTCCACAGTTGCTGCAAACGACTATTACCATTATCGGTGTGACGGTGACCATGCTTACGGTTAGTCCCCTCCTCTTTATCGTGGTTCTAATCATGGTAGGCATCATGTTTATGGTCATCAAAAATGTATCAGCCAAATCAGGTCGTTACTTCGGTGAACAACAAAAGAACCTAGGGATTGAGAATGGTTTTATCGAAGAAATGATGTCAGGTCAAAAGGTAGTCAAGGCTTTTGTTCATGAAGAAGAAAGCATGGCTGACTTTGATAAGATTAACGAACAGCTCTTCGAATCATCATACTTGGCCAATCGCTATGCCAATGTTCTCATGCCTATTCTTGGGAACTTAGGAAATGTTTCCTTTGTTTTGACTGCCTTGGTCGGTGGGGTATTTGCTCTAAATGGTGTCGGTAGCTTGACTATCGGTGCTCTCATGGCCTTCCTACAATTGAATCGTTCCTTCAATGGTCCTATTACTCAGGTGTCTCAACAACTTAACTTTGTCCTTATGGCACTTGCCGGTGCCGACCGTATCTTTGACCTTCTGGATGAACCAGAAGAAGTGGATCAAGGTAAGGTCACTTTGGTCAACTACGAATTGGTAGATGGTCAAATGGTTGTGACAGACAAGAAAACCAATCTTTGGGCCTGGAAACACCCCCGTCCAAATGGCAACTATGAATTGGTCGAGTTGGTCGGAAATGTAGTCTTCCAAGATGTTGATTTCTCTTACGATGGTAAGAAACAAATCCTTCATGACGTTAATCTCTATGCAGACAAGGGGCAAAAGGTTGCCTTTGTTGGTGCGACGGGTGCAGGTAAGACGACGATTACCAACTTGATTAATCGTTTCTACGACATCCAATCTGGTGTGATTACTTATGATGGCATCGATGTGAAACTGATTGAAAAAGATTCTCTTCGTCGATCACTTGGTATTGTACTTCAAGATACGCATCTCTTCACAGGGACTATCGCTGAAAATATTGCCTACGGCCGTGCGGATGCGACGCGCGAGGAAATTCTTGAAGCTGCTCGTATTGCTAACGTGGATTCCTTTGTGCAACATTTGGACAATGGTTACGACACTGTTCTTACAGATGATGGCGCAGGCTTGTCTAATGGACAACGTCAGCTGATTGCCATTGCGCGTGCTGCCCTTGCCAATGCACCGGTCCTAATCCTTGATGAAGCGACATCCTCTATTGACTCTCGTACCGAAAAAATGGTACAAGAGGGGATGGACCGACTTATGGAAGGACGTACGGTCTTTGTTATCGCCCACCGTCTTTCAACCATCGTTAACTCTGACGTTATCATGGTTATGGACCATGGACGTATCATTGAACGTGGTGACCATGACAGCCTTATGGAACAAGGTGGTACCTACTACCGACTCTATACTGGTGGTCTTGAAATTGATTAAGATTAAAAGAACTCAGGTTTTGCCTGAGTTTTTTTGCATCTGAAGAAAAGGTTTCTTTTGAGACTTTTCTTGTAAAAATGATAGATTTGATCTCTTAAATCTCAACTTCTTCTAAACCGTGTGCGTCCAGGCGATATATCTTTTGGCAAACTTGTCTGAGGTAGTTGACATCATGTGATACTGTAAGAATTGCACCTGGATAGTTCTCGAAGAGCTGTCGAACTTGGGGCTGTGAGGTGGGTGAAAAATTTCTGGTTGGTTCATCTAAGATCAAGAGTTGAGGCCTTTCTAAGACGATGTGCAGTAGGAGTAGTTTTCCTTTTTGGCCACCAGATAGGTCAGCAATTGCATGGTTCATTTCATCATGACTGAAGTTTAGGTTGGCGAGATGGGAACTTATGATTTCTTTCTCAGTTTTGTCGCCAGTCTTACATAAAAACGCTATCGGTGATAAATCATTTTGCAAGATAAGGTCGTAATGTTGGGGCATGTAGCCGATAGTCAGGTCTGTTTTCCTGCTAAGTTCTTGGTAGAGATAGTGTAAGAGAGTGGATTTACCACAGCCGCTGGGACCAACGAGTGCCACGAATTCCCCTTCCTCCACGGAGAAGGAGATATCTTTTATGGCACCGGTCTCCCCGGACAGTGTGTGATAGGAGTAACCTATATTTTTAAGTTCGATAAGAGCTCCCATAAAAAGGCATACTTCCTTAACATGAATATTTATAGTTATTGTATGAATTCCAGTGGAAAAAGTGTTTTCTGTAGCGGAAAGTGATGAAATTCACTGTATTGCATTAAAGTGTCGTTTGTGATATGATTAATTGCAATCAATGTCTATGAGAAATTTTATCTGATAGACTACCAACGTAAAAAGATGGGAGAATGACCATGGCACAGTTATGGGGAGGACGTTTTACGAAACAGACCGATCAGCTGGTATTTGATTTCAATGCGTCCATAACATTTGATAAAAGACTGTTTCACGAAGATGTTACCGGCAGTATCGTACATGCCACCATGTTGGCAAAGCAGGGGATCCTCACTGAAGAGGAGAGGAAGAGTATTGTCGAAGGACTGACTGGGATCTTAGAGGATGTGGATGACGGAACACTGGCAATTGATGAGACCCAGGAAGACATTCACAGTTTCGTGGAGGCTACCCTGATCGACCGGATCGGAGATGCCGGGAAAAAGCTTCACACCGGCAGAAGCCGTAACGACCAGGTGGCACTGGACATGCGTCTCTATACCAGGGCAAGAGTGGCAGAGATCGACGGACTGCTGAAAAAGCTTTTGGAAGCCATTCTTGATACCATGGAGAACAATTTAGATACCTACATGCCGGGCTTCACCCATTTACAGAAGGCACAGCCCATTACCCTGGCGCATCATTACGGTGCCTATTTTGAAATGTTCAAGAGAGACAGACAGCGTCTGTCAGATATCTATAAGCGTATGAATTATTGCCCTTTGGGAGCCGGAGCACTGGCAGGCACCACATATCCTTTGGATCGTGAATATACCGCGAGACTTCTTCACTTTGAAGGTCCGACGTTAAATAGCATTGATTCTGTGGCGGACAGAGATTACCTGATTGAATTCCTTTCCGCACTTTCTACGATCATGATGCATTTAAGCCGTTTCAGCGAAGAGATCATCATCTGGAATTCCAATGAATATCAGTTCGTAGAGCTGGATGATGCTTATTCCACCGGAAGCAGTATCATGCCCCAGAAGAAGAATCCTGATATCGCAGAGTTGGTAAGAGGCAAGACCGGAAGAGTCTATGGTGCTCTGATGGCGTTACTTACTACCATGAAGGGACTGCCCCTGGCTTACAATAAAGACATGCAGGAAGATAAGGAGATGGCGTTTGATGCCATGGATACCGCGGCAGACTGCGTTACCTTATTTACCGGCATGATTCAGACCATGAAGTTCCGCAAGGACCGCATGGCGAAGAGTGCCATGAACGGATTCACCAATGCCACCGATGCTGCAGATTATCTGGTAGGTAAGGGTGTGCCTTTCCGGGATGCCCACGGTATTATCGGCAGGCTGGTATTGTACTGTATTGAGAAGGATACTTCTATTGATGCTTTAAGCTTAGAGGAACTGCGTTCCATCAGTGATAAGTTCGACGAAGATATCTATGATGCCATCTCACTGAAGACCTGTGTGGAGAAGCGTCTGACCATCGGTGCACCGGGTGAGAAAATGATGAAACAGGTCATTGAGAAAAATAAAGAATACCTGAAAAATGATGCCATAGAAGAGTATCAACAGTCTTTGGAAGACAGACTTTCGTAAAATCAGGAAAGAATGTCTTTTCAGATAAAAAGGAAATGCATAGAGCTGAGGAGGAAATGAAAAATGAGTGAAAAATTACGTGTAGGTATCCTGGGTGGAACCGGTATGGTAGGACAGAGATTTATCTCTCTGTTAGAGAACCATCCATGGTTCGAAGTAACGACTATCGCAGCCAGCCCCCGATCCGCAGGCAAGACGTATGAGGATGCAGTGGGTGATCGATGGAAGATGACGACTCCCATGCCTGAAGCTGTGAAAAAGCTGATTGTCATGAATGTCAACGAAGTGGAAAAAGTAGCCGCACAGGTAGATTTCGTATTTAGTGCCGTAGATATGTCCAAGGACGAGATCAAGGCAATCGAAGAAGCTTATGCCAGGACAGAGACCCCTGTAGTATCTAATAACAGTGCCCACAGATGGACTCCCGATGTTCCTATGGTAGTACCCGAGATCAATCCCGAGCATTTCCAGATCATTGAAGCACAGAAGAAGAGATTGGGAACCACCAGAGGATTTATCGCTGTAAAGCCCAATTGCTCCATTCAGAGCTATGCACCGGTACTGACCGCATGGAAGGAATTCGAGCCCTATGAAGTAGTAGCCACTACTTATCAGGCTATCTCCGGTGCCGGCAAGACTTTTAAGGACTGGCCCGAGATGGTAGGCAATATCATTCCTTACATCGGTGGTGAGGAAGAGAAGAGTGAGAAAGAACCCTTACGTATCTGGGGTAAAGTGGAAGGCGATAAGATCGTTCCCGCAACTTCTCCCGTGATCACCTGTCAGTGCATCCGTGTTCCGGTATTGAACGGACATACCGCAGCCGTATTTGTTAAATTCCGTAAGAAGCCCACCAAGGAGCAGCTGATCGAGAAACTGGTCACCTTCAGCGGTGAGCCTCAGAGACTGGGACTTCCCAGCGCACCGAAGCAGTTTATCCAGTATCTGGAGGAGGACAACAGACCTCAGGTGGCTCTGGATGTTGATTTCGAGAACGGTATGGGTATCAGTGTAGGTCGTCTGAGAGAAGATACCGTATATGATTACAAGTTCGTAGGTTTGTCACACAATACCTTACGTGGAGCAGCTGGGGGAGCATTGCTTTGCGCAGAACTTTTGAAAGCACAGGGTTACATCACCAAAAAATAAAGGGTGAGTGGGGTTATGAACGAGTTACGCTATCAGCTGGATCTTATGCGCGCAATGAATCAGAAATTAAGCGACAGGGAGAAAATGTACCGCCTTTTGTGCGATACCATGGATTATGCTTATATCTACTATTCTTTTGAAAAGAATACGGTCACTACGCTGGGAAAATGGGATGATTTCTTTGACTTCCAGATTCTGGACAGAAGAGATTTTGTAAAATTTCAGGAGATGGTGGACGAACCGTATGTGCTGGCACTTCGGGAAATGCTGTTTTTGGAAAAGAGCGGTCGGGAGACGGACTCTGTGGAATGTATGCAGAGGGGAAAGAAGACCTGGCTGCAGTTTTCCAGCAGGATTTTCTACGAAGATGGCAGGCCGACGGATCAGATTATTGTGGTACAGAATATCACCAAACAGAAAACACAGAACGAAGAGCTTCTCTACATGGCATATTATGACAGTCTGACCGGACTGTACAACCGTAATTATTTTGTGCGTCTTCTGACCGAATTTCTTCGTCGGGCCAAAGAGGATAACCGGCTGGTCAGCGTGCTTGTTATTGATATTGATGATTTCCGCAAGGTAAATGACGGACTGGGAATCGTGGCGGGGGACGAACTGGTACAGCAGTTTGGCTCTTTTCTGAAGGAATTTAACGGGGATGATGTGATCGTCTGCCACCTGACCAGTGATGTCTACTGCATGGCCATTTATGATCCTTGTGGGAACAAAAGTGTGGAACATATTCATAAGGAGATCGTTAAGCGCACCAGGGAGCCGTTTTATCTGGTGGGCGGGCAGGTCCTGAACATCACCGTAAGTGTCGGTGTGGCGGAATATCCGGAGGCTGCGACTTCCGCACTGGAACTGATCAACTGTGCGGAAATCGTAATGTTCAAGGGAAAAGCCATGGGCAAGAACCGGATCCAGTATTTCGATACGCCGATCCTGAACGATTTCCTGAAAAATGTAGAACTGGACAGCAAATTAAAAGAGGCTGTTTTTGAGAATAATTTTCTGCTGTATTATCAGCCCCAGTATTATGCGGGCAACCGTAAACTGCGGGGCGTGGAGGCACTGATCCGTTGGAAGGATGGCAACGGCAGAATGATCAGCCCGGCAAAATTCATTCCCATTGCGGAGAAGAACGGAACGATCATTCCTATCGGCAACTGGGTACTGGAACAGAGTATCCGTACTTTTTCCGAATGGAGGAACCGTTACGGAGTTCCTTTTGTGCTGTCAGTGAATATTTCCGCGTTGCAGTACCAGAAGGAAGATTTTGTGGAAACCCTGCTGAATATCATTCATAAATACGATGTGGATCCGGATGAAATCGAACTGGAGATCACAGAAAGCATTTTGATCGACGATTTCAGTGCAGTTACCGAGAAAATGCAGTTGTTGAAGGAGTACGGGATTCGCATTTCACTGGATGACTTCGGAACAGGATTTTCTTCCCTGTCTTACTTAAAGAAGCTGCCTATCAATACGCTGAAGATTGATAAATCATTTACCGACACGCTGCTGACGGATTCTGCGACCCGGATTATTACGGAGTCTATTGTAAGTATGGTGAAATCCCTGGGATTTGAGTCCATTGCGGAAGGCGTGGAGGAAGAACAGCAGTATAAATATCTGCGGGTCATCGGGTGTGATATCATTCAGGGATATCTGTTTGGAAAGCCGTTGTCACAGGAAGAGATCGAACAACTGTTGCAGAAGATGTACTGATCTGCTGGGTCAGAAAGAAAGAGGCTGCCATGCTGACTGGAAGGGAACAGGAAACAGCTTTTTTGGAAAATCATTATAAGAGAACAGGGAGTCAGATCCTGGTGGTGTATGGACAGAGAGGCGTTGGCAAGACGGCTCTCTTAACCTCTTTTACGGAGAAAAAACAGACGTTGCGTTATAGCGCGGGAAACTGTTCTTCCAGAGAACAACAATATTTGTGGGGACGGGAACTGCGAAGCCGGGGAAAGGAGATTGCAGAGTATCCTTCCTGGCGGGAATTGCTGGAATGCATGACAATACAGAAAGGCGAAACGACAGCAGATAAGAAAGTACTTATCATAGAGAATTTTCAGTATCTTTTAAAAGGGGATACTTTGTTTTTGCAGGAACTGATCCGGTTCCTGAAGGAGAAAAAAGAAGCACTGTTAGTGATCCTGACCACCTATGCCTCCGGCTGGGTGGAGAACAGCATGATTTCCAAAGTGGGAAATCTGGCATTTTCCGTCAGCGGATTTCTGAAGGTGAAGGAACTGCCTTTTTCCGCCATGCGTAAGATATTTTCCGACTATACGGTACAGGAAAGTATTTCGCTTTATGCGGCATTGGGAGGGCTGCCGGGACTGTGGCGGCTGCTTTATCCGCAGAATTCGGCAGAAGAAAATCTGATCAGGCTGCTTTTACAGAGGAACAGCTTTCTGCCGGAGCTTATGATAAAATGGCTGTCGGAGGAATCGCGGGAGACGGCAGTTTATGACACCATTCTGGCAATGCTGGCAGACGGAAGACATGGAAAACTGAACGATATGTATGCACATACCGGATTTTCCCGGGCCAAGATCAGTGTATATCTGAAGAATTTGATGGAACTGGAGCTGGTGGAGAAGGTGCTGCCCGGTACATATGAGATCTGTAATGCGTTTGTCCGGTTTTATTTTTGCTTTCTGTTTCCGCATCAGACGTCTGAGCGGACAGAAGGCAGTACATTTTATGAAAAATACATCCGGGAAGAATATAATGATTTTCAACTGTTGACCTATCGCCGGATCTGTCAGGAAGTGCTGCAGGGACGTTTCCGGACGGTTGAACTCTGGAACAGCAGACAGGGGAAAATCTATTTTCTGTGCAGGGAGGACACCGGCAGAAAGATCGTGGTGGATTATTCCGGCACGGTATGTTATACTTCGAAAGATTATGATGTGCTGCAGGCATCCATGAAGAGGGAACATGTGACTGCAGACAGCATTCTGATATTTAGCGAGAATGGATATGAGAAGACATTAACGGAAAGAACGGTACAGATACTGGTGCATTCCGTGGATGAGAACTCGTAAGACAGGAAAGATGGTATTACGTGGGTAAAAATTTATTTATTGCAGAGAAACCGAGCGTGGCAAGAGAATTTGCCAATGCTTTAAAATACAATATGCGTTCCAAAGACGGCTATCTGGAATCGGAAGAGGCTATCGTTACCTGGTGTGTGGGACATCTGGTGACCATGAGTTATCCGGAGATGTATGATGAAAAGTTCCGGAGATGGAGCTTTGACACCCTGCCTTTTCTACCGACGGAATTCAAATACGAAGTCATTGAAAGTGCGAAAAAACAGTATACGATCGTAAGTTCCTTGCTGAACCGGCCGGATGTTACGACAATTTATGTCTGCACCGACTCCGGAAGAGAGGGAGAATACATCTATCGTCTGGTGGAGCAGATGTCGGGCGTACAGGACAAGGAACGGAAACGTGTATGGATCGACTCCCAGACGGAGGAAGAAATCTTACGTGGAATCCGGGAGGCAAAAGATCTCTCAGCCTACGACAATCTGGGAAATGCTGCCTATCTGCGGGCCAAGGAAGATTATCTCATGGGTATCAATTTTTCCAGAGCCCTGACGTTAAAATACGGCAACACGGTAAAAGGGTATCTCAAAAGAGACCGGGCAGTGATTTCTGTGGGTCGTGTCATGACCTGTGTCCTTGGAATGATCGTGAACAGAGAGCGGGAGATCCGTTCGTTCACCAAGACTCCCTTTTACCGGGTGATCGGTAATTTTAAATTACAGGAGAAGCCCTTTACCGCAGAGTGGAGAGCAGTGGAAGGCTCGAAATACTATAATTCTCCGGCACTGTATAAAGAGAACGGCTTCAAGAAAAAAGAGGATGCCGAGCGTCTGATCGCAGAGCTTACCGCAGAACCGGCAGGCCCGGTGACTGTCACCGGCATTGAGAAGAAAAAAGAGAACAAGAATGCACCGCTTCTGTACAATCTGGCGGAGTTACAGAATGACTGTTCCAAATACTTTAAGATCAGCCCGGATGAGACTTTGCGGATCGTACAGGAACTGTATGAGAAAAAGATGACCACTTATCCCCGAACGGATGCCAGAGTCCTGTCTACGGCGGTGGCAAAGGAAATCCACAAGAATATCGGTGGCTTACGCAGCTATGCTCTGGCCACTCCTTTTGCCAAAGAAGTGTTAGAGCAGGGGACCTATAAGAATATTGCGAAGACACGTTACGTGAATGATAAGCAGATCACGGATCATTATGCCATCATTCCAACGGGACAGGGACTGAACAATCTGGCAGGTCTGGCCCCTACGGCGGCAAAAGTGTACGAGGTCATTGTACGTCGGTTCCTGAGTATTTTCTATCCTCCGGCAGTCTATCAGAAGTTCTCTCTGACAGTGAAGGTAAAGGAAGAAAACTTTTTTGCCAGCTTTAAGGTACTGGTACAGGAAGGGTATCTGAAGGTGGCGAACTTCTCTTTTAAGAAGGAGAATACGGCACCGAAGGAAGATAAAGAGAATGAGAATGAAAGCGCTGATGAAAAATGTGATGCAGAGCTTACCAATCTGCTGATGCATCTGAAAAAAGGAGATTCTTTGACTGCGGATACCTATGAGATCAAGGAGGGCGAGACTTCGCCGCCCAAGCGTTACACTTCGGGAAGCATTATCCTGACCATGGAAAATGCGGGCCAGTTTATCGAGGACGAAGAACTGCGGGCCCAGATCAAGGGAAGCGGCATCGGCACCAGCGCCACGAGAGCGGAGATCCTGAAGAAACTGGTGAATATCGAATATCTGGCACTGAACAAGAAGACCCAGGTGCTGACTCCCACCCAGATGGGAGAGATGATCTATGACGTGGTATCGGATTCCATAAGACCACTTTTAAATCCGGCACTGACGGCCAGTTGGGAAAAGGGGCTTACCATGGTGGCGGATGGTGTGATCACACCGGAAGAGTACATGGGAAAGCTGACGGATTTTGTGGGAAGGCGAACTACCGCTGTACGCAGCCTGAACAATCAGGGAGTGCTATGGAGACAGTTCCAGGCTACAGAAGAATTTTATCAGAAGAAGACAAAGCAATCTAATGCCAAAAATAAGGAATAAAGATGAGGAGAAATTATCATGGAAAATATTACGATTGAGAATCTGTATGATCTGAAGGAGACCATTGCGGCAGATCTGTTCACCGAGGCAGAATATCCCTGGGAGGTGCTTCCCAGAATCCACGATTTCATTCTGGAACTGGGTAAGAGACTGCCGGAAGAAATTTATGAAAAAAGAGGCGAGGATATCTGGGTGGCAAAGAACGCAAAGGTAGCTCCTACCGCCTGCCTGAACGGTCCGCTGATCATTGATGAAGAAGCGGAGGTCCGTCACTGTGCCTTTGTCCGTGGCAATGCCATTGTGGGTAAAGGCGCGGTAGTTGGCAATTCCACGGAACTTAAGAACGTGGTTCTGTTCAATAAAGTACAGGTGCCTCATTATAATTACGTGGGAGACAGTGTGTTGGGCTTCAAGTCCCATATGGGAGCCGGTTCCATTACTTCCAACGTGAAGAGCGACAAGACGCTGGTGGTTGTAAAGAACGGAGAAGAGAAGATTGAAACCGGGCTGAAGAAGATGGGGGCCATGTTGGGAGACCATGTAGAAGTGGGTTGCAACAGCGTACTGAATCCCGGAACAGTCATCGGACGCAATTCCAACGTGTATCCTACTTCCTGTGTCAGAGGGGTGATCCCTGCCGGACATATCTTCAAAAGACCCGGAGATGTGGTGAAAAAAGATAATATCTAAAAATTAGATCATTATTATTCAAAGCATCGATGAATTTTGATTGACGAATGTCCTTTTATGGGTTATGATATTTATCAGTGCAACGCTTTGACGGGGTAAAGCGTCTGCGCATTACAGTAAGCAGATCGTAAGATCCGCAGAAAAGAGGACATTTATTATGAAAAAGAAATTATTATCTGTAGTACTTACCGCAGTAATGGCAGCATCTGTCCTGACAGGTTGTGGCAGCACCGATAACGGAACTGCTTCCACCGCAGCAGCTACCGGCACAGCTCAGAGTGAAGCAGCAGCTACTAGTGCCGCTTCCACAGATGGTAAGGTATATAACATCGGTATCTGCCAGCTGGTTGAGCATGAAGCTCTGGATGCAGCAACCCAGGGATTCCAGGATGCTTTAAAAGAAAAGCTTGGTGATAATGTAAAATTTGATCTGCAGAATGCACAGGGTGAGCAGACCACCGCAGCTACCATCTGTAATGGGTTCGTATCTGATGGTGTGGATCTGATCCTTGCCAATGCAACCTCTCCTTTACAGAGTGCAGCAGCAGCTACCACCACGATCCCCATCTTAGGTACTTCCGTAACGGATTATGCTACCGCACTGGAGATCTCCGACTGGTCCGGTGCTACCGGCAGAAATATTTCCGGTACTTCTGATCTGGCTCCTATTGAAGAGCAGGAAGCTATGTTAAAGGAACTGTTCCCGGATGTAAAGCAGGTTGGTCTGTTATATTGCTCCGCAGAAGCTAATTCTCTGTATCAGATCCAGCTGTTTGAGGCTGCTCTGGACAAAGATGGTATTGCATATAAAGAGTATGCTATCGCCGATACCAACGAAGTACAGTCCGTTACCACGGCTGCCGCAGGCGAGTGCGATGTTCTGTACATCCCTACCGACAACACACTGGCATCCGTAACCGAGACTGTATATAATGTCGTAGCTCCCGCTAAGATCCCTGTTATTGCAGGTGAAGAGGGTATCTGCAACGGCTGTGGCGTAGCAACCTTATCCATCAGCTATTACGATCTGGGATATGCTACCGGTGAGATGGCTTACGAGATCCTGGCTGAGGGCGCAGACATCACTACTATGGATGTACGTTATGCTCCCAATGTTACCAAGAAGTACAATGCCAAGATCTGTGAGGAGCTGGGTATCACCGTTCCCGATGATTACGTAGCAATTCAGTAAGAGTTATACAGGTATTTAAGTACGGTTCTAACAAAATATACTTCGATAGGGATAGCGCGTAACAGCGATATCCCTATCTGGAGTTTTAGGAGGAAAAAGAAATGTCTTACTTTATGTCACTGAATCCCCTTTCCCT